>Ga0316612_1000168_pt1 | contig 25043 bp, 28 predicted proteins | sample MIS2016226_MG_FD_207676 | JGI IMG/M metagenome (GOLD analysis project Ga0316612, IMG submission 207676) | Microbial mat bacterial communities from Middle Island sinkhole, Lake Huron, Michigan, United States - MIS.2016.226 | ecosystem: Environmental > Aquatic > Freshwater > Lake > Sediment... | reverse complement strand
TTTTTTGCGTATCGAATTCTCAAAAGGACACTTAAAAACAAGCTGATCAAGGATAAAACTTCTCGAATGCTTGTAAAATATAGAAAAAATTAAACTCCGATAAGTTTTATCGGACAACAATGTATTGGAATAGAAAATATGGAAGAATTTGGTGATAAAATGAAACAATATTCAACCTTAAGAGAGATGCCTTTAGAAATTGCCATTCCGCTTAATACAAGTTTACTTCTGTTATCAGGAATATTAAATCCTTTTATGGCAGGATTTTATAAAATGGCCAATTGTGGTCAAAAAGGAGAAGAGTTTAATGTTTCCACTATGTTTTCCTATTATAAATTTCCTTATTTTTTAAATATTTTTCTATTTGTAATTGTCGTAGGATTCATCAATGCAGGATTGGCAATGTTGCTTCAATCTGCAGGATTAAACTTTGTTGGTACTTTTGTCAATTTGTTGATTTCATTTTTAACCTTTTTGTCAATTCCTTTAATTGTCTTTGGAAATTTGAATGTTACAGATGCCATAAAATATAGTATTATACTTGTTTCGAAACAACCTTTAATCCTTTTGGGATTAATAATCGTGTCGATAATTGTAGTATTGCTTGGATTTTTCGGACTTTGTATTGGAATATTTTTCACTTGGCCATTTATGTATTCGATGAATTATGTGATTTACAAAAGCATTATCGGGATTGATGAAAAAAGTGAAATTGATGAAATATCAGGATCAGAAAATCAATAGTACAAATTTAAATTTACAAATATGAAATGGATTGGAAGAAGACAAAGCGATAATGTTGACGACCGAAGAGGAATGTCAGGTGGCGGAAAAACCTTAATTGGTGGTGGAGTAATAGGAATAGTAATCTTGTTATTAAATGCTTTTGGTGGCGAAAATGGTCAAATGATTGGCAATATTCTGCAACAAACTCAAGGGCAACAAGCCGCTCAAACAGAGCAAAGAGCCTTAACTCCCGAAGAAGTAAAAGAAGGCGAATTTATAAAAACCCTTATGGCTGATAATGAAGACATTTGGGCTAAAATATTTGAAGAAAATAATCTGACATTTGAAGCTCCAAAACTGGTTTTATTTAGTGGTCAAGTCCAAACAGCTTGTGGAGGTGCGAGTTCTGCTTCTGGACCTTTTTATTGTCCGGGCGACAAAAAAATCTATATGGATATGAGTTTTTTTGAAGAGCTAAGAACAAAATTTGGTGCCGAAGGTGGCGATTTTGCCGTGGCTTATGTTTTGGCTCACGAATTTGGACATCACATTCAGACTATTTTGGGAACCTCTTCAAAAGTGCGACAATTACAAGAAAATAAAAGCGAATCCGAAAGCAATAAATTATCCGTTGCTTTGGAATTACAAGCCGATTTCTATGCTGGACTTTGGACACATTATAACGAAAATCAAAATGCCATGTTAGAGCCAGGCGACATCGAAGAAGCCTTGAGTGCCGCCAATGCTGTTGGTGATGACGCCATTCAGAAAAAAATGCAAGGACAAGTCGTTCCCGACTCCTTTACCCACGGAACTTCCGAGCAAAGAATGTATTGGTTCAATCGTGGTTTTAAATCGGGTGATATTAATAAAGGTGATACTTTTTCGGAGGTGAATTAGAAAGTGTAGTTTTCGGGGATCAAACCCTATTGTAGCGTATTATAATGCGCAACAAAGTTTCTAACTGTAATATTTTTTTTTTCATCGAAATGATTTCCACCTATTTTGACCCATCGGATACCGCCATTTTAAATCAAAAAATCCCAAGCTAGTTTCGTTTATCAGTGCCCAAAAAAACAGCTATAAAGTTAGTTGAGAGTAAAACTTTAATATGGTATTTTCAATATTCTAATGTTCCTCTATTTTGCAAAAAATTAATTTTGACAAATTATTATTGCAATTTCTAAAAACAACTTACTTTTACTAATTTAATATTCAATTGTATTATCGTGAATAATAATTCTATTATTACTACTATCTCAAGTCTTAAAAGTCATTCTTTCATCAACTATGGAATTAAAACATTGACCGAAACTTTTACCGAAAAGTTGTTTTATACTCTATTTGATTCCAATGCTCCATTAGAACAAAGCATCGAAGAACTCGAAATCCTTTTCAAGGAAATTGCAGCAATTTCATTTAAAAAAACCAACATTTCTCATGACTTGATTTGGAAACAATTTCTTGAAAAACTTCCAAGAGTTTTAGATCAATTAAATCAAGATGCTACATTCATATTAGATAATGATCCCGCATCGAATAGTATAGAAGAGGTTTATCTTGCTTATCCTGGTTTTTATGCCATCGCTATTTATAGATTGAGTCACGAATTATTTTTGCTAGATATGCACCTTTTTTCGAGACTGATGAGCGAATATGCCCATCGAATTACGGGCACCGATATTCATGCCGGAGCAAAAATTGACTCTCCTTTTTTTATTGATCACGCCACAGGAATAGTTATTGGCGAAACTACTGTAATCGAAAAAAACGTAAAACTGTATCAAGGTGTAACTCTTGGTGCATTGAGTGTTAGAAAAGATTTAAAAAATACCAAAAGACATCCAACTGTTGAAAAAAATGTGTGTATCTATGCCAATGCTACTATTTTGGGAGGAGAAACAATCATTGGAAAGGACAGTATTATTGGCGGAAATACTTGGATTACCAAATCAATTCCAGCAAAATCGATTGTAACCAATGCTACCATATCGGAAGTAAAAATTAAATAATAGAAGTCAAATGAATGTACAAGACATTTTAAAACTTATTGGAAATACCCCTTTGGTAGAAACCAAAAATTTAGTAAAAAACAAACAAGTAAAACTCTTATTAAAAATGGAAGGAAACAATCCTGGGGGTAGCCTAAAAGACCGTCCTGCCTGCAATATGATTGTATCCGCATTGGAAAGAGGAGAAATAAAAAAAGGAGATAAACTCATTGAAGCCACCAGCGGAAACACTGGAATTGCTTTGGCAATGATTGCCCAATTATTAAAAATTGATATTGAACTAATTCTTCCAGAAGATTCTACCAAAGAACGCATTCAAACCATGCGTGCTTATGGAGCTAAAGTAATTCTGACCCCAGCAAGTCAAGGCATCATAGGTTCGAGAGATTATGCCGATAAAAAAGTGGCCTCCGGCGGTTATATTATGCTCAACCAATTTGCCAATGCCGACAATTGGAAGGCCCATTACAAATCTACAGGTCCCGAAATTTGGAATGATACCAAAGGAACTGTAACCCACTTTGTTTCGGCAATGGGAACAACGGGAACTATAATTGGTACTTCGACTTTTTTGAAAGAAAAAAATCCAAATATTCAAATTGTAGGGGCTCAACCCAGTGATGGAGCACAAATTCCAGGAATTCGGAAATGGCCAAAGGAATATTTACCCAAAATATTTGATGCGTCAAAAGTGGATACTATTATGGAAGTTTCAGAACAAGAAGCACGAGCAATGACCAAAAGATTGGCTTTAGAAGAAGGTATTTTTGCAGGAATGAGTAGTGGTGGTGCAGTAACTGTGGCAGTAAAACTTGCAGAACAATTAGAATCAGGAGTAATTGTAGCCATTATTTGCGATCGAGGCGATCGTTATCTTTCTTCAGATTTGTTTGATTGTTAAGGTTTATTTTTTCTAAACTTAACCAAAAATCCTGATTGTTTATCGACAATACAATAATTGACATTAATCTATAAAAACGTTTATTAAGGTTTTGGATATTTGATTTTTATATTCCGAATCAACTCTTCGAGACCGTTGAGTTTTAATTCGTAAACCAGTTGCAACTGTTGTCCAAGTTCGCCTTTTGGAAATCCTTTGTTAGAATACCAAACTACATAATATTCGGGCAAATCGATAAGGTATCTTCCTTCATATTTACCAAAAGGCATTTTGGTATGGGCGAGTTTGATAAGTTGCTTTTGGTCTTGTTCCATGAAAAGTTAGGAGTTGGGAGTTAGGAGTTTAAGAGTTTAAGAGTTTAAGAGTTTAAGAGTGTAAGAGTGTAAGAGTTTAAGAGTTTAAGAGTTTAAGAGTTTAAGAGTTTAAGAGTTTAAGAGTTTAAGAGTTTAAGAGTTTAAGAGTTTAAGAGTTTAAGAGTTTAAGAGTGTAAGAGTTTAAGAGTTTAAGAGTTTAAGAGTGTAAGAGTTTAAGAGTGTAAGAGTTTAAGAGTTTAAAGGTTTAAGAGTTTAAAAGTTTGAGCAATCTGCAATCTGCAATCTGCAATCTGCAAACTGCCATCTTCTTACTCAGCTTCTTTTATTGTCAAATCGGTATCGTAATACAAGATATAAATTCCTTTATTTGTATATCCTCCATTGGGTTTTTTATAATATTCAAACTTGTTATCGACTTGCTCTGTGGCAAAGGAATCGGCTGTTTCTTGATAGTTTTTGCCTTGTGACAAACGCATCATCGTGTCAAAAGTAACATCAAAACCACGTGTTGCATAAGTACTGGGTAAAATTTTGTTTATCTTTCTGTATTCTTTTTTGAAAATTTGTGCTTCAACCGAGATATTATCTTTTGATATCGAAGGATACATTAGCTTCAATTTGGTTAAATTCTCAAAACTAATTTCATCTGTATCTAAAGTTTCATTTGGCTCCATTATAACCAATTGTAAACTATAACTTGCCATAACACTCATCATTGTTGCCATAGTTGTTTTGATCATTCCAGTATTTTCAGAGGCTAAAACCACATAATTCATTTTGTCTTTTGCAAACAAACTTTTCAAATTTGCGACAGCTAAGCTCCCATTTTCTTGCAAACTGGCAATTTGCACTTGATTATAATTTTGCTGAATAAATTGTCTTGCCGATTCTTTTTTCTTATCGACAACCGCAATAATATTTCCACCCTTTGCAATCATATAATCGAAAATAGCTTTCTTGAGTGCATCTGCTGTCGGAATGCTTTGATATAAATTTGGTAAAGATTCTCCAACATCTTTAGACAATGGGGAAATCACAGCAACATTAGTATTACTCAATAAAGTAGCAGTTTTTTCGACATTGTTTTGATAAAATGGGCCAATTATGGCATCGGCATATTCCAAATTATTTTGCTCAAGGATAGCCGAAATGTTGGAACTGTTTTTAGTTTCCTGAGAATCAAAAATACTCACATCAACAGGAATTCCAATACTTTTGGCAGAATCTATGGCCATTAATGCACCCGAATAAAAATCCAAAGTCATATTCAAAAACTTGTCCTTTTTCAAGCGAGTGGTGGTCGAATTTATGGTGTCGCTTTCGATTTTGGACAAATTAAAAGGCAACAATAACACTATTTTTTTTCGGTCATTCGAGTTTTTGGATAAAGAAGTATAAACTTTTTTAACTTCGGCTTCCTGCGAAGTCAAAGCAGATTCAGGCATTTTTATAATCATTCCCACTTCAACTCCGTTGGCTAAAACTGGATTCAAATTCAAAAATTCCTCCTGTGACAAACCTGACATTTTCGACAAACCATACAAGGTTTCTTTGGGTTTTACTTCATAATCAATATAATTAATTTTCGGAATAATAGGTGTCACTGTGTCTTTTTGAACCGTAACTGTAGATTTTTTGGGAGCAGTTCCATTAATGACTAATTTTTGTCCAATGTTTAAACTAGGAATAATTTCGGGATTGCGTTTTTCCAATTCTTCGATAGTAATGCCGTACTTTTTGGCAATAGAATATTTGGTTTCTTTGGGAAGTACTTCGTGATAAATGACTTTTTCTGGAGTGGAAACTGTCGTTTTCGGAGCTGTATTTGAAGGAATAACAAGTGTTTGCCCAATTTGTAAACCCACTTTTTCTATATCGGGGTTGGCTTTTTTTAAGTCTTCGTCAGAAACTCCGTATTTTTTTTCGATACCAAATAAAGTTTCTTTAGGTTCTACTTTGTGAGTAATTACTTTTGAATTTATTTTCGTTACATTCCTTTTTGTTGGAATTAGCAAAACACTATTTGGTTTTAAACCACTTTGTGCATCGGGGTTTAATTGATAAATATCATAAGGTGTAACATTGTATTTTTGGGCAATTTGACTCATCGTTTCCCCATTTTCAACCTTGTGCTTGTCAAAATTTTGCCCGAATACAACACAGCTAATTATAAAAACAAAAATACTTATGGTGCTTTTTATCATAATTTTAATTATTAAATTTCAATGGCAATGGCAATACAAAAGAAAATACAATTACTTGATTGTTATTGTTATTGATTTTTATTTTTCGTGTTCTTGAATTATCCTGTTTTCTTGGCTTTTATCGGTTTAGGACTTTGCAATGTTGCAGACTAAATTAGCCTTTACCTTTGATTATTCACTGAACTTAAAGACACAAGACATATTTTAAATTAAGCCCAAAACCCAACATATTCCTATGAGAATCTCTTGGGCAAAGGCAGTATATCAAGTTTTATTTTTCGTTTGCAAATTTTAGTGCTTTTTCAATAAAACCATCGCTTAACCATACGTTTTTTGTTCTTAGTTCAAAAAGCATAGGTTTAAGCTCATTGATATATCCAAGTTGTTTGGCTTTTAAAAGTATTCCTATTGTTCCAGTAACTTTTAGTCCAGAATGTTTTGCGTGAAATCTTCCTAAAGATTCATCAAGAATTATTAAGTCCGCTTCTTTTTCAGTTGCTAAAACAATAGTTTCGGCTTCACCCTTGTCTAAATCTAAAAAGTAAGACAAAGATTTTTCGTTATTAATTTTTTCTATTATAATCCATTCAATTTTAGATAAATCGGTATAAAATTCTTTATTCTTTCCTGCTTCAATTTCATTAAATACTTCTTGAGGAATAAAAATTTTTCCATACAAATCTTTTAAGATTTTAAGTTTACCAATCTTTAAAAGTGAAATGATAGGAGTAGTATTTGAAACAACTTTAAGCATTTTGTATATCTTCACTTAAATCTTCTACATTCAAAAAACCAACATTATATTTGGCTAATAATTCTAAAAACTCAATTCGAGATAATTGTAACACTTTCGAGGCTGTTCCAGAAGAAATTTTCCCCAATTCGAAAAGTTTTACAAGACTAGAAATTTTAATTTCTTTTCCAAACTCACTTTTATTCATTCGCATTGAGTTTGCCAAATAGTCAGGATATTCTATGGATATGATTTGTGACATCTTTTTTATATTTAATACATCAAATTTAGTTAAATTTTCTATTGATTTGGTTTTGTGTTGTTTAATTACCCTGTTTTCTTGGCTATTATTGCATAATGTTTTGTTATCACTGTTGATTTAGGCTGTAAATATTTTACTTATTCTGTTTTGTATGCACTATAAGTTGGATATTCTGTTTTTCGGTTATCTGTAATTATATCTATGAAGCTTGCTTTAAAGTTTTCTTCATATTCTGAAGAATTCATTTTTTCGCAGGCATTAATATTACTCTGACTAATTCCAAAAAACAAATGTCCCATAATTTCCACCCCCGTAATGCTATCGATTTTAATAACTGTATTTTCTTTATCAATTTTTAGAATTTGTACTTTGGCTGTTGCTTCGGCTCTATATTCGGGGACATCATAACAAATAGTTATTAAGCTATCTGTTTTTAAAAAATTTGTATAACTATATCTTGGTATTAAACTGTTTAATATTTGCTCTTTACTACTATGAATTTTGAATTCCTTTTTCGATTTAATTTTTACTTTCACTTCTTGTCTTGGATTTGTATCAGCCAAAAATGAATATACAGTTATGACTCCAATTAATGAATTTAGTGCAAAACTTGAGTTTTTATTATTCTTTTGCTCTTTGTTTTGGCTATGAAAATAATTAAAAGAAAATGGTAAAATCGATAATGCAATAAGGTCAGACAAATCTACAGTTCTATAAAAAGCAAAGTCTGTAATCTTTGAAATAAACTTGATAAATTGTTCAGAAATTTCAAGTTTCCAAAAAATAAATAATACAAAAGTAAAAATGTAAATTTCTTTAGTTTTATTGGCAAAGAAAACGGAAATAAAATATGGAAAAATAAATAATCCCGAAAAATCGGATAATTTTCCCGTTATAAAATTATGAAACTCATATTTTAAATAAAAATCATTTAAGAGTAACAGGAAAAGACTCAAAATAAAATAATTCGCAGTAAATAGGCTTAAATTTATTTTAGTTTTCATTTATTAGTATATTTTTGGTTATTCTGCAAAATAATTACTACAAAATTGTCGATAATTTCCTTATTTAAAACATCCTCAAAATCAATAACATTATCGCAATTGAAATATTGCTATTGATTTTTGAAATTGCTATTGAAATTGCCATTGAAGTCTTTTATTCCCACTCAATCGTCGCTGGCGGTTTTGAGCTAATGTCGTAAACGACACGATTCACCCCTTTTACTTTATTGATAATATCATTGGATACTTTCATCAGGAATTCATAAGGCAAATGCACCCAATCGGCGGTCATTCCGTCTGTCGATTGTACGGCTCGAAGTGCTACTACTTTTTCGTATGTTCGTTCATCGCCCATTACGCCAACGCTGTTTACGGGAAGCAAAATCGCTCCAGCTTGCCAAACTTTGTCATACAAACCCCAGGATTTCAATCCGTCGATAAAAACCTTATCGACTTCTTGCAGAATCCTCACTTTTTCTAACGTAATATCTCCTAAAATTCTGATTGATAATCCAGGTCCAGGAAAAGGATGTCTTCCTAATAATTCTGGATCAATTCCTAAGGTCGCTCCCACTCTACGCACTTCATCTTTGAAAAGCATTCGCAAAGGTTCTACAACTTTCAATTTCATATAATCAGGCAAACCGCCTACATTGTGATGTGATTTGATGGTTGCCGAGGGTCCTTTGACCGAAACCGATTCGATGACATCGGGATAAATTGTGCCTTGTGCCAACCATTTTACGTCTTCAATGCGATGCGATTCGACATCAAAAACTTCGATAAAGGCATTTCCTATGGCTTTTCGTTTCAATTCTGGCTCCGAAACTCCAGCTAAAGCATCATAAAAACGTTGGGAAGCATCAACTCCTCTCACATTCAATCCCATTCCTTCATATTGGTCCAAAACACTTTGGAATTCATCTTTTCGAAGCAAACCGTTATTGACAAAAATACAATAGAGATTTTTTCCAATGGCTTTGTGCAACAAAACCGCTGCCACTGTTGAATCTACTCCTCCAGAAAGTCCAAGAACTACTTTGTCATCTTGTAATTTTTCTTTCATTTCGGCCACAATTTCTTCGACAAAAGCATTGGGCGTGAAATTTTGAGGCACTTGTGCAATTTTTACCAAGAAATTTTCCAACATTTTTGCTCCATCAGTAGAGTGAAAAACTTCAGGATGGTACTGAATGGCATAAGTGGTTTCACCTTCTATTTTGTATGCGGCAAATTCCACATCGTGCGTGCTTGCTAGTTTTACTCCATGGGTTGGCAAAGCCTTAATACTATCGCTATGACTCATCCAAACTTGGCTATTTTCGGCAACGCCTTCAAAGAAAACTTCATTTTCTTTGATAAAAGATAAATTGGCCCTGCCGTATTCTCTGGTGTTGGATGCGGCCACTTCGCCACCGCTAAAATGAGCTAAATATTGTGCTCCGTAACAAACGGCAAGGATTGGTAATTTTCCTCTAATTTGCGATAAATCTGGGTGTGGGGCGTCTTCTCCGCGAACCGAAAAAGGACTTCCACCAAGGATTACCGCTTTATAAGATGATAAATCATCTGGAAAATGATTGTAAGGAAAAATTTCGCAGAATATATTCAATTCTCGAACGCGTCGGGCAATCAATTGGGTGTATTGCGATCCGAAATCTAAAATAAGTACGTTGTGTTGCATTGAGCAAAAATACTTTTTATTATTCGAATTGAAAAATTGAAAATTGGAAAAAATGTATTTTTATTCTCTAATAACAATCATTTTGATTTTGACCCCTAAAGCCAAGTTATTCCAATATTCAGTAGTTACATTTTTATAGGCATCATCTAAAACGTGCAATTCGGCCGTATTCCCACCAGAAGTTCCTGTACTCGCCACAACTAATTCAATATTATTAATCCCTGCTACCAAAGGGATTCTAAGTTCACCAAAATCATAATTCATATACAAACCTGAACGCAACAATTTGCCATTATGATATACATTGATTAAATCTCCGTCTATAACTATATAATCTCTGTATTTTAACACAAAAAAATCAGACTTTGTTCTGTATTCGCCAAGGTATCTATCCACTCTATCTAAAAGACTTTTATCCTCTTTTAGTTCTTCACGAATCATAGTTTTATCCAAATCTTTAGTCATTTTATCTTGATAAACATCACCCAATTTGTGTTGAAATTTGTTTTTTAAAGTCATTGAAATTTGATTCTCAGGGGTGCCAATTTTAAATGAATTATTGGGTTTAGGTTTGGTTCCAAAAATGTTTGTTTCTTTAAAAACATTAGGAGCAACGATTTTTGGAAAATTCAGTTTTTGGAAATCTGATGACGGAGGCAAAGTTTCTTCCTTGGGTTTTACTGTGTTTTTTTTGGGTGGAATGGGTTTGAATTTGATATTAGAGTCAAACTGACCAAAGCTTTTTGAAGCAAAACCAATTATAAAAATTAAAAAAAGAATCTGTTTCATAATGTTGAATACTGATAAATCAATATTTTAAAAGTCCAAAAATAATGGAAATCAAGGTGTAAAAATCACAAAAATAACATAAAATAATTTTGGGAGATTTGCTTTTCGACTTGCTAATTGGTTGAAATCAGCTTTTCAAAATTTATGCCAAATTGCTAAAGTGTATATGATTTCAACGCATATTTTTATACATTGCAACGCAAAATTAAAACTTTGGAATCCAATATTAACTCATTCAAAATAAGCACAAAACATTTAAAATCAATTTATATGAAAAGAGAAAACATTTTGACGGGCTCGCCTTGGGAGGATAAAATGGGCTATTGTCGTGCGGTTCGCATTGGAAATATCATCGAAGTATCGGGTACTGTTGCCATTGTTGATGGCGAAAAAGTGAAAGCCAACGACGCTTATGCACAAACCCTCAACATTCTGGAAAGAATAGAAAAAGTATTGCAAGACCTGAATGTAGGGATGAAAGATGTGATTCGCACCCGAATTTTCACTACCGATATTACTACTTTTGAAGATGTTGCACGAGCACACTCCAGTTTTTTCAAAGACATCAAACCAACGACAGGTTTTTATGAAGTGAGCAAATTAGTAGCTCCTGAATATTTAGTAGAAATAGAATTTACGGCGATTGCTACTGAATAATTAAATTATTAACCCGAAATGAACCCAAAAAAAAATAACTTTCTCCTAGCCAAATGGCTTTTCATTTGCGTTTCGATTGGCGTTCTTTCGGGTTGTGCTTCGGCTTTTTTTTTGGTATCATTAGAATGGGTTACCCAATTTAGAGAACATCATAATTGGATAATTTGGCTGTTGCCAATGGGCGGACTTTGCATTGGATTATTGTATTATTTTTATGGAAATGAAGTAGTTAAGGGCAATAATTTATTGCTGGAAGAATATGAAAATCCGCAAAAAACCATTCCGTTAAAAATGGCTCCCTTAGTGCTTATTGGCACTTTAATTACCCATCTTTTAGGAGGTTCGGCTGGTCGAGAAGGAACGGCGGTGCAAATGAGCGGCGCAATGGCCGACCAATTTAAAGAACTTTTTAGACTCAACAATTCCGATAGGAAAACACTAATTATTATAGGAATTAGTGCTGGTTTTGCTTCAGTATTCGGAACGCCTTTGGCAGGTGCTTTGTTTGCTTTGGAAGTTTTGTATTTTAGCAAAATTAGTTTCAAAAGTATAATTTTATCATTCATCACCGCTTATATTGCTTATTTTACTGTCGAATTTTGGCAAGTAAAACACACGCATTACCACATTCCAATTGTGCCACAACTTACCATAATTAATTTTTTATGGGTTATTATTGCAGGTATTGGATTTGGTCTAACAGCGATGTTGTTTTCCAGAACCACCCATTTTTGGGGAAAATTATTTTCAAAAAACATTAAATATCCTCCTTTGCGACAGTTTATTGGTGGACTTATTTTGGCAGTCGCCATCTATTTCATAGGCACAACAAAATACATTGGATTGGGAATTCCAACCATTGTGGAATCATTTTCTACCACAAACCAATGGTATGATTTTCTGCTCAAAATATTGTTTACAGGTTTCACGCTGGGTGCTGGTTTCAAAGGTGGGGAAGTAACACCACTTTTCTTCATTGGAGCCACACTGGGAAGTGCCTTATCAATTTATATTCCTTTGCCTGTTGCACTTTTAGCAGGAATGGGATTTGTAGCCGTATTTTCGGGAGCGACCCACACTCCTATTGCTTGTACTGTTATGGGAATGGAGCTTTTTGGAGTTGAAAGTGGTGTATTTATTGGAATCGCCTGTATTGTTGCTTATTTTTCTTCGGGTTCGATAGGAATCTATCATTCGCAAATTGTAAAAGGAGCAAAACACCATTTGTATCAGCGAATTAAAAGAAAAAATCTGGAGGATTTCTAGTTTCGTAAAAGTTTGTTAAAAATAAAAATGTTCGTATCATTACTGTAAAAAAATGTAATTTCGCAGGCTATGAAATCGCAATAAAGCAAAAGTTTGCGTAAGCAAACACAAATAAAATAAAGCGATTACATTTGTGACCAAGAAAATTGTAATTTACTCAAATGAAACAAGAAGACATACAAGCGATACAATTGTTATTGGCAACACCAAAAAAGATTGCCATCATTCCGCATCGAAATCCCGATGGCGATGCTATGGGTTCTACCTTGGGATTGTATCATTTTTTACTTAAAAACAATCATCATCCTATTGTAGTTTCGCCCAACGAATTTCCCGATTTTTTAGCTTGGTTGCCGGGTTCTGAAACCGTTAAAATATTTGAAAAAGACAAAAAAAATACCACCAAAATACTGGAAGAAGCTGAATTGATTTTCACTTTAGATTTCAATGCCTTGCATCGTGTAGGCGAGATGGAAAAGGTTCTCGAAAAACTCACAGTTCCTTTTGTGATGATCGATCATCATCTTTCGCCAGATGCTTATGCCACAGTTACTTACTCTGATACCGCTTTTGGTTCTACTTGCGAAATGTTGTATCATTTTATATCCTTTCTTGGTAAAAAATCCGAGATTGACATAACCATTGGCACTTGTATTTATACTGGAATTCTAACCGATTCGGGTTCGTTTCGTTTTCCAAAAACAACAGGAACAACGCACAGAATCATTGCCGATTTGATTGATTTAGGAGTTGAGAATAGTGAAATCCCTGCACTACTTTTTGACAACAGTTCCTTCGGAAAGTTGCAATTGCTGGGAAGAGCACTTCAAAATATGAAGGTTTTGGCAGAACACAAAACCGCTTATACCACACTTTCGCAGAAAGAATTAGATGGTTTTGAACACGTGAAAGGCGATACCGAAGGCATTGTAAATTATGGTTTGAGCATCAAAGGCATTGTTTTCGCAGCAATTTTTATCGAAAATGTCGAAGAAAAAATCATTAAAATCTCATTTCGTTCTCAAGGCGAATTTGATGTGAATCTCTTTGCCAGAGAACATTTCAAAGGAGGTGGGCATTGCAATGCAGCAGGAGGAAAATCGGAAACTTCGATGGAGGAAACCGTTAAGAAATTTGAAAATTTGGTTAGCAAACTAAAAATATAAATACAGATATGAACTACTCTAAAATATTTATTTTGACCTTATTGGTAAGCCTTTTGGTTACAGGTTGCAAACAAAGTCAAGAAGCTCGGCGACCCGTTTCGCAAGCCTCAGGGACTTTTATGAAAAAATCGGCTGAACGAAACAAAAAACTTATTGCTACTGAAGAAGATCAGATCGATTCCTTAATAAAAAGCAATCCAAAAGTGAAATATATGGCTTCTACTAAAGGCTATTGGTACAGTTATGTGGTTGAAAACCCGACAGATACTTTAACTCCAAAAAAAGGAGATGTCGCTTTTTTTAATTATGAAATCAAAGATTTGAAGGGAAATATCATCTATTCCGAAGCTGAATTAAAGCCTCAGACTTATGCCATCGACAAGCAAAATATAATGTCTGGTTTGCGTGAAGGCATCAAATTGATGCACAAAAAAGAGAAAATAATTTTCCTTTTTCCTTCTCACATTGCTTACGGTTACCACGGCGACGAAAAGAAAATTGGCCCCAATCAGCCTTTGCTTTGTACTGTAACTTTACATAATTTCATTTCAGAAGTAGCTTTCAAAAAAGAAATTCTGCTGGAAAAAACCGATATTCTAAATGAAGAAAAAACAATTCAAACAAAACCCTTAAATAAATCTAAAGACACATTAACCAATTAATTTTTACAATGAAAAAAAGTATTCTGTTTTTATTATTAGTCCTAACTTCCTTCTTGTATTCTTGTAAAGAGGAAAAAAACAACCTTCCCGACGGTTTATATGCTAAAATTGAAACCAACAAAGGAACCATAATAACCCAATTGTTCTATGACAAAGCACCCATCACGGTGGCAAATTTTGTGACATTGGCCGAAGGAAAAAACGAATTCATTACCAACGAAAATCTTAAAAACAAACCATTCTTTGATGGATTGAAATTTCACAGAGTCATTCCAGAATTTATGATTCAAACTGGAGATCCGCTCGGAACTGGCTCGGGAGATACTGGTTATAAATTTAAAGATGAAATTACCGAAATGAAATTCGACAAAGGAGGCGTTTTGGCTATGGCCAATAATGGACTTGCAACCAACAGTAGCCAATTCTTTATCACACATCTTGAAACCCCTTGGCTCGAAGGAAAACACACCATTTTTGGTCAAGTGGTCGAAAACGGAATGGAAGTGGTCAACAAAATCGAGCAAGGCGATTATATGGAAAAAGTGACCATAATCAGAAATGGGGAAGCTGCCAAAAAATTTGATGCCGCCAAAGCTTTTCGTGATTATTATGCCGTAGAAGCCGAGAATCAAAAAAATAAATTGGCTATCGAAGCTGCCTTAAACGCACAATATAAAGCAGTTTTTGACAAAAAAGTATCCGAATTTACCGCTTTGAAAGCCAAAGTCACTACAACACCAACAGGATTAAAATATTGTATTACCAAAAAAGCGGGAGGCAAAAAACCTTCGGCTGGAGCCAATATTTTTATTCATTATGCTGGCTATTTAGAGAACGGAAGTCTGTTCGATTCGAGTATTCAAGAAATATTAAAAATTTACGGAAAACTTGACGCAGCCAGAGCCGCACAAGGTGGTTACCAACCCATTCCATTTCAATATGGCAAAAAAGACGGTTTAATTCCAGGATTTATTGAAGGAATCGAGCAACTCTCTTTTGGCGATAAAGCCACTATTTTCATCCCTTCGAGATTGGGTTATGGCGAGGCTGGAGCTAATGGAGTAATTCCTCCTAATGCCAATATTATTTTCGAAATCGAGTTGTTGGAAAAAATAAACTAAAGTTAGAAGTTAGAAGTATGAAGTATGAAGTATGAAGTATGAAATATTTCAAACAATTACAATTTACAATTTACAATTTACAATAATCATTAATTAAATTATTCAATATGAAATCTAAAATCTTTCTATTATTGTTCTTGGGAATCATCAACATTCAAGCACAAACCACAAAAAAACCTACAACACCTGTCAAGAAAACAACAACAACAACAACAAAAACAGTAACAAAGTCTACCGCTAAAGTAACTCCTAAAGTAACTCCTAAAGTAACTCCAAAAACCACAGCAGTGGTCGAAGGAATTTTTGCAAACATTGAAACAAGCAAAGGAACTATTGTCATTCAATTAGAATACAAAAAAACACCCATAACTGTGGCGAGTTTTATTTCGCTTGCAGAAGGTACAAACACAATTATAACTGATACAAAACTAAAAGGGAAACCTTTTTATGATGGCTTGAAATTTCATCGCGTAATTGCTGATTTTATGATTCAAGGTGGCGATCCATTGGGCAATGGTTCTGGAAATCCAGGCTATGCTTTTAAAGATGAGATTACCGATTTGAAACACGACAAAGGAGGAATCCTTTCGATGGCCAATTCTGGACCTGCAACAAACGGAAGCCAATTCTTTATAACCCATTTAGCAACCCCACATTTAGACGGAAGACATACTGTTTTTGGGCAAGTAACTCAAGGAATGGATGTTGTTAACAAAATTGCACAAAACGATCTAATTCTTAAAGTGACCATCACAAGAAAAGGAACTGCTGCCAAAGCATTTAATGCTCCAAAAGTTTTTGCCGACTATTACAAAAACAAAGCTGAAGATGACAAAAAAGAAGCGGAGCAAAGATTAATTAAAATCAAAAAAAATATTGAAGCTAACTTTTTAGCCTATCCAAAAGTGGCACTTGAATTTTCGAATGCAGTAACCACTCCAAGCGAACTAAAATATATTGTATTACAAGAAGGAACAGGAGCATTTCCGAATGCAACAAGTAATGTGAAAGTACATTATACGGGTATGCTTTTAGACGGAAAAGTTTTTGATAGTAGTGTAGAACGTGGAGAACCAATTAGTTTTGGTTTGAACCAAGTAATAAAAGGTTGGACAGAAGGAGTTCAATTAATGAAAGAAGGGGCAAAATACAAATTCTATATTCCTTCCCATTTGGCTTATGGAGAACAAGGTGCAGGAGGCGTGATCCCTCCAAATTCTGACTTGATTTTTGAAGTAGAACTAATTAAAATCAATCCGTAAATTTTTTTTTTAGTCTTGCCTTTGACTTATGAGATTATTGAGAACTATTTCAGTCAAATTCAATGTTAATCTTTCGAAATTAAAATTTTTGAAAACAAAACCCAACAAAAAAAAACCCGACAATTTTCTGCAATTTGTCGGGTTTTTGTTCATAAAATATTCATTTGAATATCTATTGGCAGAAATTCCTGGAAATCGCATAAAAATAGACGAAAATTAAAAAAATATGCAACATAATTTTGTTGTTGTTGTCTGAATAGATAACTTTGTGAAATGGAAAACGAATTAAAAAGAAAAACAATTATTTATAAAAATTTCTTTTGGGAATTCTACAACGCACAAAATGCAGAAGTACAAACCAAAATAGATTGGACAATTGGAATTGTGAGAACTTTGCAATTTATTCCATCAAAATATTTTGAACACTTAACTGGAACTGACGGCTTATTTGAAATGAGAATTAAAGTAAGCGGTAATATATACAGAGTCTTTTGTTGTTTTGATGAAGGAAATTTAGTTATTCTTTTTAATGGTTTTCAGAAAAAGACTCAGAAAACACCGAAAATTGAAATTGAGAAAGCAATGAAATTGAAAAAAGAATATTTTGAAGAGAAAAAAAAATTTGAAGAATTAAATCGTAAAAAATAGTAAAAATGGAAAATATGAAATTTAGTAAAAACATTACTTCGTGGGACGACCATTTAGACAAAAAATATGGAAATGTTGGTTCCGAAAATAGAGCAGTTTATGAACAAGGTTTTGAAACTTTCAAACTCGGAATTATACTCGAAGAAGCAAGGAAAAAGAAAAATTTAACTCAAGAGCAACTTGCTTTAAAATGTGGAACAACAAAAAATTACATATCAAGAATCGAAAATAATGCGAGTGATATAAAATTATCGACACTAATGAGAATAATTTCAAATGGCTTGGGTGGACATTTAAATTTAAGCGTAGAAATATAAAAGAAAAAATACAATTCCTCCAAAAAACAGTTCAGGAAATTAGTAATAGTTTTAGGACTTAATTCAAAGTTTGTTTTGCACTTTTTATTTTGGGTCTTTAATGGAAATTTTGGGATTTAAAATTCATATCTTCATAAAGCCAAGACACGAAATCTAAATCTAAAATCTAAAATTTTCGTCTTAATACCACAGTCTTAATACTTAATACTCAAGTCTTAATACTATTTCCTAATCTAAAATCTAAAATCAAACTCATCTTTATCATTGATGATGGCACCAATTTCAAATTTCACTACCTCGTCAAATTCCGTTTGCAGGATAAACCAATTGTCTTCATTGAAATAATTCTCAAAAGTATCGAAATCCTCTTGAGTGAATTTGGTAATTCCTTTGGTGGCCAATTCATTTTTTGCTTCGGTAATAGGTTTGCCAATGATTGAATTGCCAAATAATTGCAAGTTGGGATCCGAAGCCACAATATACCCCAATTTGAAACCTTCATCCTGATAGAAAGTCAAACGCATTTTCTGGGCATTATATACCAAAATCAGGTTGTTGTCTTCGTCTTTATAATTGCGGTCGGGTTTGCCATAAAGAGCAATCACATCATTTTGTTTCATTCCGAAAAGGAGCTTGTCGATGCCGTTTTTAAGATTTATTTGCATAGTGAAATTTTTCCCGCAAGTTCGGTAAGATTTAGCAAAGTTTGTATAATTTTTAATCAAAAAATAAACTTAGAATGATGCCAAAAACAATAATTGGCACACAGATGACACGGATTGAACAGATTGTCACAGATTTGTTCCTATTAAATTTATAGAATTTGTTGTAAATAGTTTTTTAAGGAATTTACGGTGCAAGCTCAGAAAATAATTTGCTACTTTAGCAAAACAAAAGCACCGCTTATGAAATGGGTAGCCAAAATTATTACACACAGAAAGGAAAAAAGAATAGCTGTCTATTTCGAAAAAAATGCCGAATTAATTGCTAGGATCAAAAGATTAGAAGGCTCACGCTGGAGTCAGTCATTGGGAGTTTGGCATTTGCCTGATACGGAGGAAAACAGAATTCGGTTCAAGATATTACTCAGCGAGGGAAAATCGGCTTTGTCACAAATTCAAGATACAAATCAATTGGTTTTGAAACGATATATTGAAGAAATACAATTAAAAGGTTATAGCGAATCAACTCTTAAAACCTATCGCAACGAGTTTGGCATTTATTTAAACTACCTAAAACAAATTTCAGCCGAAAGTTGTACTGTCGAAGATATTCGCAACTATATTTTGTTTTGCATCAACGAACTAAAACTATCCGAGGCAACAGTTCACAGTCGCATCAATGCCATTAAGTTTTATTATGAACAAGTTTTAAGAAGAGAACGATTTTTATTAGAAATTCCTCGTCCCAAAAAACGATTACAATTGCCCAAAGTAATAGCACCTGCCGACATCAAAAAGCTGTTTGAAGCTACACCCAATTTAAAACACAACTGTATGCTCAAACTTTGCTATGGTTTGGGATTGCGGGTTTCAGAAATTGTAAATCTCAAAATCAAGGATATAGACAGCAATTCGATGCAAGTTTTTATCGAACAAGCCAAAGGCAAAAAAGACCGCTATGTCAATTTGCCCGAAAGTATTTTGCCTCAGCTTCGCAACTATTTTATAGAATACAAGCCAAAAATCTATTTATTCGAAGGGCAATATGGCGGGCAATACAGTAGCCGAAGTGCACAACAAGTATTTAGAAACGCGCTGCTAAAAGCAAACATCAACAAAACGGTAAGTATTCACAGTTTACGACACAGTTTTGCTACTCATTTATTAGAACAAGGTACCGATATTCGTTTTATACAGGAACTCTTGGGACACAATGACATCAAAACAACTTTAATTTACACCGAAGTAAGCAACAAAAATATTAGAAAAATAATTAGCCCATTAGACAATTTGTAAAACAAATTTTATTATTTTTGAAACGGGTTTACAAAGCAACCTATCGACAATCCCAAAAAACGCAATGCGTTTTTTTGTGTTGTCGATAATAAACAATTAAAAATCAAATAATTAGATGTATTGTAACTTTTGGAGTTGCGTATATTTATGAGTTATGGGCTAGTTTCGAGCAACAACCGCTGAAAAGAAACTCATCAAAAAAAATAAAAATTGAAAATAATTCAAGCGAATGTGGAAAACCGTAAAACGATTCCAAACATTAACTTTATTTTCGCCAAAATAAAGTGGAGCAGAAACCACTAAAAAAAACGGAGAGTTACTGAAAATCTTTAAGAGTAGGGAAATTAAAAACAAAACAATATGTTATCAAGAATGTTTTACAAAATCGTATTAAGTTTAAGTCTAATTTTGGTTATGCAACAAAACACATTTGCACAAAAAACAAAAGACGAGTTAAAAGCAGAAAGAGAAGTGCTTAAAGCAGAAATGAAATCAAAAGGTGCAGAAGACCGCAAAGCAAAATTTGAAAAACTAACTGAACCTAAAACTTCAGGAATTTCAAGCGTAGATGGACTTGCTACAAATTCAACAAAAATGTTAGTTTCAACTAAAGAAATTAACGCTATTGTTCCTGAAATGTACAAAAGAACAGTTGGAGAATCTGTTGACGGAGTTGCTGACGTTACTGTAAAAAAACCAACTTTGGCTGAACTTACAGATTTAGGATTAAACATTGCTACGCAAATCAAAGCAGTATCAGATGCTTCCGCATCTGTTACAACTGCATCTGCGGATTTAAAAAGTGCAGGAATGATGCAAGCACCTAAAGGTGCTAAATCATTAAATTTTTCAAAAGATGTTTTAGGTTTGGTTTTGCCTGAATTAAATTTAAACTTAAAAGTTGTAAATAATTTGATAGCAACTTTGAAATCATCAGGAAACTACTAATTAATATGAGAAATTTAAATTTTCTTTTATTGTTCTGTTTTGTGAATAGCCTAATCGGCTATTCACAAACAGCAATAAAACCAGTTTTAGGTGTTGCAGAATTTACTTCCGAAGTTAATTCTAAATATTCGGGTGCAGTAGCTGAAAAAGTTGTTCAAATTGTAACCAATACAAAAAGGTTTACCGTTGTTGATAGAACAAGTTATGATAAGGTAAAAGCTGAACTCGAATTCCAAAAATCAGAAGCCTTTCTTGATAGTAAAAATACTGTAAAACAAGACGTTGCTTTAGCCGCTCAAAATATGATTGTTGGAAATATTTTAAAAATGAGCGTTTACGCTATGAAAAATACTGACGGTAGTGTAAATGGATATAAATCAAGCGTTGCTTTTACTTTAAAAGTAAATGAAGTAGAAACAGGTAAAACAACAGAAGCCGAAAGTTTTCAAACCGAAGTTAGTCCTTTAATGTTATCGCCTGAAAGTGCAGTAAACGAAGCTTTAAAATCTATTGAGCCGAAATTAACAGCATATTTTATTAAAACATTTCCTTTAACAACAAAAATCAGTAAAATTCTAACTATCAAGAAAGAATCTGCATCAACAGTTTTAATAGCAGGCGGAAAAGAGTTTGGTTTTAAGGAAGGAGATAAATTAATCGTTGAAAAAAATGAAATGATTGACGGCAAACCATATCCATCTCAAATCGGCGAATTAAAAATAGTTAAAGTAGCAGGAGATGATTTTTCAGAATGTACAGTATCAGATGGAGGAAAAGAAATTTTAGCAAGATTTAATTCAGCAGAAAAATTGAATTGCAAATTAATCGTAAAATAAAATATATGTCAGCATTAAGAAAATTATGTGTTTTAGCTATTTTGATTTCACTTTCAATAACTTCAAGTTGTAGTAAAAAAATACTTCCAACTTCCGAGGTTAATTTTCTTTCAGGAAATGATGGTACAATTACTATGAGAGCAATTGGTAATGGAGCAAATCAACAAGAAGCAAGTAGTGAAGCAGAAAAAAATGCTATTAATGTTCTGTTTTTTAGAGGACTTCCAGAATCTGAACAAAAAATTGCTTTAATCGGAACAAATGAATCGGAAGAAATAGAAAAACATAAACAATATTTTGAAAAGTTTTATGCTCAAAAAAGATACAAAACTTTTATTATGTCAAGTATTCCTGTAAGCGATTTTGCAAAGCAAAATGGAGGAATTAAAAGTTTAACTTTAGATATTAAAGTTAATTTAGTAGCATTAAGAAAAGACCTTGAACAAAACAATATAATCCGTAAGTTTGGATTTTAAAATAAATTTTATGAAATATAGATGTATAAATCAAATTGTTTTATTTGTAACGCTTTGCGTTACAAATTTTGCATTTAGTCAAAATTCTGCAACAAGTAGTGGCGGACAAGTTGTTACGGTTCAACCCAAAATAATGGTAATTCCGTACACAAAAGAAGGAGAAGATTTAAGAACAATTCTAGAAAATGACCCAAATAAAAGAATTGCAATCACTAAAATAAAAGAAGGTTTTGATAGTAGAGGTTTTACAACTGTTGATTTCATTGCAAAATTAAAAGCAGCAAAAGACAATAATGCTTTTACATCGGATAATCAAACAGATATAAAATCACAAATAATTCAAATGTCTGGTGCAGATGTATATGTACAAGCAGAAGTTATTATCGATAACGGAAGTTCGGGCAATTCCGTAAAACTTATTTTAACAGGTTATGAGGCTTCAACAGGTAATTCGTTATCAAATAAAGTTGGCGAAAGCGGAAGATTTTATACAGAGGATTATAACAAATTAGCTTCAAAAGCTGTTGAAAGTTGCATTGAAGATTTCTTAAATGTTATGCAAACCAAATTTACTGATATTGTAAATAATGGAAAATCAGTAATTGTTGATATTAGTTTTGATGCAGGTTCTCAACATAAAATGTCATCAGAAATTGGTTCAGATGGTTTGCCTCTATCTGACCAAATTGAAGCTTGGATGGAAAAAAACGCATTCAAAAATAATTATCATATTCAAGGAACAACAGACTTAAAAATGATATTTGACGATGTAAAAATCCCATTAAAAGACCAAGCAACAGGAAACAATTATAATCCAAATAAATTTGCTCTTGAAATTTTTAAATTCCTAAAAGGGTTAGGCTTGCAACCAGCAAAAGATGTAAAAAGCAGTACAATTTATATAACAATTAAATAAATCAAGATGAAAAATATTTATTTTATAATAATAGCTTCGCTTTTTTCATTAGTAACAAAAGCACAAACATCAAACGAAATTGGTAAAATTTCTCTTTCGGTTGTTATGCCCGAAAGTATGGAGAATTTAGACGATTCTCAACTTTCAAAATTAGATACAAAAATTTCTCAAATCGTTACAGTTTCGGGATTATCAGATTCGGGTTACAATAATAATTTTGTAATTTATCCAAAATTTGCGGTTAATGAAACTAATGTTGTTGAGGGCGGAATGCAAAATATAACTATTGTAAGTGTTGAATTAAGTCTTTTTGTTAAACAAGTAGATAACAACATACTGTTTTCAACAATTAGCAAAATTATCAAAGGAAGCGGTAGTAGTAAAGAATTAGCAATTACAAACGCAATTACTAAAATCACTACAAACGATACCGATTACAAATCATTTATCGAAAAAAGTAAAACAAAAATCATTCAATATTACGAAACAAAATGTTCTGATATTATAAAAAAATCAGATGGTTTTGTAAAAACACAAAAATTTGAAGAAGCATTAGGTTTACTTATGTCTGTTCCTGATGCTGTAAGTTGTTACACTCAAGTACAAGCAAAAGCAATAGAAGCTTACAAAGGTTTTCAAAAAAAGAATTGTACTAAACAAATGCAATTAGCACAAAATACAATTGCTACAAATGATTATGTTAGAACATTAAATATTTTGTCTGAAATTGATCCAGCTTCGCCGTGTTTTAAAGAATCTCAAAATTTGGCAAAAACCGTTGAATCAAAAGTAAACGCAGAAGAAAAGAAACAGTACGATTTTCAAATGAAACAATATAACGATGCTGTAAGTTTAGAAAAACAAAGAATAAACGCAATTAAAGATATTGCAGTTTCATATTATAAAAGCCAAACAACAGACATAAATTATACTTTAATCGTAAAATAGAAAATCTGTAGTAAATATAAAACCAGCCCATAACCGCCGTTTGGCAATATGGCGGGTTTAGGGCTTAATTTGAAGTTGGTTTTGTACTTGGGAAGTCAGTGTTTAACCGAAAGTTTAGGCTTCCTTAATCCGCCACATCGCCAAGCGGCATAACGTTATAAGCAAGCTGCTACGTTCCTGCTTCGTTTGACAATTCCGTTTCAAAAGAATTAAAAAAAAGCCCACCGCACTCTTTAATACGAGTTTCAATAATTTCACAATACTCTTTTGATATTTCACTACCAATGTATTTTCTATTGTTTAACATAGCCATTTTAGCCGTTGTTCCACTTCCCATAAAGCAATCATAAATCAAATCATTTTCATTGCTCCAACTAATTATGTGGTCATTTGCTAATTGCTCTGGAAATATCGCAGGATGCTTAAATGCAATTTTATCCTTTGTGCTATTTTGATTTCCTCTTGGCAATTCCCATACATTTGATTTTACTCTTGTTTCATCTTGCCTTGCTTTCTCTTTTCTTAAAAAGGCATTTGTTCCATCAATACGTTTTAAACTTCCATCTGTTTGTCTTTCGCCTCCAACACCAGTTTTATTTTTTTGCCTTTTTAAACTTCCTTCCGTTTTCATTTGCCTAAGTAAATTAACGGTTTTAGGTTTACCTTTGCTAAAAACAAACATATATTCAAAGTCTTGGTAATATCTAACCACATCAGGAAAGGCACAAGTCCTTTGGTATATCATTGTATCGTGCAAATTAAATCCTGCTTTTTCTACAAATAAAATTGCAGTTTTAAAACTCGTTAATGTTTCGCAATAGTTTACCGTTTTATCATTTACAACCCAAACAACTATCCCACCTTCTTTTGTAGTTCGATAAAGTTCTTTAGCAATATCTTCTATTGGTAATGTAAATCCTTTATACATTCTCACATCGTCATAAGGCGGTGAAGTAACCGTTAAATCAATGAAATTATCAGGCATTTTAGCCATTGTTTCAAGGCAGTTTTCGTTATATATTTTATTTATTTCCATCCCTCTTTTTTTTAATTCTTTTGTTTAGTGCTTCGTATTTAGCTTTTCGTTTAATTAACCGCAGCCAGCTTATAACAGCTAGAGTTTCGTTGGGTGCGAAGCACCAACAATGAAACTCCTGTTGAACGAAACCGATTACGCTAGCGTCCTGCTTATGGAGTTATCGAAAAGAATTTAGGAAGAATTACAAGAGGCAA
>Ga0316612_1000162_pt1 | contig 25313 bp, 27 predicted proteins | sample MIS2016226_MG_FD_207676 | JGI IMG/M metagenome (GOLD analysis project Ga0316612, IMG submission 207676) | Microbial mat bacterial communities from Middle Island sinkhole, Lake Huron, Michigan, United States - MIS.2016.226 | ecosystem: Environmental > Aquatic > Freshwater > Lake > Sediment... | reverse complement strand
GCGGAAACAGTTTCGACAATTGTGGTGGTCTTAATATTGGCAATTTCTACTGATTTCCCTTTGTCTTTATTTCCAATAACTCCTGTTTTAGAAAGTATTATTAATAAAGCAATAATAGCAACTGCACCTCCAATTAATAAAAAAATAGTTTTTTTAGACATAATGAATTAGTTTTTAATGATTGGAATTCCAAAATAGAATTCTAGTATTTTGATTTTAAAAATATAATCGTATTTGGTTCTCAAAACTTCTGATTGTGCATTAGAAAGCAAAGTTTGCGACTGATTGAAATCGAAAGAATTCATCATTCCTACGGCATATCTTTCTTTGGCATAATTGTAAGCTTCTTGTCTGGCTTCTAAAGCAGAAAGGGCAGATTGATAGGCATTCAAACCACCTTTGGCATCGGTAAAGGCGGTATAAACATTTCTTTGCAAAGTTAATTCTTCTTGCTCGACTGCAATTTTAGATTTTTCTAAATTTACTTTAGAACGCTCCACGTTATTTCTGGCTGAAAATCCATTAAAAATGGGAATTGATAATTGAACTCCAAAATTTTGTCCTTTATTGTCTATAAACTGATTAGAAAATGTTGGTGGGCTTCCTGTGCCAATGAAATTACCATCAGTGTCAAATATAGGAACATCGGCATACGAAATTCTGGTGTTAATACTGTAAAAACCTTGCAATGTTGGTTGGAAACCCCCTTTGGCAATGGCTACATTTTTTTCGGCAATTTCTAAATTGGTTTTGGCGATTTTCAATTCGGTTCTTAATTCCTTTGCTTTATCGTAAATGGCAACAGGAGTTTGAGTCAAAATGTTGTTTTCATCTTTGACCGAAGTTTCATCGGTAATGTCAAAATCATAAAACTCTTTTAGTTGTAGCAATTGAGCCAAACTCAATTTTGAAATCAACAAAGCATTTTCGGCAGTCACCACTCTTTGACCATCTGCAGCTACTGTTGCTTTAATGTCCAACAAATCGCCCCTTGGCACAGAACCCGCTTTTACTAATTCTTCTGAACGAAGCAATTGTTTTTCGTTGTTTGCTTTTTGGTCTTGTTGTACTTTTAAATTTTCTTTATTGAAAAGCACTTGCAAAAAAGCATTGGCAACGTTTAAAGCCACATCTTCCTTCATTTTAGTCAACTGATATTTGGCTGCAATAATCGAAAGATTGGCTCGGCGGAGTGTATTTTGATTTTGTAAACCTCGGTAAATATCAATGCCAACATTTGCTCCTGCTGAAGTAAATTGCGTGGTTTGGTTGCGCAATAATCCAGTTGTAATATCTTGGTTTAAACCTATGTTCCAGGAGTGGGATGCATTAGCATTTAGCGAAGGCAAAAAATTTCCAATAGCTCCTTTTTTGTCAATGGCGGCTGTTTTTGTGTCCAATTCAGTTTGCTTGATGGAGATATTATTATCGATAGCATATTTTACACATTCTTCTAATGTCCACTTTTTTGTTTGAGCCTGAATTGACAGGCTAAACAGTAGGACTATAACGAAAGGGATACAATTTAATTTTTTCATATTATTTTGAATGAAAGCATAGCAAAGGTACTACACAAATTTTACATTTATTTTAAAAATAGAATTCTTTTTAGTTGAGATGGCTTATGGTTTTGGCTCGTCGGCTTTCAAACCTTGATTCCAAACTTTAATTTTATCAGTTGACTTAATACCGCTTTTCACTTGCACATAAATTCCGTCGCTTACGCCCAACACAATATCTTTTCTTTGGAACTTTTGTTTTCCTGTTTCAATTTCTACATAAGGTTTTTGTGTCTTTTTGTCAAACTGAATTAAGGATTCTTTCAAGGCTTGCACTTTGTCTGCTTTTTCTAAAATAATCGAAGCATTGGCACTCAATCCCGCTCTGATAAAGGTATTGTCTCTGTTGGTTAAAGTCGCTTTTATTTCAAATTGAATGGCACCATTTTCGGTTTTCCCTTTGGGTGCAATGTAAGTCAAAACGGCTTCAAATTTTTTGTTTTCGATGGCGCCAACCGTGATTTCGATGGGCATATTCAGTTTTATTTTTCCTACCTCAGATTCATCTACTTTACCCACAAAAATCATTTTCCCAATATCGGCGACACTAGCAATAGTGGTTCCTTCGTTGAAATTATTACTTTCAATCACTTGATTTCCTACTTTTACAGGAACATCAAGCACCATTCCATTAACTGTTGAACGAATTGTAGTATTGGCATAACTTCCAAGACCAGAGGTGGTTCCAGTTTTTGCAATATCATAACCTTGTCTTGAAGCGTTGTAATTTTGTTTTGCCTGATTGTAAGCCAATTGAGCAGCATCAAAATCATTGGCAGAAATTACGCCTTTGTCGAATAATGTTTTTTGTCTTTGGAACAATTTTTCTTGATTGTCCAAACTAATTTTAGCATTTTGAACTTGATTTTGAGTATTGCTCAAATTAGATACATTGGCAACCACTTTAATTTTAGCAATCATATCACCCGCTTTTACAGTTTCGCCCGCTTTAATGTAAACCGCTTCAATGATTCCAGAAATATTAGGTTTAATTAATACTTCTTCATCTGGAACAATATTTCCAGTAGCCAGTGTGCTTTTGATAATGGTTTTCACTTCTACTTTATCGGTTTCAAAAACGATAGGCGATTCTTGGTTTTTGGCATACAAATAATACAAAGCCCCGAAAAACACTACGCCTATTAGAATCAATACAGTTATGGTTACTCCTTTTTTCATTTTACTTTTTTTAGTGGATTTTTTAAATTTTTTAGATTTTTTAAATTCTTTCGATTTTTTCGATTTTTTTAAATTTTTTACTCTGTTCGCAATGCATCTACTGGTTTGACATTGATGGCAGTTTGTGCAGGAATAAATCCAGCCAACAATCCTGAACCAATCAATATGAGTAAGGCAATAAATACTACCATTAAATCGACACTCGGATTGACAAACATCATATCTTCGCTTGGCATCGTTTCTAAAATCATATTGAGAATCGCCAGTATTCCAGTAGCCACAGCAATTCCGAACATTCCTGCGATTATTGTTAGAAAAATGGCTTCTAATAATATTTGAGATCGTATGGCTCCAGGCGTTGCTCCTAAAGCCCTTCGGATTCCTATTTCATTAGTTCGTTCTTTGACTACAATCAACATAATATTGGATATTCCAATTATACCCGAAAGTAATACCAATGTTCCTACAAAATAAGCAATAAATTTAAGTACCATAAACAAGTCTTGCACTTTTTGAAACTCTTCATACAAATCAAATTTACCAACCGCTCTTTCGTCATCTGGATGAATAGTATGTCTTTCTCTCATAAAGGCCAAAATACCAGGTTTTAAAGCTGTAATTGAAGCATCGTCTTTTGCTGTTAGTGCCATCCAACCCACAGTATCGCCAAAATTAAATGCTTGTTGAAAAGTGGTAAAAGGAATGAATATACTTTTTTGAGCTCCTTCTCCATTTCCGCCATCGTTATTTTTGGATTTATAAACCCCAACTACCATAAAATTGATGCCATTAATTTTAATATATGACCCTAAAACCTCTTCCTCATTTTTATATAATTCCGAAATTACTCCTTTTCCAATGATAGCTGTTTTTCGTTTATTAGCAATATCCTGCTGATTGACAAAACGACCTTTTACAATATCCATTTGCTCCTGCTTGATTAGTTCAGGATAATCTCCAAAAATGGTGTAAGCTCCTGTTTTTGTGCCTCTGATTACGTTGCTCACTCCGTTAAAATCGCCTAATTGATTGCGAGGAGAAACATATAATAAGTCAGGAAATTTTTGTTTTAAGGCTTCAACATCATTATTCCTGAAGTTGAATTGTCGTGTTTTTGGCAATCCTTTATAGGCTTTTGAAGTGCCCTGAGTCCACATAAACATTGTGTTTGTCGCTATTCCATCAAATCCTTTTTTGACACCATTTTCCAACCCGTTGGATGCAGCCAATAAAATAACCAAAATAAAAATACCCCAAAACACTCCAAAAGCCGTCATCACGGTTCGGAAAGTATTGGCAGTTAATGCCTCTAAAATTTCATTCCATTTTTCTCTATCAAACATAATTATTCGTCTCTAAGTGCTATAATAGGTTTAATTTTTGCAGCACGATAGGCTGGAATGAATCCTGCCAAAGCTCCGGCAATAACCAAAACAATTAAGGTTGAAATGGCTACGTTAAAATCTACTTGGGGATTCCTAAAATATTCACTTTCTGCCGAAGGACCAATTAATTCAAGCAAAGCCAAACCTGTCAAAAGTCCTAAAAATCCAGAAATTGTGGTGATAAATATAGATTCGTGCAAAATCATTATAATAATAGAAATTGGTGAAGCTCCAAGGGCTTTTCGAATGCCAATTTCCTTGGTGCGTTCTTTTACAATAATCATCATAATATTACTAACCCCAACAACACCAGCGATAATAGTACAAATCCCAACCCACCAAAAGAACAATCGGATATACAAATTCAAATCATAAAATTTTTTGGCCTCGACAATTGAATTATTGATACCAATGGCACTTTCATCATCTGGAGCAATTGAGTTTTTACCTCTAAGCAAAAGTCCTAAATTTGTTGTAAATTGTTCTGCTTCGGCAACAGCTTCTTCATAACTGTCTTTCTTTTTTAGGGTATAAAACAAAACACTTACTTTATCTCCAATTCCATACACTTTTTGAGTTGTTGACAACGGCAAGAATACACGACCTTCTTCCCTTTCGCCCGCGGGATCGGTAAAAACGCCAACAACTTTGAAATTGATACTGTTTACAGCAATTTTTTCTCCTATCGGATTTTTTCCCTTGAATAAATCCAAATTTATTTTTTGTCCAATAACTGCCACTTTTTCAGTATTAATCAAATCATTCGCATTAATGAAACGACCCTTGATTACGGTTGCATTTTCAATGGCCAAATAATCAGGGTTTACCCCACGATATTGATAATTTCCCGACTCTTTACCATAAACAATACTGGCACCCCAAGCGTTAAAAGTTGCCCCATTTTTATCAAATAATTCGCCGTATTTTTGAACAGAAATATCATAATCACTGTTCCGAAATTGAATGTTTCTACCAGGATTCAATCCCTTATATGCTTTGGTTGTTGTGCCAGACCAAACTTCAATTATTCCTGCTGCATCGCGTTCAAATTGCTTTTCAATTCCGTTTTGTAATCCTTTTCCAACACCAAGAAGTATTACCAAAATGAAAATACCCGAAGCCACAGAGAGTCCCGTGAGAAAGGTTCTCAGTTTGTTTTTGGCGATTGCCTCAAATATTTCTTGCCAGCGTTCAATATTAAACATAAGCAGAAGCTCTAACTTGTTCAACTAATTTATCGTCGATGATTATTCCGTCTTTCAAGACTACATTTCGTTTGCACATGGCAGCAATATCGGGTTCGTGCGTTACAATTAAAATGGTTTTTCCTTCGTCGTTAATTCCCTGAATGAGTTCCATAACTTCATAAGAAGTTAAAGTGTCCAAAGCTCCTGTAGGTTCATCGGCCAATAAAACTTTAGGATTCGAAGCTAAGGCTCTCGCAATCGCAACACGTTGTTTTTGTCCTCCAGAAAGTTCGTTGGGCAAATGGTGCGAATGTGATGCCAATCCCACTTTTTCTAAATAACGCATGGCAATTTCGTTGCGTTCTTTTCGCTTCAAACCTTGATAATACAAAGGTAAAGCCACATTATCTAGGGCACTTTTGTAATTGATTAGATTGAAAGATTGAAAAACAAAACCCAAAAACTGATTTCGATACCGAGAAGCGATGGTTTCATTTAATTTTTTGATAGGCACACTATCCAAAGTATAAAGTCCAGAATCGGCTTCGTCCAGAATCCCAAGAATATTCAATAAGGTCGATTTTCCTGAACCCGATGACCCCATAATGGCAACCAATTCCCCTTCTTTGATGTTGAAATTGATTCCTTTGAGCACGTGCAATTCAGAACCTCCTACTGTGTACGATTTGTGTAAATCTTTAATTTCAATCATCTTATATAATTTTAAACGAATATAGGAATTCTTTATATTTGATTTTAACAAGAAAATGTTAAGTATTCATTCTATTTTGATATAAGACCTAATTTCTATAAATATGTTACAACCAAAGCTTAAAAATATATTTGTTTTATTAATTTTTCATCCTCTTGTTTAAAAAAAGAGATTTAATAGGGTTTACTTTGCTTTGATACAAGGGTTGCAAAGATTAAACAACGCTTTGTTTACTCCACAAATCAAAATATTTTCCTTTTTGCAAGAGTAAATCTTTATGATTTCCAGACTCTACAATCGTTCCGTTTTCCATCACCAAAATAGTATCAGCGTTGGCAATGGTACTTAATCTGTGGGCAATTACTATAACCGTTTTTCCTTGTGATTTGAAGTCGTCAATAACTTCTTTTACAATTCTTTCGGCATTGGTGTCTAGAGATGATGTGGCTTCGTCCATCAACAAGACTTCGGGATTTTTATACAAAGCCCTTGCAATGGCAATGCGTTGTTTTTGTCCGCCCGAAAGCATCGCACCGTTTTCGCCAATTTGGGTTTCGAAACCATTGGGCAATTTTTCGACAAATTCGGTGATTCCCAGTTGTTTCGACAATTCTAAAATGCGTTGAATGTTCGGAAAGGAATCGCCCAAAGCGATGTTATCAATAATATTACCCGAAAATAAATTGAGTTGTTGCGGAATAACACCTACACAATTGCGTAAACTTTGATAATGAATGAATTGTGCATCATAATCGCCAATGTATATTTTGCCTTCCTTGATGGGATATAAATTTTGCAAAAGCGAAATCAGCGTTGTTTTACCACTGCCACTTTCACCAACAATGGCGGTAGTTTCATTCTTTTTGAACACCGCATTGAAGTTTTTGAAAACTTCGGTTCGAGAGCCATAACGAAAACTTACATTCTCGAATTTGATATCTCCAATATTTTCTCTTTGCAATTCGACTTTATTTTCGGTTTCTTCGCGTTCCAAATCCATGATTTCAAAAAGTCTATCGGCAGCGATGAGTGCGTTTTGAGCCGTTTTATTCATTCCAATCAAAGAAGCAACTGGCGAAGTAAAATAACCAATCAAGGCATAAAACGAAAATAATTCCCCTGGAGTAATCGCTCTATCAATCACATAACCAGAACCTATCCACATCAAAACAACTGTAAATACCGAAGCCAAAAATTGCGTAGAAGTTCCAGCAAAAATGCTATTCAACCCTGATTTATAAGTGGTAAACAGCAATTTTACAAATCGGTTTTCGGTTTTTAGATTCGAGAAATCTTCTATTCCAAATTCTTTTACCGTACGAATATGGGTCACACTTTCGACCAATTGGGTTTCCAGTTCGGCGGCATTTTCCATAATCTTCCGTTCTACTTTTTTGTTGAATTTATTCAAAACCAAATAAATTCCAGCATAAAACGGAATCACAAGCAAAATAACCAATGCCAATTTCCAATAATAGGTAAACATCAGCGTGAACGAGAAAATAACGATAAACACATTGACAATCATTTCGATTGCTACTTCGTTGATGAAAGAACGAATTTTGACGGCATCGCTAATTCTCGAGGTAATTTCTCCGATTTGCATGGTGTCGAAGAAGCGTTGTGGCAAATGCAGTAAATGTTTGTAATAGCCCAAAATCAATTTGGCATCTATCAACTGCCCCGTTTTCATTACAAAAAGACTTTTCTTGGAACCAATATAAGCCTGAAGCACTATAATAGCAATCATCGAAACGCTCAATAAATTCAGTAAGTTTCGGTTGCCTTCGACCAAAACATAGTCGGTAATTTTTTGGATGTAAATGGACATTGCCAAACCTAAAACGGTGAAAATTATCGCACCTACAAGGGCTTGAACCAAAATAGTTTTGTGTGGTTGCACCAAATGCCAAAAGCGTTTTAGGGGAGATACTTTTTCGTTGTAAATTCTAAAGTCATCATTTTGGGCAAAAAGAATCAAAACGCCCGACCAAATTTTCTGGAATTCCTCAAAAGTATGTGTTTCCATTTTGCCATAAGCAGGATCCATTACAAGAATTTTAGATTTTAGATTGTTGATTTTAGATTGTTCTAAAACACATTCTACTTTATAAATCACCACATAATGATGCAATTGTTCTTTTACCACAACGTGAGCGATGGCAGGAAGCGGAATTTTGTCAATGGCATCCAAACCTCCTTTGACACCTTTGGCAGTGAAGCCCATTTTTTCTGCAGCTTCAATCATGCCCAAAACATTAGTGCCTCGTTTGTCTGTATTGGCATATTGTCGGATGCGAGCTATGGGAAGATTGACCTTGTAATGATTGCCGATAGAGGCCAAACAAGCTGCACCGCAATCTTTGATGTCGTGTTGTTTAATTTTGATAGATGCCATTTTCTGAAGGTAGTTTTTCAGAAAATACGATTTGAATTTGTAGTCTTAAATAATCCTTAAAAGCTTTTTTATGGTTTCAGGATTTCTTCTTTCGTCGATAATTAGTTGAACACGCAAATCATTATCTAAAATTTCAAAGCAAACAAAAATATGATTGTGAGTAAAATAAAATAAATTCTCGATGAGCGTTTTTTGAGCAAAGCAATTGTAAAATCGATTGTTTTTAATTTGTATCTAATTTCACGGTTTAGCTTATTGCTATAGATTTTGCTTTTATTTCGATTGTTGTAATAATTAATTATTTCCACCAAATCCATCAAAGCACCCCTTGACCAATCTACTCTTCTTTTAGCCATTTTTCAACCACTAAATCTACTTCTTCTTGCGTAAAAAAATCGCCATCTTCAAATTGTTTTCTTGATTTGGCAAGTCTTTCCAGTTGATAATCCGAAAGATGATAAACACCGTCTTTGTCCACAAATCCGTTTTTGCTTTTAGGTGCTTCTTCAATTTTATTTTCGACAGCTTTATTTTGTGATGTAATTGCTTTCATAACAATAGAATTTATTTCTACAAATCTACATAGTATTTTCTGTTTTTTTATTTTTAGGATTAATTTTTTGTTACTATTCAGGTTTAATAATGATGCTTTAATTTTTGCCACAAAGTCGCAAAGACGCAAAGTTTCCTTTAAAAGGCGATGCAAAAAGTCACAAATTATCGAAGATAATACTTCGTGACTTATTTTTACTTTATTATTAAAATCTTAGTGTCTTAGTGCCTTCGTGGCAATTTTATTTTTAGGATTAATTTTTTTAGCGATTTACAAACTCCCCCTTCGGGGGCTGGGGGGCTTTAGGATTCAACCAATCATCCACCTTGTCAAACAACAAATCAAACAAACTCCTTCGGGTGATGATGTATCTGGTGGTGAGTGTCATTCCTTTGGAAACATTCGATTTGTAGCCCGATTGCAATTTCATTGCTGTGGAGTTCAAACTCGAACGCACCTTGAAAAAAGCCTGATTGCCTTGAATGGTAATATTGCGGTCAATGTCGATGACTTTGCCCTCGAGCAAACCCCATTGGTTGTAATTGAAGGCATCGATTTGGAATTTTACGGCTTGGTTTTTCTGGATTAAGCCTATGTCGTTGGGCGAAACGGTGCTTTCTACAATGAGGTTATCCGTAGCCGAAATCGTGGCAATGGGTTGCGAAGCATTGATAAACGAACCCACTTGCAGCCCCGAAAAACCTTCTATCGTTCCGGATATGGGTGCCAAAACCACATAATTGTTTTCTTCTACTTTTATTTTTGCAACAGCGCCATCTATATGCTGCACTCTTTCTTCTAATTCTCTTTTTTGAGTTTCCCAACTGGCTTTTTGTTGGCTCACAAAACTTTGCAATGCTTGACGGGCAAATTGCAATTCATACTGAAATTTTTCATATTCGGCACTGGCAATAATGCCTTTGTCGAAAAGGGTCTTGTTGCGGTTGTAGTTGATTTGTGCTTGCGAGACTTTGGATTGCAACTCGTTTTTTTGGGATTTGTATTGGTGGAAATCCTCTCGGGCGGCAGTAGTTTTGAGGTGGGCGGTCTTGCCGCTCAAAATAGCGGTTACATCTTCTTGCAGTTCGATAAGGGTGCTTGACAATTCGCCTTGTGTGGCTTTCTCGGTGGTTAAACCGTCTTTTGCCATTTTGATTAGGGTGTCGCCTTCGCTGACCACCCCATTATTTCGCAGCGAAAGCCAAGTAATGCGACCACTCACGATGGTAGTAACCGGCACATTATCTGTCTTAGAGCGAATAATACCCCGACTCTGACTGCTAATATCCACCTCGATTACAGGCAACAACACTATAAAAAGCAACACCGCCAAAACCACCACCAAATAGATAGAAATACTCTTGGTTTTGTTTTTGTAGATAAGGTTTTCGAGGGTGTTTATGGGGTCTGAACTGAAGTTCATAGGTTTATTAGTATACTTTGTTATTGAATTTTAATGAAAATAACTAATTAAAGCCTGTTAGGAATTATAGATAAAAAACAATAAAAAAAAATTAGATCCGACCAATTGCATTAAATAAAACATGCAAAGCATAACCCCACCAAAAACCATATTTTAATCTTAAATTGGTAATAAAGTAACCCATAATTATTTGCGGCAACACAAAAAATGGATAAAACAAAGATAATTCCCAATGTAATACTGAAGCATTTGCGATATGTATTAAACCGAAAAAGAGGATTGAAAATTTTATCAAATAATGAGTACAATGTTTTCTTAATGAATCTACTGTTTGTTGGGGAAGGTAAAAGTAAGTCAGTGAAGAAATAGCCAAGCCAATCAATGCAAAATAAATGTAAGAACTATTGCCTATGCTAAATGTTGATATTTTTCCACCCAAAATAACATACACTAATAAACCAATAAAAATTGAAATATTTTTTTTGTTTAATATTAATGCCAATCTAAATAAAATTTCTTCAAAAAAAGGGCTTATAAAAACAACCAAATAAAATGGATATCGATGAGGAAAACTTTTCAGAGGACTAATTGTTTTCTTTATGGAATCAAAGTGAAGAACTTTCATGACAAAAAAATCCATAGGCATTGTTATTAACAAAAGCACAATAAACATTATAATGAAAGCAAAAATATACGACAGAAAAAAGAATTTGACTTTTTCTGTCGGAGTATGATTATATTCCTGAATTTCGCTGAATTTTATTTTATAAAAATTTGGTATTTTCATTTTGTTTTCACTTTAAATGTTAAGAGGCTGAATAAACAGCCTCTCAAAAAATCAACACTACAAGAGGTTAGACTACTCTGAACCAACCATCATCATTCCACCAATCTTTAACATAATGGACTATTTCATCCCATGTAACACCACCTTCAATTTGTTTTACTTCTTGAGCACTTAACTCAACTAATCCTAAATTTTCTAAATTTAACATAATTTTTAAGTTTTAAAATTTAACATTTTTTGTTTTAACAATTGGTTTTCTCGAGAATTTATTGTTATAGTAAATTTTGTATATATTTTTTAAAATAAAAACAACTAATGCGAAAATAATTTTACTTTTACGAAAATAATTTTTAATTTTTGGACATTTATTTATAAAAATTAAAATAAAATCAATGTAAGATGTTATTTTTTGCCTATCATCATAATGATATGAGTCAAAAAAATTAGGATAAGTTTGTAAAATTATTATATATATAGTTTGCTTCTGAAATTATTTCTTTTGGATAATTATACATATTCAAAATTTTAATTGCATTTCTGCTTGTAAGTTTTCCGCTTTTAATTTTATAATTAAATTTCAATGTTTCGTTAGTAACATCTTCGGAAAAATGATATAAATCGTAATTATCTTTAATTAATAAATCTGCTAATTCCAAATCGTGTGTTGAAACAAATACTAAATTATTCTTTGAATTCAAATATGATAAAACAGCTTTGCTAATTGCAATTCTCTCTGCTGTATTTGTTCCTTTAAAAATTTCATCTAAAATGAAAAGATGTGGTTCATTTGATTTTAATGAATCTATAAATTCTTTAATTGACAATACCTCATCAAGATAAAAACTTTTACTATCGTTAATATTATCCTGATTTCGAATTGAAGTAAAAATTTTAAAAAATGAACTTTCATATTTATCTGCAAAAGCAATATTTAGCGTTTGTGAATAAATGCTATTAATTGCAAATGCCCTAATGAAAGTAGTTTTTCCAGACATATTTGAGCCAGTTAGCAGAACGCTTTTATTGTTTAAATGAATAGAATTTTTAACACATTCATGGATTAATGGATGGTATAAATTTGTCAAGTTGATAGTGCTTGTACTACTAAATACTGGCTTAGAAATTAATTGTTTATTTTGACGAAGTGTTGAAACAGAAATACTTGAATCTATTTCGCCAATAAATATAAATAAATTATTCATTTGGGTTTTATACTTATTTATATCCAGCATAAGACTGTTAAAAAGTATGATTTCTATATTTAATGTTATTTTTAATAATTCAAAAATTAGCCAAAAAATTATTAAATATTCATTTCTTAAGTATTTCTCTATAACAATAAATTTTACTTTTTTGTTGAATTCTGATAATGGTATAATAAAGTCTAAATTTTTAAAGTGAATTTTTAAAAATGAATTTATATCAAAAATTTTTTTTGCAACATTTAAAGTTTTAGAAAATTCTGAAAGGTTATTTAAGTAAAAATCGATACTTGATTTATTTTTATAATGTAGAAATAGATTTATACAAAAAATCAGAAATACACCTAAAAAGAAAATATGGAAAAAAAAACTAAGAATTACTAATGTAGTTAATAAAATATTTAGAAATATTGCATTTTTTAGAATATGTTTATTAATTGGGACTTCATTATTTATTAACTCTTCAAAAAAATAGGCATCGTGAGAATTAATACTGGATAACTCTTTAATTGTTAAAAGTGTATTATTTTTATTTTCGATAAAATAATCAGTTAAAATAGAAAATGATTCTAATTCTTGTTGAGATTTTTTTATTACCCGTGTTTTATAATAGAGATATTGCTGTCCAATTATAGAAATTGTTCTGTCTATTTTCTTAAAAACAAAATCTAAATCTAAATCGTTTGAAATTTTTTCTGAAATTATTTGAAAATAATTTGACTCTAATAAAATTCTGCTTTTGTAATATTTATTAATTAAGTTAAAATTAAAATCATTTTTTTTTTCATCTAAAAACGAAGTGCTTGAAAAAGTGATTTTTTCTTTTTTGTTTGAGAAAATAAGATACAATGCAGTTATTAATACAAGTGCAATTAAAATATATTGTAAATCCATAATAAATAATATTAAAAAAAAACTGTCTTTTACCCAAAAAATAAAAGACATTTTTTTTACAATGTAGAAAATTTATTTTGATTTATTAAATTTTCTTTAAATTTTTGTTTAATGTTTGAATATTTTACAAGGTTTATTTTTGTTGTGCATATTTCTGACAAACTACATTCAGAACAATTCGGACAAATTGGATAGCCTATGTATTTAAAAATTGATTCAGTATCCTTAAAACCATCGATTACAACTTCAGAAATTTCTTTTAAAGAAATATTACTTATTTTACAATCTATAAGTTTCATTATATTCAAATAATATTCATTGCTTTCAAGATTTAATTTCTTCATAAATATTGTTAGATAACTTTTAGCTTTGACATAATCATTAGCTAAATATGAAAAAATAACCATAATAAAACTTATAGGAAGTTCGTTCCATTTAGTGCCCTCTCTAAACCCTAATCGAAATAAGTCTTTTGCTTTAAAATCTTCATTTATCATTAATTCAAGTGATTCTATCATATCTATTGCTTTGATTATTTTATTTTTATTGGCAATAAAATCTTCAAAAGGAAATAGTAAGTTTTCTAAATCATTTTGTAAGACAGTTTTTTCATTAATAAATCCTGATTCATGAATGTTAAATTTATTTCCTAATAAAGAAACTCCTGAAATATAAATATATACCGTTGGGAAGCCTAAAAATGAAACATCTCTAATAAAGATATTATAATTTAAATTGACAGCTAAATCTAATAAAGATTTTACTTCTTCCTCATACGAATCTTTTGAAGTAAAAATATTTGAATCAAATGAGTATGAAGGATTATCGTAAAATAATGATTCTGGAAAAATACCACTACCATTTTTCAAAAAATTAACAAAATTCTTTTCTTTTTCATAAATTGTTTCATTAGTTTCTTGGTAAAAATAAGGAGCACTTTCTTTACTTGGAATTGAAAGCAAACTTTTCTCAATAGTTGACTCATCTTTTAAACCTTGAAATATTTCTGTAAGAGTTCTTGAAAGAGCAACTTGAAAATTAGTGTCCGAACCTATATTCAATTTATATTTACGTGATTTTTTGTCAATAATTATCAAACCGAGTACAGGTAGTTTTTTTCCGCATGAAAAATCTTTTACAATAACTTCAAATCCTTTGTTTTCAATCTCAATAATAATATTTAATTCGTTTGGAAAATTTGATAAAAATTCTTTGTCTATGGTTGGTGGAGTTATTCTTTCATTATAGATGACTGATGCAGAATTTCTTTCATAAATTTCACATAATGATTGAAAAATCGCTTCAGAAAGTGTATTTCCTGCAGCCATACCGTTAGAACCAGTAATTGAAAACAAGAAATTATGTGGAATATGAATAATTTTTCTTTGATTTAAACTGTAAAAAGGAACACCTAATAGTCCCTGATGATTGTTAGTCTCAACTGTTTCAAAAATATGATTTACAATGTCAATTAATTGTTCTTCATTTTTTGTTGGAAAGAAGTCGCTTAATAATTCTTTTGGAAGTTTAAGAAACTCTTCTTTTGTGATTTCCTTTTCATCTGGATAAAAGTACAAATTTGTTTCTTTAAAATTTTTTTCCATTAATACTCTATTAAATCCAGAAATTCCTGTTAATAATAAGTTCTGAATTCTTTCAACATATTCCGCATAAGCACTGGCCAAACAAAATAGTTGATTTCTACCTTTTCCATTTTGACCAAAACCACCATCATCATCTATTGCTTGAACTCTAACAGAATATACTTCATTGAATGGATTTCCCCCAGTAGTTTCTGTAGTTAATATATCTATTCCATTTAATATTCCTTTTATTTTTTGTATTGTATTTTTTGGTAACGCCTCTTTATAAGGCCTTTTTGACTTTGTATTCATTTTTTTTTTTTTTTAATTGTTAGAAAAAGAACTTGGTAATAAATTTAATTTATTACCAAGTTATGAATCATCTTGATTACATAATCAAGCGACTCATTACTGCTTTAGCAGCTAAAGCTGGTAGTGCAGCTTCTGCTGCAGCAGCTAAGGTTGGCCCGTAAGCTGCTGCTGCTTGAACAAATTGAGCTGAAATGTTTAGGGCAGTCCCTGTTACAATAAAGTCCATAATATATCAAATATAAAGTTAATAAATTCTCCAAACAGTTTTACTTCCACAAAGAGCGATACAGAAGTTTGTTTTTATGTTTGAACATTAGTCCACTTAAGGGAGTTTTGCCAAACTGGCATATTAGTTCATAGTTACTCATTCTTTTTTGTTGTAATAATTGGTTTTTCTCAAGGCCTTTTTGCTTGTATAAAATTTGTTTTTTATTTAAGAATAAAAAACAACTTATGCGAAAACAATTTTACTTTTAAGAAAATAATTTCTACTTTTACGAAACATTTATAAAAACACAAATTATGGAAAGCACCGATATTATTAAAAAAATCAAGGAAATAAGGATTGAAAAAAAGAAAACTATCGAAGATATTGCTTTAAGTCTTGATATTTCTGCAAATGCCTATCGTAAAATTGAAATGAATTATACGAAATTGACAATAGATCGTTTGTATAAAATTTCAAAAATTTTAGAAGTTGAAATAAGCGAATTATTAGGCATAGAAACCAAAGAGGTTTATAATCAAGAAAATAAAGATAATGCTACAGGTTATCTTCAAAAAATCGAACATTTTTATCAAGACAATAAAGAAACTTACGAAAAACTCATCGCAACCCAACAAAGCGAGATTCAGTTTTTACGGGAGTTGCTGGCGAAGGGTGGTGGTAAATAAATAATGAGATTTTAGATTGTGTTTTTTTGTAGCTTTGTATAATTCAAATTGAACAAGTTATGGTAACAGTAAAAATAAAAGACAATTCAAAACAAGCCAAACTTTTGCTGGAGTACCTCAAATGCTTTTCGTTTGTGGAGTTTGTTGCTAATGAGGGTAACAAATCATCCTCAAAAGAAGAAAAACAAGCAGTCATTCAAGCATGTAGAACTGACAAAGGAAGAAATGAGAACTATTGAAGGAGGGGATGTTATTAAACCTCCAATATATGACCCTACTGGCGGGACTCGATAAAACTAATTAGAACGATTGATTGTAATGTACGTTTAATAATAATGGCACTTAATAATAAGTGTCATTATTTATTTATTTATTTAAAATGATTAGAAAAAAAATTATTATTTGTTTAGGTATATTTATTTTATTGTCAATAAGTTGTATCGCACAACAGCTAACTCCTATAAAAGCTCCTGCGGTTGTTTTCAAAAATAAATTGACAGTTGACATAAGGGCATCTTGGCAACATCTGGACATAGAAAAAGATACCATTGCAGGTACGAGTCTCAATCGTGCCTATAAAGAAATTTTGAAAGGCAAAAAAGGCAAAACGGTTATTGTTGCGGTAATCGATACCGATATTGATATAAATCATGAGGATTTGAAAACCGCCATTTGGGTAAATAAAAAAGAAATTCCTGATAATGGTATAGATGATGACCACAATGGCTACATAGACGATGTAAATGGCTGGAACTTTCTAGGTAACAAAAACGGGGAAAGCACCTATATTGCTAACACAGCTTCAATTAGAATATTGAGAGATTTGAAAAAAAAATATTCGACTTACCCTGATTTTAAAGGCAATAAATCGGATTCGCTTTTGAATGTAAAAGGCTTGAATGCTTATAAAAAAGATACTGAAGAATCAGAATTTTATAGAAAAAATGCCCATAACAATATTCTAGTATTTACAGAAGCAGAAAAGGTTTTAAAAAAGCATTTTAATAAATCTGATTATACCTACTCGCAATTAGACAGTCTCTATACGAAAAACAAAAAAAGTTCAGACAAGGAATTATTTAAAAATTTACGCAGTCTGAATTATTATGTAAGATTAGGAAGAAATCTACAAGAATTAAAAAATGACAGTATTAGAGAAGAGGAGAAATTTAGAATAAGTATAAATGAAAACTATTATGACAGAAAAATAATAGGGGATAACGAATATGATATAAACGATAGGTTTTATGGCAATAATAATGTCTCTAAAAATGCTAAAATAACACAGCACGGTACTTATGTTAGTGGGGTAATAGCCGCCAATAGAGCCAACAAAATTGGTATTGAGGGGTTTAGTGATTCCATACAAATTATGCCAATAATTGCAGCGCCAATATGTGGTTTAGAACACGATAAAGATATTGCACTAGCCATAAGATATGCTGTTGACAATGGTGCAAAAATAATCAATATGAGTTTTGGGTATCCAATGAGCACACGTCCAGACTGGATAAAGGAAGCTTTTTTATATGCAGAGAAACACGATGTTTTGTTGGTTGCGGGGTCTGGAAATGATGCAAGTAACAATGACATTGTTCCGTTTTACGCATTAGATTATGACGAAGTTACTGGTGTGGAATATTGTAATAACTACATCAAGGTAGGATCTATAACCACTGATGGTGATACTAATTTTCTTCCACCATATTCCAATTATGGCAAAAAGACAGTGGATATTTTTGCACCTGGACATTTCCTAAAAACTACTGATGCAAATGTAGGATATTCGTTTCAAGATGGCACATCAATGGCTGGACCTATAGTGTGTGGCGTAGCCGCACTAGTGCGTTCGTACTACCCTAAACTTACCGCATCACAAATCAAAAAAATCATCCTAGACTCGGGAGTGGCTTTTGACTTGCAAGTACAAGTGCCGGGCGAGAAAGAAGGTGTTTTGAAATCTTTTAGCGAGATGAGCAAATCGGGTAAAGTGGTCAATGCTTTTAATGCATTGCTTATGGCAAAAAAAGTTAATAACTAAACTTACACAAAAACTCTATAATAAAATTTGATGTGTTTTTGATGTTAATAAGATAAGAAAATCATTTTACTAACAAAGAATTAAATTACACTAATGAAACCAAACCCACTAACAGGAAAATTATGTCTAATCCCAACCACTTTAGGTGAAGGAAATTCAGTTTTTACGGGAGTTGTTGGCGAAGAGTGGTGGTAAATAAATAAAAAAAAACACCAAATTATATAATTGGTTACGGATTTAATAGCCCGTAGTTGGGGTTACAGACAAAGCCAATCAGGGTATTCGCTTTTAAAACCAAATGATTCTTTGTAGTTATATCAAATTATACAATTGGCACACAGATTATACCGATTTTACCGATTCGCACGGATTTTATTTGTTAGTAAAAAGGAATAAAATCTGTGTAAAATTCGTTCAATCCGTGTCATCTGTGTGCCTTTTATACACAACTTGAAATATCACAGCAACCAAAATCATAAAAGCAAATGCCCTGAAAAGCCAATCTTGTCTTTGCTAATTTAAGATAAAGGGTGTAAATTTGTAAAATCATTAAACCATAAAATTATGATACGCACACTCCTAACGCCACAGCAACAAAATATTTCTATTCAGGTACCGCAAAGCTATGTAGGCAAACCTATTGAAGTATTGCTTTTTGCCCTTGATGAACCGACGGAAGAAAAGATTAAACCTAAAAAATCAATGTCCGATTTTTGTGGTATTCTATCCGAAAAAGAATATCAATCGCTAAAAGAACATACCGAACAAGCTCGTAAAGAATGGAACAGACCTATTTAATTGATACCAATGTTATCATTGATAATTTTGGAAACAAGCTACCCGAAAAGGCAAAAGTATTTTTTGATACGTTTGAACCCGTGGTTTCTGCGGTTACTAAAATTGAAGTATTAGGTTGGCTAAACGCCACTAAAGAACAACTGAACCCGTTGTATTATTTTATGGAAATAACAACAGTATTACCTATCAACGAAACTGTTATAGAAAAAACAATTGCAATAAGGCAAACAAAAAAAATACCGTTAGGCGATGCCATCATTGCCGCCACGGCTTTGGTTTATGGTTTGATTTTGCTTTCTCGCAACACCTCCGATTTTAAAAATATTGATAGTTTGAAAGTGATTAATCCACATATTTTGTAATTCAATTCCATTAATCTTTATCATTAAAAAAACTGCCTGAACTCTTAAAAAAACGAAAAACTCATCGAAACCCAACAAAGCGAAATCCAGTTTTTACGGGAATTATTGGCGAAGAGTGGTGGCAAGTAAATAGAAATATTCTTGGTTTTGTAAATGTGATTTTCTAAATATTGTTTTTCAGAAATAAAAGGTAGGGTTTGTAGAAAATTTATAACAACTCTTGCAATAATATTTTAAGCGTTTTTGGGTTTCGCCGTGTATCCCAAAACAGAATAATTTGAATCTCATCATCAAGAACATCATAAATTATAGCATAATGAAACACTAGTATTGACCTAAAATTGGATTTTGAAACTGGGTTTCCAATGTAATTATAATCCAAAATTAATTCTAATGTATAGGCGGTTTCTTCTTTTAATTTTTTAGAAAATTGATAATTTCCAGCTAATTCAAAATGAAAATGAAGTGCTTTTTTGAACTGCTTGTCAGCTATGTAACCCCAAGCTATGCTCTTTCTTTTATCCATAAATCTGCTTCAGCCATTACTTGTTCGTTGGTTTTGAACTGTCCATTCTTTATTTGCTCTTTAGTAATGGCAATTAATTCTAACATTTCGGAAGTCAGGATTAAACCTCCATTTTTATCAAAAACAGCATCTTGATCTATAAATTCATTAATAGATTGAAGTGTTTCCTTGTCCTTAATACCCGAAATTTTTTTTAATAAATTTTCTTTTAGTGTAATTGCGGTCATAACAATAGGTTTTTATTTCTACAAATTTACATAGTATTTTCTGTTTTTTTTATTATTAGGGTTATTTTTTTATTTGTTTATCCCATAAATTGAACTCATTTTTTTTCATCAAACAGCGTTCTGAAGGCTATAATGTAGCAAGTTGTTATAGTTGCTACTTAATGCGAAATTCAGTTTTTAAGGATATTGTTGGCAAAGAGTGGTGGTAAGTAAATAACAAAAGTCGTCAAAATCTGGGGGTGTGTTACCTGCTCTTCGTGAGTCACCCGAGTTCGAAGCATAAAATAAAGCATAAAAAAACAGGCAAATTGCCCGTTTTTTTATTAAAGTACACCTCATATTCTTTTTCTAATATTGGCAATAGTAGTGTCAAAGTCTTCAACATCATTCGGGTTTTTGTAATAATCATCAAGGCGTTCATCGAGAATGTCTTTTTGCCACGAAGTTAGTTCGATGTTGTTTTGATCTTCTTCAATTTGTAAATCAGTATATTTTGTTTTTAAATCCTGCCATTCTTCAATTGGGATAAAAACACCTGTTGTATTACCTCGATTATCGTGTATGAATTGTAAACTCATTGTATGGGAGATTAATTGTTGGAAATTTTTATTAATTCTTTTGTTGGAAATAGCCAAAATTTCTAACTACATCCATTTGGAGTCTAATTGGTCTAATTCTTCTTCGGAAATTAAGTTTCCAAAAAAAATGTCATAATCAGTATGTTTAAAAACCAAATTTACAAAATATTTTAATTGACTGGTTAAATACACTGCATTCGCATTTAAAGATAATTGCCGTAATTTTTTTTATCAAATTATGTATTTGGCACACAGATGACACGGATTATTCAGATTCGCACGGATTTCTTTTCTATAATTTAGTAAAAAGAATCAGAATTTGTGTAAAATTCGTTCAATCCGTGTCATCTGTGTTCCTAAATATACACTACTTGAAAGCTATTGGCAGAAAACCGTTTTATCCAATTACTAAATTTATTTTTTTTCCAAGTCCAAATTCGAATATTTTGTATAGTGTTGATAATTGAATATCACATTTTCCGTTTTCAAGTCTTGAAATATAACTTTTTTTTGTACCTACTTTTATTGCAAGTTGTTCTTGCGTCATTTTGGCTTCGTGACGAGCATCTTTTAACGTTTCACTGATTATAAAATATTGTGCTTTTTTTTCGAAATCATCTCTTTTCTTTTTTCCAATTACGCCATATTCTATATCCAACAACTCTTCAAAGTTTTTTGCTTTTCTTATTTTTTCGTCTTTGCCCATTTTCCTACTTTTTTGAAATAAAATATTCGTTTTTAAGTTTTGTTGCTAATTCAATTTCGTTTTTTGGCGTTTTCTGTGTCTTTTTTTGAAATGCATTAAAAAGTACAACTAAATTACCTGTATCAAAGCAACAAAATATTCTGTAAATGTTGCTTTCATATTCAATTCTTATTTCATAAAGTCCATCTGTTCCTTCAAGATGTTTTAAAAATTTTGTTGGAATATTTTGAACACTAGTAATAACTTTGAAAACATAAGAAATTTTCTCTCTAACTTTACTATTCTGCTTTAAAAAGAAATCTTGGAAATACGTTTCGTAAAATTCAATTTGTCTTTCTGTTTTCATACTGCAAAGTTAACTATAAAGTTATCAAAATAACGAATATTGCAAGTTTTTTTTTAAAATAGCCAAAAACAGTTTAGTATTTATAAATAAGGCTTTCGAGGGTGTTAATTGGGTCTGAACTGAAGTTCATTAGTTTGTTTTTGTTGACTTTGCTTGAGAAACTGATTATTATTTAAAAATATTTGTTATTACGAAGTCGGGAGACTTCGGAGATCGGGGACGCATAATTTTTCTCTATCTAATATAATTTTATTTATAAAAAATTCTAATATTTAAAGTTTCATAAAATTATAATTAAATTATATAGACTATGAAATGCTAAACCGATAAAAAATCCATACTTGAGGCGTAAAATACTTAAAAAGCCACCCAGTATGATATGTGGAATAATAAAGAGAAAAGAGAAAACCAATATTTGGTTTGGAATAAAATCATAAAAATTAGTTAAATGGACAATTCCAAAAAATATAGAAAGAAAAGCAAAGTACATTCTAAAATATTTCACTTTAATTAAAAGTAAATATTTTTCCTGAATGAAATATTTCCCAAAGAAAATAATTAAGAATATAGGAATTATTTTAATCCATGTTAAAAAACTGTAAAAATTAATTGATGTAATTTTATCTCCAACAAAATATAAACTAAAGATGCATAATGATATTTGAATATTTATTCGTTTTAGAACTAACGGAAGACGAAACATCAATTCCTCCATAAATGGACCAAACAGAACAATAAAAAGAAATGAAACATTTTTAACACCTCTAGTCTGTACTTCCTTAAATGTTTCTAAAAATGAAAACGAAAATTTATTATAAATCAACAAATCACAAATACGGAGAAAAACCCCTGTTACAAACAATACCATAATATAAAAAAATAAATAAATAAAGAAATCCTTTATTTTATCAATAAAGGATTCTCTATTATAATCTATCTTTAATGGTAATTTAAACATCAATTACAATAATACACCTAAGCAATATATACCATAAGCTGCGATTGCAGCACTAAAGGCTTTGCCAAATTGACGTCCAAATTCATAACAATCAGGATTAGTTGTGCCTCCATCTGTTATAATCATCTCTTCTAAACTTAATTCTTTTAACATTTTATCTAATTTTTAAATTAATAACCCAGTAAACCGGCAAAAAAACCAAACATACCTTCACCCCAACATCTGCAACCAGGTTCATTCACTAATCCGTAACCTCCTGAATGTATACCGTTACCTCCATTGGTCGATTCCACTTCCTGAGCATTAAGCTCCACTAAATTCAAATTTTCTAAATTCATAATTTTTAAGTTTTTAAAATTAAACATTTTTTTGTTGTAACAATTGGTTTTCTCGAGAACTTTTTTGTTGTTGCAATATTTGTTATTAATTTTAGATATAAAAACAACTTATGCGAAAATAATTTTCTATTTTAGAAAATAATTTCTACTTTTACGAAATATATTTTAAAAATAAAAAATATGGAAAGTATAGATGTAATCAAAAAAATTAAAGAAATTAGAGTTGCAAAAAAGAAATCAATTGAAGATATTGCTTCAAGTCTTGTTATTTCAACAAATGCTTATCGTAAAATTGAAATGAATTATACAAAATTGACAATAGATCGTCTTTATGAAATTTCAAAAATACTTGAAGTTGAAATAAGTGAATTATTGGGAATTGAAACAAAAGAAGTTTATAATCAGGAAAATAAAGATAATGCTACGGGGTATCTTCAAAAAATAGAACATTTTTACCAAGACAACAAAGAAATAACCGATAAACTCATCGAAACCCAACAAAGCGAAATCCAGTTTTTACGGGAGTTGTTGGCAAAGAGTGGTGGTAAGTAAATAGAAATATTCTTGGTTTTATAAATGTGATTTTCTAAATATTGTTTTTCAGAAAATAAAAGGTGGGGTTTGTAGCAAATTTATAACAACTCTTGCAATAATATTTTAAGCGTTTTTGGGTTTCGCCGTGTATCCCAAAACAGAATAATTTGAATTTCATCATCAAGAACATCATAAATGATAGCATAATGAAATACTACTATTGACCTAAAATTGGATTTTGAAACTGGGTTTCCAATGAAATTATAATCCAAAATTAAGTCTAATGTATATGCGGTTTCTTCTTTTAATTTTTTAGAAAATTGATAATTTCCAGCTAGTTCAAAATGAAATTGAAGTGCTTTTTTGAACTGTTTGTCAGCAATGTAACCCCATACTATGCTCTTTCTTTTATCCATAAATCTGCTTCCGCCATTACTTGTTCGTTGGTTTTGAGCTGTCCATTCTTTATTTGCTCTTTAGTAATGGCAATTAATTCTAACATTTCGGAAGTCAGGATTAAACCTCCATTTTTATCAAAAACAGCATCTTGATCTATAAATTCATTAATAGATTGAAGTGTTTCCTTGTCCTTAATACCCGAAATTTTTTTTAATAAATTTTCTTTTAGTGTAATTGCGGTCATACCAATAAAATTTTATTTCTACAAATCTACATAGTATTTTCTGTTTTTTTTATTATGAGGGTTATTTTTTTATTTGATTATCCAATAAATTGAACTCATTTTTTTCATCAAACAGCGTTCTGAAGGCTATAATGTAGCTAGTTGTTATAGGCATTCCTTAATGCGAAATCCAGTTTTTACGGGAGTTGTTGGCTAAATAATGCTAAACAAATAGGACTTAATTTTAATCAGGTGTAAAGAAATACGAGGGGTGTTATTTTTTTAATAACTTTGCAATTACAAATGCATCATATCACTTTATTACTCTTATGTCCTAAAAACCTATAAAATGCAGAAATCCTTTCCCTTTCTATTTGCTTTTTTAATATTTTTATCAATTTCAAGCTGTTCCACATCCAATAAAATAGCAACATTAAAACCAGAGCCAGATAATGCTGATCCCTTGGTTTATGAAAATACAGCTTCTTTTATCAATTTGCCCATTAGTGTAAAACTCAAGGATGTCGAAAACCAAACCAATACACTCTTGAACGGCTTGATTTACGAAGACAACAACATCGAAGACGACAATATCGAAATGAAAATTTGGAAATTAGGACCTATTTCCATTAACAATGATTCGGAAGTGGCAGGAGGAAAAATTAAAACTATTCTACCATTGAAAGTCTTGTTCAAATACAGAATTGGAACAAAAAAGTTGGGTGTTGCATTGTATAATGTAAAGGAATTTAATCTTAACGGAATTGTTACTTTGGCAAGCGATGTGGCTTTGAGTAATTGGAAACTGACAACAAAAACGGAGTTAAAATCTCTGGATTGGAACGAAAGTCCCACCATGGTTGTTTTTGGAAAAAATGTTCCTGTCACTTATCTGATGACTCCAACAATCAAATTATTCAAGTCGAAAATTGAGAAGAGTATTGACGCAGCAATCGAAAAATCGATGGACTTCAAGCCTAATGTATTGGCTGCTTTAGAAAAAATTTGTACTCCATTCCAAATGAGCGAAGCGTATGAAAGTTGGCTCAGAATTACCCCTATCGAAATCTATTCCACCAATGCCATTCTAAAAAAAGATTCTTTTTTGATGGATATGGGAATGAAATGCTCTATGACCTCTTTGATTGGAAAACAACCAGAATCAAAATTTGATGCATCAAAAATTATCCTAAAACCAGTTACAAAAAT
>Ga0316612_1000161_pt1 | contig 25325 bp, 29 predicted proteins | sample MIS2016226_MG_FD_207676 | JGI IMG/M metagenome (GOLD analysis project Ga0316612, IMG submission 207676) | Microbial mat bacterial communities from Middle Island sinkhole, Lake Huron, Michigan, United States - MIS.2016.226 | ecosystem: Environmental > Aquatic > Freshwater > Lake > Sediment... | reverse complement strand
CAAGTATTTGCAACACACAAAGAACAATACATCCGTGAGGCACTTGAAGTTCCGTTTTTGAACGGAGGACTGGACGCAGCACACATTAGAGTTAGGTTGGGGTCATTTGGCAATTTGCTGACCGGCTTTACGTTTCACACCCTGGCGGATTTACGCACGTCAGTAGTATTTCCAGAATATTACGCACACTTTGAGGATTACTTTGAGTTTAAGACGAATGTGACACAGGAGTTTGCAACAGTAGCATGTGTTGCCGAGAAGTTTGCTGAATCTTATCAAGATGTTGATGGAGGTGACGGCAGCCTGTTGTCTAAATTTAAAAATGTCCCAGAAGTGAAAAATGCAGTATTGAACATGGTGACGTTCATCATTACTGCGGTTGTGCGTGAACATCACACAGCACTGGTGTTGTATGCGCATGATTTAAAGGTTGAGATATCCAAACACATCCCAGTTTGTGTCGAACGGCTGGAACGGCTTATGAGTGCCCAGATGGACCCGAAGACACTTCACGACAGTATCGGGGCTGAATTACGCAATGTAGTGTCTGTAATTGGTTTTGTGGATTTGATGAGAAAGCGGTATGGGATGAATTACTCTGTTTTTAAGTGTGGGGAATCTGCGTATGACAGAAAGATGTTGAACTATTTGTGTCACATCGAACCGAATGTGCTCCAACACCAATTAGTACCTACATGGGAACCCACTAATGCAGTGATCAGCGAGGGTGTTGAATCGCCAACGTGCATTTTTCCGCAAAGATGTGTGACAATACCTATCTTTGAGGAGGGGTGCACAGTGGTTGGAAAATTGGATGAAGGGGAAAATGATCCAGATTACCGTGTGTATGGCATCAATGAAAGAGCTGCTTTATCATCTGTGATCTATGGTAGCAATGCGAAAAAATACCCCCCGCCAGAGATTAGGGAATTGGAAGATAGCACACAATGCGCCCTGTTCCATCAGATGTCGAGATTCATTCCCATGAACCTTTTCACTGGTGCATCGTGCATGTTTAAATTAATCCCAAACCCCGACCCAGACATGGTTGAAGACGGTGACGACACTGGGCAAGATATTGACATTGTTTTAGAAAAATGCGACGCCGCCATGAAGAATCGCAGTGGGGTCGGCACTGTTCTTGATCTGCTTAGTACAGCCACCTATTTGGCTGGTTGTCAGATTGCAGTAGGTGATGTTCGTTATGGTGAGAACATCATGTTTACCTACCCACAAACCATCGTGGTGTTAATGAATTATTCCGACTATGTTGATGTTGTTTCTAGCAAAGCGAGAAGCATTTCAAACATTCACTTAAATTCTGTCCAGTTGCAAGCATTTTTCGAGTCTTCTCTGTATCGGGGAAACAGTGAAAAGAGATTTTTACCCACCAAGATCAATGGCAGAGATATGTTGATTGGAGTGGAGGATGTGGGGAGTGACTATAAAAATGTTGGGTTTACAACGTACTCGACATTGAGGGAAGCTGTGAACTCCCACTATTATGACAGACCGGGGAATGCGAAATCTGGCATCAAGCGCATAAAAAGTGAAAACTCTGTGGAGTATTTTTGCGAGTTGATGTACCGGGATTTAGTTGCTGAGTACATCGTACCAATAGGCGGGTCGTTGTACTCTACGTTGGTTGGGTGCATATGTAGCGGTGAGTGTGAGGTTGAAGACGTGGTTGTTTCCATTGAACGAGCATTCAGCCGTGCGTGCGCTGTGATGATGGGCAGCCATAAGTTCTCGTGCTCTGTCAGAGACAGTTCTGTTGGTGGTTGTATTCTCTATTTGAACAATGAAGCACTCTACAAATTGTAGTTCAGAACTGCGTCGACCTGCTGTGCCTACAAACTGCACAGTGGGTGGAGGAAAATTATGAGTGATTACAAACATATACTTGCTGCTGTCCAAGAAGCTATCAGAACTGGAAGTGCTGATAGCGTGCACAGCATAATCGACGAAGCCAATTTTTCTATGTGCGACAATTGTCCGCATCAGTATCATTCAGACAATGGTGATATTGAAGATGAAGACATTGATGATGATGGTTGCGGAAGTTGTCCAAGCGACTGCGGCACCACATTAGAAAAGATGGCGAACGAGGTTGGTGACGTGGCATATCGTTACTCTACAGACTACTTCTATCCTGGGTATTGCGATTATGCCGAAGGGTTAGTGGAGCTAAAAGAGTGTTTAGGCATAACTAACGACTACTATGACGACGAGCTTATGGAGTTGTTTATAAATTCCAGATACGGCACTGTTCGTATTTACTTTGCCGACAGTCTGAAAGCCTTCCTTCCGAATGAAATCAACACAAAAGCAACACATATCACATTCACAGGCACTGTACATGTTGGGATTGTTGACAGTACCAATGGGTCTGGGCATGTGATTGCGTTGAAGCTGAACAAGGTGATCACCCTGCCGTCTGGACAATCTGTTGTGTCGGATCAGGTGATTAAGTTGCCGTTCCGCCCAGTACAATTGAGAATCGATGTTATGACACACTACAATTGGACAGAGGATATATGTGGAAGACAGCCTCAAAGCTGGTGCGATACTACTGAGTACAGATTGTCAGAAGAAGTTCCACAGTTGCACGGTCTCCCCTTATTTAACGAACTGTTTACAGGAATGTTGAAAGACTCAATTAACCTACTACGGACAAACTCCAGCACTAGAAAACTAAGCATGTGTGCGGGTCTTCCGTTACAGTTCGTGGAGGGTATTGAGAATGGATGCCTTGGAGACGAGGTGTATGAAGGTGATGATGATGAAGTAACTCCTGAATCGTTGGAAACCAGAGTTGCAGCGTCTATGAAGGCTATTTTTCCAAACCTTGAGTATAATGCTGAAGAGAAGATGTTTTACCACAACGTCCACTCTCCTTCCGTCGACATTGAAAAGGTAGATTTTAATTGCATGTACCCGATACAAGACATGGATGCCCCACTACCAGACTTCGCTGAAAATGCAAACGCAGCGACAGCGTTAGCAGCACTGCAATATTGCTTGAGTGCGAACGAAGTGTACAGAATATTTATGATACCGTTCAGTGATTGGGGCATACAAATGAAAGAGTTTGTCGACGGGATGTCTGCAGCCCTTCAGTGGTGTTATGTCCCACACAACGAGGCAAATGTTGCTGTTGAGTCGGCTGAATGGAAGTTACGACTAGTGGGAGCGTTAAGTGTTATCATTCAGAAGTTCATATCAGTTAGCCAAAATGCAGATTCGGATGATCTATCTGAAATAGGCAATTGTGAGTTTATTGCCTTTGATATTACTGAAGGCGATAAGCGTGCCGAAGCCGGCGTATACCCACTAACAGGCGAATTAATGTCTTAGAAGTCTCTACAAACTAGACAGGAGCAAACATGAACCAGGATATTGTAGTACTTAATGAAGAGGTGAAGCGTTTAGAAATACCGTTAGATGTTGCGTCAGCAATCGTGGCAAGTTTTGAACCACACATGGCTAAATATTTGGAAGTTGTTACCGGCATTGAAAAGATTGATCAAACAATGCCAAAGAGCGCAAGACAAATGCGACTTTATTTGGTCAAGGTACGCACAGCCACTGAAGCTGCCCGTAAGGATATGAAGGCTGACTTGCTGGATCGTGGTAAAGCAATCGACGGTATAGCGGCATTGATTACTTTGAAATGCAAAGAGAACGAGACTTATTTGGAGGCGATAGAAAAAGCGGAAGAGCGACGGCTCGCTGAGGAGAAAGAGAAGCTGCGCCAGACACGTTCTATGGCGTTAGCAGAATACGTCGATAACGTTTACGATTACAATGTCGCCGATATGTCAGAAACTGAGTTTTCTGAATTGTTGTCGGCACAGAAATTGGTGCGGCAGGCACGGTTGGAAGCCGAGAAAGCCGCAGCAGAGGCTGAAGCGAAGCGTATGGAAGAGGAGAGACTTGCGGCGGTCAAACAACAAGAGAGGGATGCAAAGGAGCGTGCCAGACTCCAAGCAGAGCTCGCAGAGCAACTCAAGCAGCGTAAAATCGCAGAAGCGCAGGCACGTGCAGAACGCTTAGAGCGTGAGGCTGCTGAAAAGAAGCAGCGGGAGTTGCAGGATAAAATCAAAGCCCATGAACGGGCGGAGGCGCAACGCCTTGCTGCCGAAAGAGAGGCTGCGAATAGGGACGCCCAAGTTTTACCAATCAGTGAAATTGATAAGCGTTCACCGTTAGAGGTGTCCGCAGACGAGGGTTCCGAGATAACAAAATTAATGATGTTGATGGACGGTTGCGGAATCAAAGATGAGGTGTTGATGGCTGTTGCTGAATTTTTTGTGAGAGGGGATGTGGTAAAGTTGCACAAGACGTTTATTCGTGTGGCTAGTCTCGTATCATCCGCCTTAAACTATAAACGTGACAATAAGGCAGAACGTGACCATGTTTTTCTGAAAAACATCAGCAGTCTTAGTGGAATATCACAGCCACCGCATTCGCCGCATGAAGGGGGGTGAGTAGATGGGCTATATTCCAGAAAACGATATTGTGGTGTTCATAGAGGGAAAGGGGTTTGTAGAGGGTAAAGCTGACGAAGTGGTGAAACTCAAAATTAGGCTTTATAGCAGAACAACCGACTCAGGGAGAGAGTACAGAAGAATTCGTGTAGTGTATCAAGGGGAAACAATACACATGTCATGCGTATATTGGGGAGTAGGTGAGTATGAATCTGCTAGGGATTTGTTCCTCCAGCTAGTGAGCAGCGGAGAACCCATAACACCAGAGGAATTGGAAAGACTACTGTCTTGGGAATAGGACTATGGCTGAAATTGATAAAGTTTGCGAGTTTAGTGGTGCGTATGTTGGGAGTAAGATGTACGAATATCGCTACAACTTCATTCAGGTCGACCCTAAACATCTGCACCTGTTCAAGGGTAAGCAGCATGTGGTGGTTTACTGGAAGTCAGAGGACGCACTGTACGGGAGAAGAGGTAAGTTGGGCGGTTCGTCCTACTGTATAACAACCGAGCCTGGAAGATGTCTGTTACGCAAACCACCCCCTATTATGTGTTGGTATCCACGAATTGATAAAATTAGCAAACCTTTGCTGAAAGGGGTGCGGGAGGGGAAACTAACATTTGATGACGTTGATTCCGTGCGCAAACAATATTCTCTACCAGAGTGCACACACTGCACTGAGACTTACTACACTGTTTATGTCCCAGACGTGCTTGGAAACGTGGATGGCGAATACACGATGTGGACGTATTCAAAGTCGAAGACTGAGCGACAGTTGCGGAATCTGTTTGGGACGGCGAAGTTGAATATTGTGAACAACAGAGGGGTGCGCAATGAAGGCAATTACAGGTTGGATAAAGTATATTACGACAGAATGATTGAAAAATTTTATGGGCACAATCCCGGTGCAGAAAGACAAGAAGGCGAACTGGCGTCGATGTTGGAAGACGTTGTAGTCGATGTGTTTTCAGTCCTTGGGTTGGATGCAATATGCGTTTAACACAAACGAGTAGGTGGGGGCAGTTATGTTGAATCACGACGACGGGTTCGATCTTGATTATGAGACAAGGGTGGAACTATGGGAAATGGTGAAGGCTGAGGACGATTTCGAGGCTGAAGTGCTACAACGCAAGATGTTGCGACGCAATAAAGAGAATTATGCAAGAATTGCACGCAACCATTTTAGTGACCACTCCAAATTGCTACATGTTGGAATAGTGCCAGCATTTATTTGTGCTGTATCAGAATGCGTGAATGGTATTAACGACCTACCGCACAGACAAAGAGAATTGCGTTTAAAGCGGTTGGCTAGTGTAGCCCATTTAAGAGTGTTTGTGACAGACCCAGGTGGTGGGGATGTGGGTGAAATCCACCTCGGCATGGAGGAAGAGCAGGGGTTAGACGGCAGTTCGATCTCTATCTTCATGACAGCCAGCAATATAAACAGTGCTGTTGAAAATGCACTCAATGGGTTTTATCAAAACTGGGATGCGTCTATTCCGCCACGTCGGACAGATAGTGGTATCCAGAGTACAGACAAGCTATCACATGTTACATTTTGGATGGATTTATGTCTGGACATTAGTACAACCAGTTGGGGTTTTGGTTTTGTAGATGAGGTGAAGATCGGGCGTGCAGGAGGGGCATCGTCTGCCCTAACTCATCTTGGTTACAGGGAAGTTCACGGAATGTTCTCGGAACAGAAAAATAAACGCAGAGCCTCAGACGGCAGTCACGTAGATTATGTGACGTATCGTGGAAGACAGCTTTTGTCATCTGCTGAATTTGACAAAGGAATGGTCAGATCAGTCACAACGTGCGACGGAAAACAAATCTTAGCACTGACCCATGTCACGTTCGACATTGTAAGTGGAGGAGGTCAGTAACGTATCTTATGGGCGATATTGAATTTGAGGATGTAGTAAATAGAACCAGACTCCTGACGCAGGAAAACTTTAATTCCGAGGATAGGCTATGTTTAGCAGCTATGTTTGGGCTACGCCACCACGTCAGGACATACACGATTATGCTAGTGGTTAGAAGTATGGAAGGACATGCGTCTCCAGAACTTGTAAATATACGGGACGAAGTTGAGTATGAGTTCATCAATGATGTCAAGATGAGAATTGTGGATTCACAGTTTGACGAGATTACTTCTCTTGGTAATCACTAACTGCGCACAAATGGCGCAACTATTACACAATATGCTTCGGAGGTTTCAGATGGCTGATGTTAATTATTGCTTTACCTATAGTATTCCAGAAGGTTTAGCACGTAAATTGCGGAGTTGTAGCGGTCTTGTTAATGGGTTTGCCCCCACTGTGGAAGAGCTGTCCGCAGCGTTACGAAGTGTAATCAGTTTTAATGATGTGGTTGAACTGATTGCGAATGAAGAATGGGGATGTCTATGGGCGGCTATTCTCCCAATACAAAAAGTTGAAGGAGGCTATTCACAGGTTGTCGGACACAGTGTGCTGTTTTATATCCCCTCATTAACACTCAAGCGTGACCTAGACTTCCCATTCATGGTATTCAACTCAGTTGAGCTGGGACTACTGTTCAGCCACGAGATGTTCACTTCTTGGGAGCATCACACGCTACTGCATGATGTTGGTGACACACGCCACATGCGATTGTTGGTGAGAACAGAAGCGTTGAAATTAGCCAGTGGGATGTTTTGCAAGACACAAGACGCAAATACCCCCAGCAATATTTTCAGCGGATCGTACAATCATGGCAAGCTCAACCCCCCTACAGCTAGAGCCCCCAGGTGAGCATATCGAAGCGGCTTTTGACAATGTTAGAACGGTCAAAGAATACTCCAAAATGATTTCAGAGACTATTTTTAAATCGTTTAAGGACTCTTTCGGGATGTGATGTAGTTGTATAACAAACCAATTTCATTTATAGTGGCGTCGTGATGATCACGTCGCTACTCAAGGAGTGCGCATGAACATCGTTAAGCTGGACAAGTATAGAGATCGCCACGAGTACCTTGAAGTGATTTCAGCACTACAGGGTCTTATCACAAAGGTGGTTGACGTAACTAATGCTGGGAAGTGTGAGTGGAATGTGGTTGGGGAAGTCTACTTACAATTGCCACAAATCCACAAATTTGTAACACCAACTAACAGGGAGAAGTACGAGGCGCATGAGTTTTGCATGTGGGGGAAGGGATTTAGTACCTACAAATGCGTCGCAATGAAGATATTCATGGATTCGTCTAACGGCAGCCTGACAGAAGTTACATGTGAAGTAGTTGACCAAGTAGTACCAAGACACGATGCACGCATCAAACTGCCGACTGAAGTTCGGTACGGACTGATCAATCCTCCAAGAATCACCTTAGTGACAGATGGTGATACGATGGGTGAGGTGTATAAGAAAAACGGGTATAGTTTGGAAGCAGCATTATACATGCTAGTTGAGGTAGTGTACAGAACGTACCTATTGGATTTGCTGACAATCCAGTCAATCGCAATCAAGCAAATCAACACTGGAAATCCAATACCAGGCTTGCCAAAAAGCCCACTTCTGTTTTGTAAAAAACCACAACAACCGCTGATCGTGATCGAGCATGTAGTCACCGCTATATCCAAACTTGTGTACGCCCATTGCACAGCCACATCAGAGCGTCCAAAAGTGTGCGGCATCACCCTGACAGGCAATTTTTATGACGAGTTTCCTATTAAAAAGTTTCTCGAAGGTCTGTGGAGTGGGGAGGCAGTGCCTACAGACATTAAGTACTGGTGGCTGTCTGACAACGCATCAGACAATGAAATCAAATTTCTAGGCGTACACTCTCAAAGATATGCCGAGAAGTTGAACGGTATATCACCAGTGCTGTTATTTAGGCATCTTAGAAAGCTGATAACTGGCGACACTGAAGATGATGGCAGCAAGGTACGCTCCAAACACTTCGGCATCATTTATAACGCTATTTTGGCAACCCTTGACACGTTGTTTGATGGACCCTTTGCACTGTGCGCACACCCATCGTACTTCTTCGCTCTACCAATAAAAGTCATATTGGAGGCTGCTTTCGATCAGTCATATCGTAAATCTGGTGACAAAATCGTTGTCAGACATCAGGTCTACCCATTACTTAGCGACTCTGTCAGCAAGATGCTCTTTGACGCAGAGGGGCATTACTTGCCCTACGAGGGTTCGTATAATGAATCCGCACTCTTCTGCCGTTACATGGGAATGGTAGTTGATCAGTTTGTTCCTTTGGAAAAGATCGTACCGAACATAAAGTCTGGGAGTAATGCGTTCGGGAGCAGGCTTGCTATGGTCGCCTCAGAAGAACACATTTTCGGTAGAGTGCTGTTCGGAGATTTTGTGTATTTGGAAAAGACGGCGTGGCTTGATGGAAGTGGTGGACGTGAGGATATGGTGTGCGCTCCCGACGTTGTCGTATTGAAAGACTACGTTCAGGATTTGTCAATCACGATTCCTCAAGATCAAAGCGATTATGAGGCGTCCAATGTGTATGTAGATCGACACTTTGCACGTCCTGGAATAAATTTTCCAAAAGGGTTTGACATAAATAAACTCACCTATATGCGTGATGACGGTGAAGGTGGTGCTCTCAGGTTGAAGAAGCCTGAAGAGAGCTTGGCGTATTGCATTTACGACATGTTAGTAGATTTTTGTATGGAAGTAGCTCCTGCGTCTAGCGTGGATGAGGGAGAGAAGATACTTACGTTTAAAGATGCCCTCAACGCTTATGTGAAGGGGTTGGACGACAAATTTGCGGATGGTGATGAAATACACACGGCGAGTAATCTAATCATGGATGTGCTTATTCCTATACTTCTGCTGTTGCCAAACGCTCGTGGTATTGGTAACACCGAACTGGCATGTATGGATTGCAACATTTCTAATATCTACCCGGCAGTCGATGATATGAGCGTTGATCGCATGACAGGGCAGTTTGAGTGTGGCGGGCATCTTCAACTAAGTGGGCGTCTTATCCATGATGGATTTGACGAAAGTTTCGTCATAGACGGTGTACCACAACAATCGTACAGAACAGCGTATCGACCGATAGTACCTCTAGGTGCAACTGGTGTGTTTACATTCGGCTCTGCTGGGTGAGTGTATCTCCATATTCCCCAATTCTACAGTTGAGTTGGGGCGAGCAGCCGCAACATGATGGGGAAAAGATGGTTGAAGGAACATGCAATACGTGTAAGTACGCAAATCACGCAGGGTATCTACGTGATTCGCAAGGTAACAAGATAAGAGACAAGCCAGTGATTTACTGTGAGTTGGAGTGGAGTGAAAGCAGCCCCCATTACGATGAACGCTATCTTTCCGAATGTCCTGCTGTAAATAGCGATTGTAGCTGCCAATACCATGTCAACGGGTTGAGCTTGAGACCAAAACGGAGAGGACGGATCGGGCGGCGCAGGGAGTTGGCTGGTAATTTGAATAGCCCACCACAACATGAGGCGGGACGTTACGAAAGTTCCCATATCGAAGGAGTTATGCATGCCTGGTAATGATATTTTACCCACGTTAATCAGTGAATTGTTTATGCTGTCTGTGGTGTCCTTTCTTGTTTGGTTAGCACCACCGACATTTGTGCCAGATTGGATTTTTCATTATGCTCTGTACTATGTTGTTGCACAGAAAATCTGGAAAGTTATTGTTATATGGTTTCACAAATCACACGATTCAATAGAAGTCGATACTACCAAATGCGTTGGCTACATTATTCCAGAGCCTAGAAGAGAAATAGCTCATGATCAACAACAAAGGGTGTGAAATGATTAACGTTCAAGAAGTCAAGATGATGTTGGAGATGCCACAAATCGAAAATGGCATGACGTTTAAGCAGCGCATGGGTATGGCTAAGTTGTTTCTGCTTGAGATAAGTGTTTCTGAATGTAGGTACAAACTTGGTGGGACAACTGCCGAGCTCTATTATGATAAGATGGTGGAAAGATTGGGTTTGGTAGCTCAAATGCTACCAGACGACAAGAACATCATTATGGACATTTTGACAGGGATACACGTTCTCGCAGTAGTGACAGGAGAACAAAGCAGCGCAGCGGAGCTGGAGCAGTTGATTGCTGACTTCAAATAAGGGGGTGGGAGATGCCAACCAAACATAATATGCATGATAGAACAAGATACAAAGAACCCATTGCTAACACGCCATACGCAGAGGGTGCTGAACCGTTCTTCAGAGTGTGCGACGATTTTGATAAGTACTAGGAGAGATTTAAATGCCGATATTAATCCCAGCCCATCGGGTGGGGCGTTTGTCTGAATTTGATGTAGGGTCAGCGAACCCGTATCACACATTCACAGCAGCAGTTACAGGCGACAATACGCTGTTCACCTTCACCGGTGTATCAGAGATCATCTTTGATCCACCGCCCCCTATACTATCGTCAGTATCAGCAGATGATGTTTTACCTATAGACAAGTACCTCCCCACGTATAGACGTGGATTACATATAAAATCACCGTTTCCACCTCTATTACCAGATTTGTTTGTGAGTGTTAATGAAATAGCCACTAAGATGTCCAATTCTGTGTATTGGGTGGCTGAATACACCATGAATGAAAGATGTTTTCCAACTTCACATTCTTACAAGAGGACACGCAGCAGTATTTGGTTGGGGGATGTATTTAAGTCATCAGATGCTCCGAGCGTCCTTGTGTACGATTCGGTAGTGGATTCTTTCTATTATTTAGCACAAGTTAATGGTGAGGTTAAGTTTGTAAACCCTATTAACTCAGAAGTGTGTGAGCTTGATGGGGAAATATTAAGCAGACACGTGCTTATATGCCGTCGGCATTATAAACTTACAAATGAAGGAGTAACTGAACATGAGTGAAGGAAAAGAAGTTCCTAGCCAAGGTGTCCAACAAGAATGGAAATACGAGTTCCATGCCAGCTTGACAGACGATTCTGCGGGAATTGTTGGCAAGACAGTTGTGCTTGTGGATAAGAGTCGTAATAATCAAACATCTGTGTACAGACAGGCGCCAAATGGAACAATCGTCGCCACATTTGATGTTGACAAACGTTTCATCAAAGGCTCTGACTTTTCATCGTGCGAAGTGGCTGGCACGATCACACTGCGCCCCATAGTTGAAGAGGTTCTACTTGAGGGATGTATCGAAGTAACTGTTTCTGTCTTAGGGGACAAAGAAGATTACGTTATTGTTATTGGTGATGAGTTGTTCAAACGGGCGGCGGGTGGAAATGGGGGTGAGTTGGATGCGAGACAAAAGCTCGATTTAGCAAAGATGTATGCTGTCAAAAAGATCGTTCATCACGTCGACACATATCATTACATGCAGATTATGATAAGCCGCCTAGTCCTTGGGGTAAGACATCACTTAACTGCGTTTGGCGACGAGTACTTTAGAATCACCCCAGTAGAAATGTTTTATTCGCTGGAGCACCTGCTAGGTGACGTATTGGACAGAGGGTACGACAGAATTAAAGGGGCTGCCACAAATCCATTTAACAAAGCCGATTCGATGGAACAAAGAATAGAGGAGGTTCTTAACGACATTTCGGAAACAGTCCACAGCGATTACAGTGCCGCGTATAAATGGAAAAATCTGTCAAAGTTGCGTGAATGGATTTACCCATCCACTGAAGAGATTAATGTAGCCAGAGCTGTGGCACTAAAGTACGGGATTGATCTGATGAATGTGGGTAATGATAAGCTCGCCAATAGCAGTTTCCGTCCAGCATACGCCACAGACAGCAGGTTTGCTTCACTTCTTATCGAAGCATTCTCATGTGGGCGGGTTGATCCATCGAAGTATCTTCCACGCAATTATGTACAGTGGTTCAGACGCAAAGTTAATAATGAATACGACATATCAAGGGGGTGCTGGGACTTACTGAATTTGTCAGATTTGTACAAAACATTGTGGTTCATAATCCATGACCACAGTGGCGACAGCATGAAGGAATGTCCAGACACCTATGCGCAAGCCATTGGGAGAATCATGAAGTCTTTTCCAGGGATGTTGCGTTTCACTCACAATGGATTCTCCCAGACCACCAAATTGATATCAAAGATTGTGTGGCATTTGATGGACTTTGACAATGAACCATTTATCGACAAACATGCGCAAGCATTAAATAAAGTGTTGTTGGATGCGTTAGCTGGTAACGACATGCATGAGGGTTTGACAAGTTTGCCAGCAGGTATCGTCGTTGAGGTGTGCGGTGAAGCAGTCCCAACAGAGCGGAAAATCATCGATTACGTCGACATCAAGTTCAACACCTCTGTTCCCGATGCGCACCTTTCACTGATGTCAATGCTCTCGTTACTCAGGGGGAATCACCCAACATTAACAGCCTCAGCCAACCATTTGTTCAACATCTGGAACAAAGGGGAGGTTTTCTCTCTCAGATTCATACCTGGTGTGATCGGCAGAAGAATTAATTCAACGTCAACGGGTAACTACTATTTGGAAGATGGGGCTGGGATTGGCGTGTTCATCGACATTGTTCACGAAGTGTACATGTGGGACAATGCGGTCATCACAGACTTCCCTAAACTCCCAGATAAGTATTTGGTGTTTAAGGATGTGAGTGTGTCAGGTGTAGAAAATGTAAATGCGTTCTTCTACGTTGAATTTGTGTGAACAATCACGGTTGGAGACCCCAGCCGTTCAGGAGGTTGTATGGATAGCAATTTATTAGAATCTCAGAGGATTGCATGGAAACTGGAATGGCTTGAGGGTGAACAAAACGTCTTCGTTGTTCGCATCCCACACCACCCAATACTCGATGAAATCAGTAGCGAGTGTCCGACAGAATTACATAGGTTTGTGGTGAGAATTATAACAGCGTTAGCAGGAAACAATCCACGCATTTGTGTAAAATTAACTACAAACAAGTGGGAGTGGATGGATAGCATTTTCAGAGGAATGCTTGATATCCATAAACATGTGAGTATTCCATCACACGCTCTGTGTTATCTGGAATTGCGTGATCATGAAATGTACGTCAGGACTAAGCGTTTTTTTAAAACAGCAGTAGTGCTGCCTGAAGACGAGAACGAGGACGTACAAACGCCTGTTACAGTGTATCTGGAATTTGCAGACGTGTCTGGAGAAGTGACACCATGTGCACAGGAAGATAAAGGAAAATCCATCTACTTTTCAAAATCTCCAATAGAAATTATACATCAACCATTGGCACTGCAATATTTTCTCAACAATGGAGGTTTTAAATGAGTGCTAAACCGCACAGCCGAAATCTAAACTCTTCGGCAGCCACTATCACCACACTACCACATACACGGTGGACTAAATGACATCCAAAACAGATTGCACAGCAATCACCCATGAATTGAAAATTGAAGTGACCAGCCCATCACCAGACTATACTACTGTCAGCTTTGTTGAGATTGATGACGATAAATACCCATTACATGTCACAGGTTTTACCATGTTTGGGAAGAATACTCGGTGCGACATTGTTTATGAGAAAAAGTCGACTGTGATTGCGGATAGGGGTTTCACTCGCACTGAAGCTCTGGAGAACTTTAGAGAGTATCTGATTGATCACATGAAGCTGGAACATAAGCACGAGTTGCGTAAGTTATCCAATAATATAGGTAGCATTACGCTGACGTCTATGGAGAAGGTGGCACATGGCGACTAAGTCAAATTTAGTTGAATTTGTTTTACGACAACCTGTGGCTGGATTTGGGCAGATGGACTCTACGTTGAACGATAGTCAGGCTGCGATGCTCGATGGGGTGTCGCCAAGTGACTTATCGGCACTTATGGCTGATGTTATTTTAAACGTGAGCAGAGAGCCTATCATAAACAGTCAGTTTCATCTGGGAAGCGACTCGTACATAAATGGCTGCGTTCTCAACTTGAATGTTGACGTCACACCAGAACAATTATCAGAGGGTGTCCTTCTCCTTTCAGATAAGAGAATCACCACAATTGAAATTGGTGTGCTACATCACAAGGCGTTTGGAAACTCCCCACCATCAGTGATGATGCGTGTGTGTCCTGTTGAGATGAAAAAGACTAAGACAATTCACACTGTGGTGTTTGATGTGGCTGTGTACATTACTGATAAATTTAATACCTATGTACTTCACCACTTCATTGGGAAGATTAAAGTGGCGGGCGGTGGCAAGCCTGTGACCAAAACCGAGACAGAGTGGGCAGCACATTTCAATGATGCACGCCAAGTCTCACGCTCAGACGAGGTCGGTTATTTGCGACTTAAATTTGAAGAGGTCGTCCATCTTGATCACGACAATCTGAAAATGGTTGGTGACACTCTGTTGGTTGGGTTTCACTCACTGCAATCTATATTCACAAAAGTCACACCAACTGTTGTAAATGTGCAGGAAATTGACAGCAATTCACAGAAACGTTTCCTCAAACGGACTGTGGGCATAAGTAAGGGCAGTGCGGCTGTGTTCCCACTCGTTGGGAAAAAGGATGTGATAAACTCCCCACCTACATTTATTATTTGTGAGGGGGTGGCTACTGGGCTCTCGCTACATCTTGCGCTCAAAGGCGGGGAACGTGGGAACAATGTTGTGCTATGTTGTGGCTCTACTTCTATCTTGACCCCGACCATGCTGATTCTGATTGACAATCTGACAGAAATGCGGAAGGAGGGTGGAAAACGTTACGCAAGTAATTTGGCTGTAGCAGAAGAGATTAAGGTGGTTATCGCTGGAGAAAATGATTCCAACATGAGCAGTAAAAAAACCATCACTAAATGCTTAGATGAGATCACAGTTCCTGATTGGATGGAAGTCTCTGTTGTGTACCCATACGGAGATCACAATGACTTCAATGATATGTTGAACTCCAGAGAAGCCTTCCCAACCTACGAACAGGGTTTTGAGCAGATCAGACAAATAGTATTTAAAGGGGGTGACAAATGAACAATAACTTAATTAACATACAGTCTGTGCCGCCTGGCACACATGCTGGTTATGACAAATTCGCGGCAGAGGTTGATGCTCTCAGCTATGCGATTGCAGAGGCAGTTTCTATTGAGGTGAGTGCACAGTACAACGCACTGACTAAGGGTGAGGACGTCGAGGTGCCGGCATCGCACAACAACAACACTGTGTATCTAAAAGAGCACAGTAATCACTGGTTTTCAAATCATGTGGGGTTTGGCATTGGTTCTGAATTACTACTGATTAATGTCAAAGTCTCCCTTGTAGCAGACTACAGTTCGGAGTTAAAGTATACTGCCGTAGCGAACATTGGCGTATGTTATGGCGACATTAAATTGTTCACTATTGATGGCAGACATATCTCTGTAGTGGAATCTGATGGCTCGGTCAACGAAATCCCCAAAGTGGATATAGGCACGTTTTTCTCTACGTGGAACACTTCGGTTATGTTGTATGACCACCTGTCTACAAAAATTTTGACACTGGCTGCCGGGAAGGCGTTACTGTCACTCATCAATCTATCATTGAGCGAGCGTACCAGCAAGGGCGGTCATGTTGTGGGGGATGCAGTTGCCGTCACATTTAAACCACTCTCACATCCCGTGTCAAAGCCGCTGAGTTTAGATGCACCGTTTACCGGCGGGTTTAGTATGTCGCTGTACACTTACAGACTGGGCATGTTGCATGCTTCACGAAAAGCCTCTTTCGATTTAACAAATGCTGTGGAAGTCAGGGGGGACACTGTCACATTCAATGGGATTAAGCACGGTAGTAGTTCTTCACGCAAATCCGCAAAAACATCTAATGTTACAAGAAAATTTTCGTGCCGTATATCCAATCCTGTCACTAATGTAGTATCACACAACTTATCTATTTGGGGACACTGAGATGGTGATTGATAAAGAGTTTGGCTTAGACATGGACGCAAACCCGTTAGACGCCAATGGTTTCAAAAGCGTCAGTCGTGCAGTTATTGAACATATTCGCAGCGTTATCGGAGACAGTGGGGAGACGGTTAAAAGTGTTTGTAAGAAGGCTGGGATATCCAGAGCCGCCTATTATAAAACCCTCCTTCCAGACTCTACCTCAGCACTGCACAAAACAGTGCTGCAAGTCGGTGTTAGCAAGAAAGAGCCTGTTAGGATCGTGTGCTTTGGAAGTTCTGTAACTAGATTAGCGATAGCACTTGGTGTAAAAATGAAGATTGTGGTCACAACGAAGAACGGCGATGCTGGAGTCGTCACTTACACTGTATTAAGCGCAGCGGAGGAGGTCAAAAATGGTTGAATACCAACAGCACGCAGATTATCTAACTGCAATTGGAATGGAGATACTCGGATTTTATATACCATTCATCAATAACAACGTGGTGTTTATCATCACTAGTCTGCTCAGTGCAGGGGCGATTGCCCTTGTTCTTGAGATTTACCATCGCTCCTACACACTCCCTGCGTGTGTGGTGGAAGAGCATACCTTCGATGATGTCGTAGAAGGGGGTGAGTCCACGAACGTAGTGCTGGCAACGGTCGACATCAGCACCATCACTAGCATTACAGAACATCTGATCATGTACCATAAGCACTGGTGTGTCATTCGTGTTTTAGAGTATTTGGCAATTTTTGTCTTTGCCACACACTTACTCGGTGGACTGTTAGCGTACCACTACATGTCTGGCACACCATTGGAACATGCGGTGGTGGCTAAGTTCTCAATTATTGCACTTCTACTCTGGATTGAGAACGCTTGGTTTTCGAGCATGGTAAAGTCATGTAAAATTGATGCCCTGCGGTTTTTAAGAGATAGGGGGGTTGGCGACATACTCCTCAGTGCTATTGCAAGCGGGGGTGGGGCGGCTCTCAAAAACTATAAACCAACAAATACTGGAGAAAAGTATGCACGAAGTGATTCTGAACATCATGGTTGAGTTATCACCAAAATCTGTACTGGATTTTATATTGATACCTGATATACGCCTGTTTGAAATTCTGGTGTACATCACTTCTTGTGCCACAGACCTTCTACTGTATATTTATAAGGTTGTGTGGTCTAATCCTGCGTACACAGTGATGGTGTACATCACGATCCCGCTAATAATCAACGTACTCCTTGAAATGAAACGGTGGTCTGAGATAGACAGATGTCTGCAGACCATCTTCATCTCCAGGATTATTGTAGGTGAGAAGCTGGGGTTCGGTTCAAGCAGAACGTGTGTAAACTACCTCAGCATCCTCTATGATGTCCACAAAGACGCGATTGGTAAATTGCGATCTGTGGCAGTTGGGAAGGGGCTCACTTCATGTGTTGTTCCAAATGAGGAGCTTTTTGTTGACAGTATAGTCAATAAATGGAGAGGAGCCCCCCTTTTGGTGGCACTTATCATTGCGTTGATAAATATTGTGGGGTACGGGCTGGTGTATAGCAACGGACACATCTTGATGAATGGGAGCGACCTCTACGGTGTTTCAGACGGTTTTATGGGGTTTATTTTCGCACATTTGGCAGTAGTGTTTGTTATCATGATTGCCGCATATAACATCGCCCTTAAACGTAGTTTGCGACGGTGGAACAGTTTGGTCAACAGTGGGAACTACGTCAGCAGTTTGATGTCTCTTCACCCAATGGTGTACACCACACCACATAGGGGAGGTTAGGCGTATGAGTTCAAATACAAAGCTGTTTGTCAGCATAGCACTCTTAACAATTTGCATACTATCACTACTGTATCAGAATCTCACACCACAAGGGGATATTGATGTTTGGCGGCTGCTTATGCAGGTGATACGGGTGGCGGGTTGGATGGTTGGAATCATAGCCTCTTTACTATTTATAGGCGCAATATTCCCAAGAGACCATTATGTGATCAGAGGTCTTGCGGCTGTAGGTGCGGCTCTACATGGTGATACACAAGAACCACCGGAACGGCATCTGCCAGATAAGTATTTCAGCGAGAATAGATTGCGCCATGACGTCAAGCTCGAAGACGGTAGAGTAGTGCGGCTGGGGTCGCATATTGTGTTCACATTGGCGTATGGGTTACTGACGAAACAGGGCGATGATAAATCTACTGTTGGTCTAAAAATCACACTTGGAGAGGGCGAAAATTCTGAGGTGTACGACAGATTATCAGTCACTGATGCTATGAAGATAGCCTATGCCTATGCCTATGGATATAAATTGGGTCGGTTCATGCATATTATTCCACAGGACTTGCTAAAAGAGGGCGAGGAAGACACAATTGTTGCACACATCGAGGAAATTTTCTCAAGCTCATTCAATTGGATGTTGGTGAGTAAAGTGAAAGTCGCACTGGCTGAAAATACATCGATTGCGGCATTAGAGGATGCTGCCGACATGGTGTTGAGAATAGCTTGTGGAAGTGTTTGTGCTGCCCATTTTAGTTCACACTCTAACAGAGACGCATTGGATACTGGGTGGATTATTTATGGCGGAGACAAGTCTGTTATTGGACGTGTGTTTTATTCTGAAGAGACCAAAGGTTTGATAGCCACCACAGATAAAAGTGGGAACGGTATTTCAGACGATGTTGCGAAAGATATTTTAGACATTGTTGCTAAAATCGAAGAGTTCCATGAAAGTGTTCGTTGTGATTCATTTAGTGTGACTCAGATGTAACTAAACCCCTGTGCCTGACAGTTCGTGGTACAGGGGGCATTGAATACAATATTGTAATAGTATTGTATTCAATGCCCAGCAGAGCGGTAGTGCGATGGCTTGCATATGTTGTACACTCTGTTATTATCTAAGTATCACCTATCTGGGAGAATTTAGTCATTGCAGTATAAATGCCTATTGACAGAGATTCGTAACAGATATAATTAAAACATGGTTGGAGGTAGGATGAATGTAATTACCCGTTATACAACTTTAATACTCGTTGCATTGTGTCTTTTTATAATGCCGTCAGGGTGTGTGACACAGTCTGGATTTACACCCCCACCACCGCAACATATATTAGCGGAAGCACCAGCGGCTGTTGAGCAGGTGAATCTATACGACACTCCTTTACGTGAGTATGTGACAGAGGGGCTGTTCACCTTAGCAGACAAATTATTGGTTACAGATTCTACACCCACTAATTCTGACAAAAGTATAACAAGATTTGTCTTTGGGGTGATCGTATTTATCTCAAAGACTGAGAACGTTGATGTGATGTACGAACTGTCTGGTGTTGTGGATTTGCATCAAAATGGTACAATTTCTTCTGTCCGAGCAGTTCGATACATTGGAGAGATCATGAAACGATACCCACCCAAAGGTAACGCCACAGTAGAATTTATGTGGTTTATAGATGTGAGAACCATACCACTCACATTGAGGATTAAGTAACATGTACGTCATGGCGATTTATTTACACGCAAACGGATGCGTCACAGGTCAGGTGTTCCAAGGCGAGACTATCAGTGACGTGGAAGATAAAATAAAAAAGATTATTGAACCACCAGATGATGAGAAGGTATGGTATACTTCTTTACCAGTTGGGCTTAGAGATACTCCTATTACGTTCTCTAAGGTGTGTTATTAGCCAACCAGAATACAGCAGAATTGTACAGTTTTTCTCTTCATGCATGTCAAACCTTCGTCGGTTGCGTCGGTTGAACCTCACCAAAGGTGAGAGATCATTGTTGTTCTATGCGCACACCATTTGAAGGTGCATACGGTAGAACGGCATTCCTTATAAGCAGTCGTCTGCACCAATAGAGTTGGTGGCGGGACTGTAGAACCCCACTCAGTTTAAATACTTGGTGGGGTTTCGTTTGTCTAACGAATTAGATTTTAACTAACAGAGGATATTTTATGAACACGAGTAGCTCGCACCCTCAAGAGAGTACTGACACTGTTCAAGAAGGCGGTGTTAGATATGCAACCACTGTTCCTTGGTGTGGAATATACGGAACAGTAATGCCGGAGATCATGGACGACGCTTTAAACAGTATTTTATCTGACTCAGGAACAGGGATGATAGTAGATCAAGAGTCAGTAGAAGCCGCCAACGACGCTATGAATTGGCATGCAGCCCATGCAGCACTGGCAAAGGAGTACACAGAACAGTGGGCGAAATGGCTGCAACTTGACGTTCAATTTCAGAGCATGTGGTCTCCCAGAGAGTACAACTTTTTGACAGATGTAATAAACGCAACTATTTCTGAAACAAGTTTGTTAAAGGCATTCTCAGATGTTGATAAAGCGATCCTCGCAGCCACCGCAGCACGTAGACACACCAGTTACAGTGGATTCACTTCATTCTACGACCCGAATGTAGAGACGTGGGGTGATGATGTGCGTAATTGGGACGAGCATCAGGTAGGCACGCTTATGTGCGCTGTGACTGAAGAAAAGCACATGGAAGATAACCCAGGCGATAGGTTCGATCAGATGGCGCAGTATTACTTGTTGGAATACCCTATGTGTAATGGTGTAATAGACAATATACTCTACGATAACTGCCCTATTCTTGAGGAGCTTGTTGACAAATTACGTGAAAAAGAGGGATCGCGGGAAAAAGAAGGGCAAGAAGAATCGCAGACACAGATTACCGAACAATTACACTTTCAGTTTTAATTTCATCCAACCCCCCACCCCAAATCTATTAGTACGGAGGCAAGATGGACATCATACAAGAACTCGCATTGGGCGATGATGCCAAGAAGAGCGTGGGTAGTGAACAACTGCTTGACAACATATTTTATTCACTCAACACTGGAAAATCACGCCTTGGAGAAGTTGTGTTCTCACACGCAAAATTTCCAATTCGTCCTGCCCTGACACCCGCAGGTGTCACAAACGCACTCAAATACTTCATCACCGCCAAGATAGGCAAATCAAATCCATTAGCAAAGATGTATTCAACAGACCCGGCTGTCGATAGATTCATGAATGATCCTGCCGTATGTGGAACACACTCACAATGGGAATTATTTAGTAAAACACACAACACTGATGCTGTGATGTTCCTTCCTGCTGTGTTTAAGGTCGGTCGTGAGCGTGTTTGCACAGAGCTGACGAGTAGATTAGGGAAGTTTACAGGAGGTGAATACTCTTTCTCTATAAACAGTTTAGGTCGTGGAAGAGGTATGTGCAGCATCTCACGGCACACACATACTGACAGTGGGATAAATTCAGAACTGCTCGCAGATAGCGTGGATATGTTTTGTACACTAGCGGCATATGCCGCAATAGGCTCAGGGAGACTGGAGGCATCAGCAGCACATCTTGCAGGCGAGGATGCTATCTATAAGTTTAAGGTAAACTATTTGAAAATCAGTGCAATCTCCCTGTTCACAGAGTTGCTGGGGAAAAGTGAGAGTGTGGTTGGGGTTGATGATCATATGGTGAAATTCTTACGAAAGATGTTGTTGAACTTGAAAACAGCCATTTCATGTGAGTCTCATGCGGATCAAGACGGGCAGGATTCTTACAAGTGGGTATTCTCCAATGACGCAGAGACCCTATTTTACAAATCGTTCCACATACTGTCGCATGCAATCCTGACACCCAGCACTGGAGCTACCAAACAGAACGCAAACAGCATGCTTTGGATTTTGAATCATTGCTCTGTTGAGTACTACGACATAGCGAGAACCAAGAAAGGGTGCGATAGCAACCAGACCGAAAGATTAAAAATAGCCGTCATTTTCTACAGCCATCATTTGGAAGAACGCTATATCAGACATATGGGCGCACTTCCTAAAAGTGAAATGACCTTTTCAAATTTCACAGAACTGTTCTATTCGGACACATTGAATCTGATTTGGCAATTTTGCACTGACAGTGATGCATCAACCTATCCTATCCACCCCAATGGAAAAGTTCAATATCCAACAGTCGTGCATCAACTCACAGAGCTTTCTACTGATACGTTTTTCGGTGGACTACAACCACACCAGCTTACCTTGGTCAAGGAACATCTGAAGACCAACGGGCACGACATTTCTGCATTAGCAGACGGTATTGCTGAAATTTTTGAGATGTACGACAAAATGAATGTCGATAGTGCTGGTGATGGGGTTGTTACCTTCAAGCTCGAAAAAGTTACACCACGTCTACAAACCCACAACCATGATATAAGGGTTGGTGAATTGCCAGAAGATATATTGGCAGGTGGATGGGCAGCCAGTGATTGCGCTTTGCGGCTAGTGGGTGATGCGCTCAACAATGGTGGTCGTGTTACAACGACGACTACACATACTCTGATGTTTGCTATGAGTCGCATGGAAGATACCTTCTATGCAGAAGTTATGTTAGAAGAGTCTGACTTCATAAAGCTGATGGCGGGTCAAAATATGGGTGGTGGGAATCATAGCCACGAAGCCTTCTCTGGAACTGGCATGCATTGCAGAATTGCCTACACAGAAGCGTTACCGGGTGGTGGGCATGCTGTAAGGGTAGCCATTGATGGGCGCAAGATGACGACTGATTTCTCTAAGTGCAATGTGACACTGGACATTTATGAAGATGATAAGTTGAGTCTTGTGTCAAGTACTATGACCAAGGATTCTATCATGCGCATGACAATCAAAATCCCCAATAAGGAGCCATATCAAGGTTTTTGCGATCAAATTCACTGCATCGCACTCTTACACGGGTGACGATTAGTTGTGACTTGATATACATCCACATATGGAATTGTGGAACAAATTTTACATAGCGTGCTAATGGACGAGGAGCTATGCAAACGGAGGGCAATAATGCTAAACATTGTATCATTTAGTGGTGGTAGGACAAGCGCATACTTGTCTTGGTTGATTAAGCAAAGATACCCAGATGCTTTGTTCGTTTTCATGGATACCGGTGCAGAACATCCAATGACTTATGAGTTTATCAGAGAGGTTAATAAGAGATTTGATTTAAATCTGACATGTTTGAGAACAGTCGTTCATCCAACTATGGGAGAGGGATGCACGTATAGGGTTGTTCCTATTGAAGAGTGTGGGTACGATGTTGTTGCTTGGCGTGACGTTGTTGGAAAATATGGTTGCCCATCTGTGGTCGGCAGGGCATTTTGTACAGATCGGATGAAGGTTGTGCCGTTCACGAAGTGGGTAAAGGATAACGTAAAGTCAGACTTTACAACGTGGATTGGTATCCGTGCTGATGAGCCAAAACGCTTGAAAGAAAGACCAAACACGAAATATTTGGCAGAAATTTCCGATTTTAATAAAAAAGATGTTATCAAATGGTGGTCAGAACAGCCATTTGATCTGCAACTTGGACATGAGTTCGGGAATTGTGTTTTTTGTATAAAAAAGGGGGTGTCCCGTTTAAAAATGATCGCACAGCATGAACCGTTGTTGGCGCAGAAGTTTTTGGGCATGTTGAACGAGACAAATGACGGCGACACGAAAATATTTCGTGGCTACACCTCTTTCAAAGACATTGTCGACGGCAATGCAGCGCAAAGTTGTAGTTCGTCGGAAGACATTGATATTACTGGATGGTGTTGTGATACTGATGGTTAGCAGCGCACCCTACATTAGAGGGTGATTGGTTGCGACTTGGGTACGTTCATAAAAGGAATTGTGGAATAAACTTTACATAGTGCCACGTCCATAAGTGCACTATGTAAAGTTTAAACTGGTTGACTACATGAGAGTTATTTGGTATGTGCGAATTTACGAGCGTTAAAGATGTGCAGCCGCCCAAAAATGGGAAGGTGTTGTTGGCGAGATTTGAGTCTGATGTGAGTGCTGCGTCATATGCAGTAGCTGTGTGGGATACATGGGAAGGTTTGGATAAGGATAGTTGTGGATATTGGCGTGTGTGGATGACAGACGATGTGCGCGTTGATTTTGTTCCCACACATTGGTCGCTACTGCCAAATGATCCGAGACGTAGTGGGATAGCCGAAAATGATTAATCCACCCATTGACAGTATTGTGTGTGGAGACTGTTTGGAATTACTGAGAGGCGTTCCAGACAACAGCATTGACATGGTGTTCGCCGATCCTCCTTTTAATTTAAAGAAGGGGTACAGAAGCTGCAAAGATGATTTGTCATTGCAAGAATACCTACGATGGTGTGAAAAATGGATTGTAGAAATGGTGCGTGTAACAAAACCGTCTGGGTCAATATTTGTTCACAACATCCCAAAATGGTTGATTCATTATTCAGGTTTTCTCAACAATTACGCAGATTTCAAACACTGGATCAGTTGGGATGCGCCATCATCCCCGATGGGCAAATCTCTGCAACCAAGCCATTATGGGATTTTATATTACGCCAAGTGTGCTAAACAACTGAAATTTCATGAAGTGCGTTACCCACACAAGCGTGACAGAAAGAGTGGGTTTCTACTCAAAGACTACGGCGGCAAAAAGAGTATGCTGCACCCATTTGGACCCCTAGTGTCTGATGTATGGACTGACATCCATCGAGTGAAACACAATAAATACCGAGACGAACACCCATGCCAATTGCCGATTCATCTGTTAGAGAGACTGATTTTAATGTCGACAGATGAGGGGGATGTGGTGCTAGACCCATTCTCAGGAACTGGAACTACTGCGATTGCGGCAAAACGGTTGGGGAGACATTATTTGGGGTTTGAACTGGATGCCGTGTATGCGGAAGTGTCCAAGCAAAAACTTGTAGAAGAGGATGCGGCGTCGAAGCTGGGCGGGTGTTGGGTTAGTTTTTACTTGAAAAAAGTTGTTACATTACGTGATATGGACTGGGAGTGTCTTCAAGATTTCTTCTTCTTACCAGACGCTGTTGGGAAGATAGACTCAGCCCCTATCACATTGAAAAGCAATTATTTACAATAACAGGTGATTTATGAAGTATGCGATAGCGTACACAGATTTTGTCGGTGATCGGAAATTTGTAGAAGGCGACACCCGTTTGGAGTGTGTGACCCAGATTGGTAGCATCGAAATGGTAGAT
>Ga0316612_1000160_pt1 | contig 25326 bp, 21 predicted proteins | sample MIS2016226_MG_FD_207676 | JGI IMG/M metagenome (GOLD analysis project Ga0316612, IMG submission 207676) | Microbial mat bacterial communities from Middle Island sinkhole, Lake Huron, Michigan, United States - MIS.2016.226 | ecosystem: Environmental > Aquatic > Freshwater > Lake > Sediment... | reverse complement strand
AAACTAGGGCTAAAGAATTGAAAATAGAAGGTCAAAAATGGCTGAATTATTTAATGATTTGTTCAGGGATTGGTATAGCTTTACTTTTCTCCTTATTAATTATTATTGCTAGTAATGAATATGAAGAGATATTTAAGTTCAGTGGAAAAACCATAAGATGGTCCATAATTCTAATAACAATGATTTCATTCATAGCTTTTTTAATAAAGACTTTCACAAAACTAACTTTTAGCACCTTTCATCTTGTAAGAGATGCCGAAGAAAGAAAACAATTATCTTTCGTTTACTTGGCTTTAAAAGAAAATGGGGCCGTGGCTGATATAGACAGACAAATTATTTTACAATCTATTTTCAGCAGGGCAGATACAGGGTTATTAAAAGAAGATTCTTCACCTACGATGCCAACTTCTATCATCGAAAAAGTAGTTAATTCAGGGAAATAATGAGTGAAATAAAATTACCTAAAGATTGGAAATGGGTTAAGCTCAATGAAATTTGTGATAAAGTTTCTTTGAATAAAATCAAGATCAAGCAAAAACAATATCTTCCAGAAGGCAAATATCCTGTAATTGATCAAGGACAAGATTTAATTGGTGGTTATTTCAATGATGAAAAATTAATCGTACCCAATGAACCTCCATATATAATTTTTGGAGACCACACTAAAATCAAGAAGTTTATTAATTTTAAATTTATTCCTGGAGCAGACGGGGTTAAGGTTTTAAAACCGAAAGAAATAATTGAACCTAAATTTTTATTTTATTCTTTGTTTACAATTAAAATTGAAGACAAAGGTTATGCAAGACATTTTCAATTATTAGAAAAAGAATTATTCCCTCTTCCCACACTCGAAACCCAACAAGCCATCGTCTCCAAAATAGAAGAACTGTTTAGCGAGTTAGACAAAGGCATCGAGGACTTAAAAACCTCACAACAGCAACTCAAAACCTATAGACAAAGTGTGTTGAAATATGCTTTTGAAGGGAAATTGACGAATAATAATGTTAAGGAAGGGGTTTTGCCTAAGGGTTGGAAAGTTGTAAAAATGTCAGATGTTATAAAACTATCTTCATTAAAACATAAACCTGAAAAAGTTGAAGATCTATTTTATATTGGTTTAGAACATATAGAAAAACACTCTGGAAAATTGAAGCCAACGGTAGGAATTGAAAAAATAAAAACAGTTAAAAACAAGTTTTTAAAAGGTGATATTTTATATGGAAAATTAAGGCCAAACTTAAATAAAGTCTATCTGTCAAAAGAAGAAGGAGTCTGCTCTACAGATATCTTAGTTTTGAAATTAGCCGAAAACTGTTTAGGGAAATATCTTCATCAAATAATGATAAGTACACATTTTGTAAATGAAATGTCTGAGAATACTTCAGGAGTTAATCTTCCAAGAGTTTCTACAAAGTTTATTATGAATTACGAAATTCCATTACCTACTGTGGAAGAACAAAACTTTATCATTTTAGAAATCGAAAGCCGTTTAAGTGTGGCAGATAAAATGGAGGAAAGTATTGCTCAAAGTTTGTTGCAGGCAGAGGCTTTGCGGCAGAGTATATTGAAAAAGGCGTTTAGTGGGGAGTTAGTTTAATAGAAATTTTGTAATATCCATTTGAGGCAACTATTGCAAAATTTGCACAAGTTCACCGGGAAGAGAAATGAAATGTATAAAGAGTATTTTTATGGCTATTAAATTTTAGCATAATGAAAAACCAAATAGAAATATTTAAAACGATGGATAATCAAACAGAAGTTCAAGTACGATTTGAACATGAAACAGTATGGCTAGATGCTCCTATGATTGCATCATTGTTTGCAGTAAATAGACCCGCAATCGTAAAACATATTCAAAATATCTATAAATCTGATGAGCTACTAGAGGTTTCAACCTGTTCCATTTTGGAACAGGTTGCTGCTGATGGTAAGTTAAGAAAGATGAAACTCTATAATTTAGACTTGATATTATCAGTAGGTTATAGAGTAAACTCAAAAGATGCTACCCAATTCCGTCAATGGGCAACCCGATTAAAAAATTATAATTTGGAATATAAATTAGTAGGATAATGGAACATCAAATAGAAATATATCAATCAAACAAAGATCAAATTGAAATCAATGTTCAGTTTGAAAAAGAAACAGTCTGGCTCTCTCAGAAATTGATGTCGGATTTATTTGTTAAAGACTCCGATACTATTGGCCTCCATTTGAGAAATATTTATGAAGAGGGAGAATTGGAGGAAAATTCAACTACCGAGTTTTTCTCGGTAGTTCAAATTGAAGGAAAAAGACAAGTTAATAGAAAAATTAAGCATTATAATCTTGATGCAATTATTTCAGTAGGTTACCGTGTAAATTCCAAACGAGGCACCCAATTTCGTCAATGGGCAACCCAAAGATTGAAAGACTATTTGGTACAAGGGTATGCTATTAACGAAAAGCGATTGAAAGAAACCGCGAATAAGTTTCAGGAATTGAAACAAGCCGTAAAACTATTAGAAAGTGTGGTCCACACAAAAGAAATAACAGGTGATGAAGCACAAGGCTTGCTAAAAGTATTGAGTGATTATGCTTTTGCTTTGGATATTTTAGACCAATACGATCATCAAACTTTAAAAATAGCGGAAACTGATACCGATGAAGTCTATAAGATTTCCTATTCCGAAGCGATAAAAGCTATTGCAGGATTAAAGACTAAGTTTGGTGGTTCTAATTTGTTTGGTAACGAGAAAGATGATTCGTTTAAAAGTTCTTTGGCAACGATTTACCAAACCTATGACGGCATTGATTTATATCCATCGGTACAGGAAAAAGCGGGGCATTTGTTGTATTTTGTGACCAAAAATCATTCGTTTTCGGATGGTAACAAAAGAATAGCCGCTTTTCTGTTTGTTTGGTTTCTGGAGCGAAATGCTTTGCTGTATTATGAAGGAAAAAAAGTAATCGACGATAATGCCCTAGTAGCATTGACCTTGATGATAGCCGAGTCCAAACCCGATGATAAAGACATGATGGTTAAAGTAATAATAAATTTGATTAACAATAGATAATGAGCAAAGAAAATTCAGCGAATACCTCGAGTATCGTCAGTAAAGTATGGGCATTTTGTCAAACCCTTAGAGACGATGGTGTGGGCTATGGTGACTACTTGGAGCAGTTGACTTATTTGCTGTTTCTGAAAATGGCAGACGAATACAGCAAGCCTCCACATAACCGTGAAATGCCCATTCCTGTAGCGTTTTCGTGGGAGACTTTGACTACTAAAAGTGGGACTGAGTTGGAGACGCATTACAACATCATGTTGCGGGAACTTGCAAAGGAGAAAGGCATCTTGGGACAAATCTTTGTGAAGAGCCAAAACAAAATACAAGACCCTGCCAAGTTGTATAAATTGATTGCGCTCATCAATGCCGAAAACTGGATTTTGATGGGTGTGAAAGACAAAGGCGACATCTATGAAGGTTTGCTGGAAAAGAACGCCGAGGACACCAAAAGTGGTGCGGGACAGTACTTCACCCCTCGCCCATTGATTAAGGCAATGGTGGAATGTTTGCGTCCCGAACCCTTGAAGACCATTGCGGACCCAGCTTGTGGCACGGGAGGATTCTTTCTTGCTGCCTACGATTGGATTGTAGGAAATAGAGATTTGGACAAGGAAACAAAACAGTTCTTGAAATACGAAACGTTTTTCGGGAATGAGATTGTGGCTAGTACGAGACGCTTGGCATTGATGAATTTGTTTTTGCATAATATTGGCGATATTGATTCGGATAATTTTATTTCTCCTAATGATTCCCTGATTACGGATTCGGGAACACGCTATGATTATATTTTGGCCAATCCGCCTTTTGGTAAAAAGAGCAGTATGACCTTTACCAATCAAGATGGCGAACAGGAGAAAGAAGATTTGACTTATAACCGTCAGGATTTTTGGGTCACTACCAGCAACAAGCAGTTGAACTTTGTGCAACACATTCGCACGATGCTTAAAACTACAGGATTGGCAGCAGTAGTTTTACCCGATAATGTTTTGTTTGAAGGTGGTGTGGGTGAAACAGTACGTAAAAAACTATTGGACACTACGGATTTGCATACGATATTGCGTTTGCCTACCGGGATTTTTTATGCCAATGGTGTAAAAGCGAATGTTTTGTTTTTTGATGGTAAACCCTCGAGCAAAGACCCGTGGACTAAAGAAGTTTGGGTGTATGATTACAGAACCAATGTGCATCATACGCTAAAGAAAAATCCTTTGAAACTGAATGATTTGAGGGATTTCATCACACTTTACCATCCTGAAAACCGACACAAACGGACTGAGACCTATAATGTGGAAACCAATCCTGAAGGGCGTTGGAGGAAGTTCAGTTATGATGAAATCATTGCCCGAGACAAAACGAGTTTGGATATAACCTGGCTGAAAGATAAATCTCTAGCGGATTTGGATAACCTGCCCGATCCTGATGTTTTGGCTTTGGAGATTGTGGAGAATATTGAAGCGAGTTTGGATAGTTTTAGGGCAATCATTGCTAGTTTGAAGTAGTAGTTGTCGCTTGTGGTTTTTTTGGTTAATTGAAAGAGGTTGTGTATTGTGGTCCTTTGCCAGTTTCAGGATGATAAAAGATTTGGTACTGTCTCTTTGCTATCCGAAGTCTCATGACTTCTAATTTTCTATCTAACTACAATTTTAGGACAAAACTAGGACAACCTTTGCTCCTTAATCTCAGTAACCTCTCTTTTCAATTCTAATAAAATATCTTTCAAACTTTCTATTTCTGTGATGGGTTGTTTGTTATCGGTACGGCCTATATTACACCTGAATTCCCATATCTCGAGAATATCCGAAAATTTTACTTCATAGTTTGGATAAAATCGATTATCCGATTCTAAAACCAAAGCATTCTTTTTGTTCTTATTCAGGCGTTTGTAAACCATACCGTGATTTTTAGTAATCAGAATATAGGTTTTTCCATCTTGTACTTCCCCTAGTTTTTCCACATAACGACCCACAATAATCGAACCTTCTTCATGTGGTGGCATCGAATCGCCCACAACTGGAAATCCCCTATGCTTTCCTGATCCTAAAAAAGGCAAATTGATTTGTTGTAAACTTTCTATATATTCTGGATCCGAATAGCCTGTAAGATAACCAGCTTTCGCTTTTTCGGTTACTATTTCTATGATATTATCCCCATTAGGATCTACCTGAATTGGGAGAAGAAGACGATTGTTTTCCAAACTTATTAAGTCAGCAACATCGACTTTCCGAATATCAACTGCAAGCAATAAATCGATGCTCAAGTGAAAATATAGGGCTATTTTCTTCAGTATTTCATACGGAGCTTCCGAAGTTCCATCTTCATATTTCACATACCTTCCTCTGGTTATTTGCAAATGCTCCGCTAATTTCTCCTGCGAGATTTTATCCCGTACTCTTAATGCCCTGATATTATCTGAAAATAATGACATAATGATTTTGTTACAATTTGTAACTACAAATATACAAAATATTGTTAGTATCTGTACTAATTTTGTAACTAACAAATGAATGAAAATGACAAGGGCTATTGTACATCTCGATATGAATACGTTTTTCGTCTCTTGCGAAAGATTGACCAACTCGCAATTGGAAGGTATTCCATTGATTATTGGCGGTGGCGACCGTGGCGTGGTAGCCTCTTGTTCCTACGAAGCACGTCATTTTGGGGTGCGTTCGGCTATGCCAATAAATATGGCACTCAAATTATGTCCCCAAGCCAAAGTATTGAAAGGAGATATGGAATTATATTCCAAATTCTCCCATACCATCACTGAAATTATTCAAGAAAAAGCACCAGTGGTAGAGAAAGCCAGCATTGATGAATTTTACCTCGACATAACGGGTATGGACAAATTCTATGGCTGTTACAAATGGACCAACGAACTAGCACAAAGAATCACTAAAGAAACAGGATTGCCCCTAACTTTTGCCTTATCGGTCAACAAAACCGTTTCTAAAATTGGCACTGGTGAAGGAAAACAAAAAATGAATCTGGAAATACCTGAACACATGGTAAAACCCTTTTTAAACCCATTATCAATACAAAAAATACCTATGGTGGGCGATGTAACCTTTAGGTTGTTATCCCGAATAGGTATTCGTACCATTCAAACCCTTTCTGAAATGCCTGCGGAAGTACTTCAACAAATGATAGGAAAAAATGGGTTCGAAATATGGAAAAAAGCCAACGGAATAGACAACAATCCTGTAGAACCCTATACCGAGAGAAAATCAATTTCAACCGAACATACCTTCTCACAAGACACCATAGATTTGGTTAAATTAAAAACCATCCTAATCGGTATGGTCGAAAAACTCGCCTTTCAACTGCGTTCCGAACAATGGTTGACTTCGACTGTGGTAGTCAAGATTCGTTATGCCAATTTTGATACTGAAACTAAACAATGCAAAATAGCCTATACTTCAGCCGATCACATCCTAACCAAAAACGTGATGGAACTATTCGAAAAACTCTTTCAACGACGGATGCGATTGCGTTTGATAGGTATTCGTTTTAGTGGACTGGTTCGTGGTACCTACCAAATCAATCTTTTTGAAGATACCGAAGAAATGCTATCCCTATATGCGGCAATGGATAAAATGAAAAGCCGTTACGGTTTTGATGCCGTAATGCGTTGCGCAGGAGCTTCCTTCAAACCCAACAATAAAGACGAAATTTTAAAACGATCCCATAACTCATAACTCATAACTCAAAATGTATCTCAACTGTCATTCTTTTCATTCCTTGCGTTACGGCACTATACCGCTTGATGACCTTATTAGTCAAGCAGTTTCTTGTGGTGTAAAAGTGATGGCATTAACAGATATCAATACTGTAACAGGAATTTATGATTTTATAAAAGGCTGTGAAGCGGTTGGAATTAAACCTTTGGTCGGTATCGAATTTCATTCCGAAAAGGGAATGCGTTACATCGGTTTGGCTAAAAACGCCAAGGGATTGGCTGCAATGAACCGATTCCTGACCGCTTATAATTTCAGTGGTGAACCTTTACCAATAGTAGCACCAGAACTAGATTCGGTTTTTATTATTTACACCTTGGAAAATGCTCCTGAAACGCTTCGAGAAAATGAGTTTATCGGCATTCGACCAGAAGAAGTTTCGAAACTTTTTTCTGAAACACTAAAAAGTAAAATAACTAAAATGGTAGTGTTGCAACCCGTAACTTTTAGAACCAAAAAAGAATTTAATCTACATAAAATATTAAGAGCCATTGATGCTAATATTATTTTATCAAAACTAACAGAAGCCGATTATTGCAAAACTTCTGAAGTATTAAAACCCTTGGAAACACTCTTGGCTTACTATGCCGAATATCCCGAAATAATATGTAACACTGAACAACTAATTGAACAATGTGATTTTACTTTTGATTATAATACCCCAAAAAACAAAAAGTTTTATACCAATAATCGCCAGTCCGACATTGCTTTACTAACCTCTTTGGCCCATCAAGGAATGCTTTGGCGGTATGGAAAAAAAAATAGTCAAGCAAAAGCTCGAGTGGAGAAAGAACTTAAAGTGATTGATCAATTAGAATTTAGCGGCTATTTTTTGATTACCTGGGATATCATTCGATACAGCAACAGTAGGGGTTTTATGCACATTGGTCGTGGTAGTGGTGCCAATAGTATCATCGCCTATTGCCTTGGGATTACCGACATTTGCCCGATAGAATTGGATTTGTACTTTGAACGTTTTTTGAATGAAAATCGAAAAAGTCCTCCTGATTTTGATATTGATTGGAGTTGGAAAGAACGGGATGCAATTCTGGAATACATCTTCAATCGTTATGGCAAAGAGCACGTAGCGTTTTGTGGCACCAATGTCGAATTCAAATACCGTTCTATTTTCAGGGAAGTAGGCAAAGTATTTGGCTTGCCAAAAGATGAATTAGATCAGCTCGCCAAAAATCCGATGAAGCTGCACGATACCAACAGTATCGTGAAATTCGTGCAAGAGTACGGAATGATGCTGGAAAAATACCCCAACCAGCGCAGTATGCATTCCTGTGGCATCCTAATATCCGAAGAACCCATTACCAATTACACCCCTTTAGAAATGCCGCCAAAAGGGTTTCCTATTGTCCTTTTCGATATGCACGTTGCCGAAGATATCGGTTTTGAAAAATTTGACATTCTAAGCCAAAGAGGTATTGGTCATATTGATGACAGCGTAAAATTGATAGAGAAAAACAGAGGCATTCGAGTTAACATAAGAGATACGGCTATTTCTAAAAACGAGGCATTGGCCAATAGTTATTTGGCACAAGGCAAAACCATAGGTTGTTTTTATATCGAAAGTCCTGCAATGCGGGGATTATTGCGAAGATTGAAATGCGACAATTATAAAACACTAGTTGCGGCTTCCTCCATAATTCGTCCCGGTGTAGCAAAATCAGGTATGATGAAAGAATACATTTTTCGCCACAACAATCCCTCTCGGTTTGAGTATTTCCATACTGTTTTCAAAGAACAATTGGGTGAAACTTATGGGATTATGGTGTATCAAGAAGATGTTATTAAAATTGCCTTACATTATGGTGGCTTACCAGCTGCCGATGGTGATATTCTTCGAAGGGCTATGTCAGGTAAAGGACGCTCATTCGAAGCCTTGCGAAAAGTGAAAGAACATTTCTTTGCTTCCTGTGTCAAACAAGGGCATCCTTTGTCATTGAGTGAGGAAATTTACCGTCAGATTGAATCATTTGCAGGGTATTCTTTTTGCAAAGCACATTCCGCTTCTTATGCCGTAGAAAGCTATCAGAGTTTGTATTTAAAAGTCTATTATCCCATTGAATTTATGGTGGCAGTAATCAACAACCAAGGGGGATTTTACCGAACTGAAGTCTATGTCCACGAAGCAAGAATGGCAGGTGCCACAATTCATAATCCTTGTGTTAATAACAGCAATTATGAAACCCATCTCTATGGCACTGATGTGTATTTGGGCTTTATGCATCTGCTGAGTTTAGATAGTAAAATGGCATTATTTATGGAATCAGATCGAGATAAAAATGGTCATTTTACTTCCTTGGAAGATTTCATTAATCGCATCCCAATGGGGATTGAAGGGATAAAAACCTTAATTTTTATAGGTGCATTTCGCTTTACAGGCAAAACCAAGAATCAACTTTTAGTGATCGCCAGTTTGTTGCTCAACAACCTCAAACCTGAAAATAAAAATCTAATGTTGTTGCAAGAACCTGTCAAAGAATTCAAACTGCCCAATTTAGAACGCTCCATTCGAGAAGATGCTTTTGATGAAATCGAACTATTGAGTTTTCCAGTTTCTTGTACCGTTTTTGAATTGCTTCAAACCAAATACCGAGGGGATGTTATGGCTGCAGCTTTGCTCCTACATCACAAAAAGCAAGTCAAAATGTTAGCCTATCTCATTTCGAGAAAACAAGTTCCCACCCAAAGAGGAACGATGTATTTCGGAACTTGGATTGATTACGAAGGCACTTATTTCGATACAGTACATTTCCCTGATAATCTACAACAATATCCTTTTTTAGGCGGAGGATGTTATCTATTATTGGGTACTGTTGAGGTAGATTATCATTTCCCAACGCTAACCATCTCAAAAATGGCAAAGATGCCCTTTGTCCCTGATCCTCGTTATATGGATGCAAAGGATCAATATAAAACTCAGCAACAAATCAAGGAAGATGTGAGCAGCACCCAGAGACTTCCTTATCCGCAAGCCCATGAAATTAATTTGCCGAGACATAAAATGAATTTATAAAGCATGTACGAAAAAGAATAAATTTAATGTTAGACAAATAGAGATGAAGAAGTTAGAATATGCTATAGTAGATATTGAAACCACGGGTGGAAACGCTAGTGGCAGTCGCATTACCGAAATTGCGATTATAATCCATGATGGTAGTCAGGTAATTGAGCGTTTTGAAACTTTGGTTAATCCACAAAAAGAAATACCGCTCCCCATTTTTGCGTTAACGGGAATTAATAATGAAATGGTAAAAGATGCACCAATCTTCGATGACATTGCAGAGAAGGTTTTAGAATTACTTACTGAACGAATTTTTGTGGCTCATAATGTCAATTTTGATGGCTCTATTCTAAAACGATAGTGATAAAAAAAGTTGTATATTTGATAAATAATCATGGCATTACAGTTTTTAGAGTGGTAAATGGTCAACCTTTAAATCTATTATAGAGTATGTATACTATTTTATCATTAAAGTGACCATTTGAGAACAAAGGTTTTTCAATATTTTTTATTTCAAATGAAAAAAAAAGCTGCTTTTGAAAACGCTACACCTACCACTCAAAAAACTGTAATGCCAAAATTAAAAATAATTATTCCCATACTGTACCTGATAACCTCTTAACCACTATTAAATATCGAATATTAATTTCTGTTTCGGGAAGTAAGTTTTTTTAGCTCATTTATTTTCTTTACTTTGCGTTTTAAAAGAAAGAATTTCAGAATAAAGAAGTTAATATTCAAATTTACTGCTGATGCGTTAATATTTCTTATTTTGAGCTGAACGATTGATTTTATTGGTCAAATTGGCTTTTTATTTTTTTTGATTTGAATAGGAATAATATTTATTCAATTTATTTTCGTGTTTTATTTTAAAATAAATTAACGTTTGAAATGTAATTTATTGAAAAACAATTGTTTAAAAAAGATATAATTTTCAAATTTAAAAAATTTTCAAATATTTATATTTTTCAAACTTTAACGCACCAGCAGTAATTCAAATTAAATAAATCATGAAAAATAAATTCATTCTAAGTTGTCTTTGTGCTATTTTTGCAACCTATTCAACAAATTTGAAAGCTCAAAACATGCCCGAAAAAACACAGCCGCCTGTTGCCAAAATAATTCCTAAAAGCTTGGAGAAATTTGGTGATGTTAGAATTGACAATTACTTTTGGTTGAATAATAGAGAAAATCCAGAAGTAATTGAATATCTGAATCAAGAGAACGATTATTATCAAAAAATGACGGCTCACACAAAAGATTTCCAAAAAGAATTGTTTGAGGAAATGAAAGGCAGAATCAAGGAAGACGACGAATCTGTTCCTTATTTATACAATGGTTATTACTACATTACCCGTTTTGAAACTGGGAAAAACTATCCCATTTATTCCAGAAAAAAAGAAAGCCTTTCGGCAAAAGAGGAAATTTTGTTTGATTGTAATATTTTGGCAGAAGGACAACCCTATTTTCAATTGGGCGGTTTGAGCATTAGTCCAGATAATAAATTGGCTGTTTTCAGTTTTGACACTGTTGGAAGAAGAATTTATGATATTCAAGTAAAAGATTTAGAAACCGATAAAATTCTTTCGGATAAAATTGAAAAAGTTTCAGGAACTGCCGTTTGGGCTAATGATAATAAGACCATTTTTTATTCGAGTCAAGATGAAGTTACCTTGCGTTCCGATAAAATTTTCAAGCATAAATTAGGAACAAAACAAGCCGAAGACATTTTGGTTTATTTTGAAAAAGATGAAACCTTCAATGTTGAAATAACCAAATCGAAATCCAAAAAATATTTGGCAATTGAATCAGGCAGTACTTTGACAACAGAATATAGAATATTAGAAGCCGAGAATCCCGACGGAGAATTCAGGATTTTCCAGAAACGAATTCGAGGTTTAGAATACAGCATCAATCATTATGGAGACAGTTTCTATATCTTGACCAATGCCGACAAAGCCACAAATTTCAAGTTGATGAAAACTTTGGAAACAGCCACTTCCAAAGAAAATTGGACAGAGGTTATTCCGCATCGTAAGGATGTTTTGTTGGAAGATATTGAGATTTTCAAAGATTTTTTGGTTGTGGAAGAACGTTTCAATGGTTTGAATAAAATCAAGATTATGCCGTGGTCTGGGTCAGGTGAATATTATTTGCCTTTTGATAGCGAAACCTACACAGCTTACACTTCGACAAATGTGGATTTTGACATCGATATTTTGCGATATTCCTATCAATCGATGACGACGCCTTCCTCAATAATTGATTTTAACATGAAAACCAAAACCAAAGAAATCAAGAAAGAACAGCAGGTTTTGGGCGGAAAATTCGATAAAAATAATTATACTGAAGAAAGAATTTGGGCCACAGCAAAAGATGGTACAAAAGTACCCATTTCGATGGTTTATAGAAAAGGTCTCAATAAAAACGGTGAAAATCCTTTGTTGCTTTATGCTTATGGTTCTTATGGATATTCTATGAATGCCACGTTTTCCTCCACCCGATTGACATTATTAGATAGAGGGTTTGTATTTGCAATTGCACACATTCGCGGAGGCGAAGATTTGGGGCGACAATGGTATGAAGACGGAAAATTGTTGAAAAAGAAAAATACTTTTACTGATTTTATCGATTGTTCTAAATTTGTAATCGAACAAAAATACACTTCACCCAAACATTTGTATGCCGAAGGTGGTTCAGCAGGAGGATTATTGATGGGAGCCATCGCAAATTTAGCACCGGAGTTATATCACGGAATCATTGCACAAGTTCCTTTTGTAGATGTAATTACAACCATGCTAGACGAAAGCATTCCATTGACAACTGGGGAATATGACGAATGGGGAAATCCTAATGTTAAAAAATATTATAATTATATGGCTTCTTATTCGCCTTATGATAATGTAAAAAAACAAAATTATCCCAATATGTATGTTTCCACAGGATTGCACGATTCACAAGTACAGTACTGGGAACCAGCCAAATGGGTAGCTAAATTGAGGAGTTTAAAGACAGATAATTCCCATTTATTTCTCGATACCAATATGAAAGCAGGTCATGGAGGTGCCTCGGGAAGGTTTGAAGCCATTAAGGAATTGGCTAAAGAATATAGTTTTTTATTAGATTTAGAAAAAATTGAAAAGTAATTAGATTATTTTTGTTAAATTTGCAGGGATTTAAGGTTGAATAAAAAAAGTGTCCTTGATTAACTATTTTTTTATGAAAGAAGAAATAAATGCTTATAATAATGTTTTAGAATTAATAGGCAACACTCCGCTAATTAAATTGAATAAAGTTACCGAAAAATTAGAAGGAAATTTTTACGCTAAAGTAGAAGCTTTTAATCCGGGTCATTCTACTAAAGACAGAATTGCTTTATTTATTATAGAAGAAGCCGAAAAGAAAGGAATACTTTCGCCAGGTGATACAATCATAGAAACAACCTCTGGTAATACAGGTTTTAGTTTAGCGTTGGTTAGTATTATAAAAGGATACAATTGTATTTTGGCCGTAACTTCAAAATCTTCAAAGGATAAAATAGATATGTTGCGTGCATTAGGAGCTAAAGTTTATGTTTGTCCTGCACACGTTTCTGCCGATGATGAACGTTCTTATTACAATGTTGCCAAACGGTTGCACGAAGAAACCAAAGGTTCAGTTTATATCAATCAATACTTCAATCAGCTCAATGTTGATGCCCATTATAAGTCAACAGGGCCTGAAATTTGGAGCCAAACCAATGGTAAAATCACACATCTTGTAGCTTGTAGTGGCACAGGAGGAACCATTTCTGGGACGGCAAAATACCTAAAAGAACAAAATCCAAATATTAGAATTTTAGGAGTTGATGCTTTTGGTTCTGTTTTGAAAAAATACCACGAAACCAAAGAATTTGATAACGATGAAATTTATCCTTACAGAATTGAAGGTTTAGGTAAAAATTTAATTCCATCGGCTACTGATTTTGATATTATAGATAAATTTATGAAAGTTACCGATGAAGAAAGTGCTCACTCAACTAGAGAATTAGCCAAATCTGAAGGTTTATTTGTAGGTTACACTTCTGGAGCAGTGCTTCAAGCCATAAAACAATATGCCGAAGAAGGCGAATTTGACAAAAACAGTAATGTAATTGCTATTTTCCCAGATCACGGTTCGCGTTATATGAGCAAAGTATTTAGTGATGATTGGATGAACGAGCAAGGTTTCTTTGACAGCATCAACGAAGAAGAAGCTCAGAAGATTGAGTTTATTAAATAAGGTATTAAGTATTAAGTATTAAGACATAAAAAACTCCTTTCGTTTATTTGAAAGGAGTTTTTTTTATTTAATGCATCAAAAAATTGAATTTATAAAGTATGTGGATTAATTGTTTTAAGATTTTCAATGTTTTTAAAATCTTTGGTGTTGTGAGTTATCAAGGTTAAATCATATACTAGAGATGAAGCTGCAATAACGGCATCTGGAAGTTTTATTTTATGCTTTTTGCGGATGAATATAGTTTTGTTTACAATTTCATTATTAAGATCAAAATAATAGATTCGTTGATAAAAGTTTCTATTATTATTTGTTCTTCAATAGAAATGAAGTTAAAACCTAATGTTTCAATTTTTGTGATTACAGAAATTACAGGTTCGAAATCTACAATAGTATCTAATAATTGCATACCCGTTTTTGGCAAAGTAGCTTTGAGATAGTCAATAACTACGTTGGTATCCAATAAATAGTTCATTGGTTAGAATTGTTTTTTTAAACGTTCTTCCCACTCATTTCTGCTTTCTGTTACAAACTTTTGCAATGCGTCTGCCGTTTCATGTGATAGTTTTCCTGCCAGTTCAGAAAGTTTCTTTTTGGATGAAGATTCTATTTTAACCAATTCCTTAAGGTCTTCATGTTTTTGAGTAATTGTATTCCAATCATTCATAGGAACAAATATCCCTGTGTTATTTCCGTTTCCGTCTTGTATTATTTGTAAACTCATAATTATTTATAGTTTAAATATTTTTGTTTAAAAAAAAGATTAATTATTTCACCCACTAACCGAAGTTTCCTAAAAAAATAAAAAATTATTTAAAGTCGGATACTTTGGAATGTCTCACTCAACAAAAATCACTCGAAAAGACGGCTAAAAATATGAACCTGAAACCTGAAACCTGAAATCTAAAATCTGAAATCTGAAATCTAAAATCTGCTTATTCCTCCATAGTATGATACACGTTCATTACGTCATCATCTTCTTCAATTTTCTCGATTAGTTTTTCGACGTCGGCCATTTCGGCTTCTGTCAATTTTTTTGTGATTTGTGGAATACGCTCAAAGCCAGAAGATAAAATTTCTATCCCACGACCTTCCAATTCTTTTTGAATCGTGCCAAAACTATTGAATGGGGCGTAAATCAAGATACCGTCTTCATCTTCAAAAACTTCTTCGGCACCAAAATCAATTAGTTCTAATTCTAGTTCTTCAGGATCAATTCCGTTTGCGGGAATTCTGAAGTTACAAGTATGGTCAAACATAAATTCTACTGAGCCTTGTGTTCCAAATGTTCCGCTGCATTTGTTGAAATAACTTCGGATATTAGCAACCGTTCTATTGTTATTATCCGTAGCAGTTTCAACCAGAATGGCGATTCCATGTGGTGCATATCCTTCAAACAAAACCTCTTTATAGTTGGCTGTGTCTTTATCGGTTGCTTTTTTGATGGCGCGCTCCACATTTTCTTTAGGCATATTTACTGCCTTTGAATTTTGGATTACCGCTCTCAATCTGGAGTTGGCATCAGGATTTGGCCCACCTTCTTTTACCGCCATTACAATATCTTTCCCGATTCTGGTAAATGCTTTGGCCATTGCCGACCAACGTTTCATTTTTCTGCCTTTTCTAAACTCAAATGCTCTTCCCATTACTAAATTATTTTTGAATTGCAAAAATACGGTTATTCCTTATTTTATCAAATGTTTTTTTTTAATTGATTGGCACATATCGAGCAATAAAATTATCGCCCGTGAGATACCAATTATTGAATGCATCTGTTCGGTCTAAATTAAATTTATTGGTATTTCTATTGTAATTTCCCACTTCAATATTGACTTGATCAACCAATTTATTAAAATTATTGACTTCTTCTTTTGATCGGTTTTTGGCCAATTTGTTGTCAATTATTTTTTTGCTTTCTTCAAATTTTTGATTTAACATTATAAAGTAAACCACAGTTGGGCTAAATTCAAGTGCCTCTTTTTTTGATACCTCCAAGTATTTTTTTGTTGCTAATATTAATGACTTATCATTTTTATATGGTTTGAATGTTTTTAGTTTTTCCAATCCTTCATTTACATATTGTATTAAGTCAATGCTGTTTTGTTGAATATCACTGATGTCTTCTCTTTCAATGGCTTTAAATAAAAGCGATTCAGTAAAATTTACTTTAAAAAATATCAAAAACAAATGAGAATGATTTTCTAAAACATCATTGGATATTTTAATTTTTTTTGCCAATTCGCTAGTATCTTCCGTAATTTGTATGTTGTATTTATTGGCAAATATTTTTTGATTGGCATTTAATTTATCCACCTCATCATTAATTTTTGCATTGACCAAATCTCTAGTCAAAATATAAGCTTCCATAAAATCATAAGATTGTTCGGCAACTTCTTGCATATCGATAATTTTGTCGTATTCCGAATTAATTTGATTCTCCAATATTGACAAATAGACCAGTAATTGGTTTTTATATTCCACATCTCCATTGTATCCATCTTTCAGAGCTTCTATTTTTTTGGCAGCATTTTGAATGCTCTTTATCAATGATTTTCGATTAGCATCTATTCTTCTGGCGTTTTTTGTATGGGCCACTGTTGTGGTATATTTCCAAGTATTTCGAGAAATAATTTCGGATTCTTTGCCAATGTAATTCAAATAATCGAGAGGTGTTTTAAATTCTTGTGCGTTTGAAATTGTCACAAAAAATAAAAATAGAAATGAGTTTAGTAAAGTTTTCATATTTTTTTTTGTATTTTATTGTCGTCATTAAGGATATCTACTACTTTTTCGACAATGTAGCTTGAAACCTTATTTGTGGTGGTTTTAATGATTATTTTTTGACTAAACCATCGATAATATTTCCATTTTTTTATGAATCACCATCTTAATTATTTCATTGGAATCTGAAAAAATATTCTCCAATTTGATCTAAAGAGGAACAGTAAACCAAAAAATCTTCGCCTTTTTTGTTGGAAACTTTTATATTAATATCGTCATTTCAAATTTATTTGTTTTGGCTGCTAGAACCTTGAATAACTACGTCAACAAAAATTTCCTCTACTTCGTTGAGGGTAACATCCAGTCGCAACGAGAATCCGTTTTGGTTATACTTGAGAAGGTCATTCATCGAGTCATTACCGTTGTAATCGAGTATTTTAAGACGAAATTTCTAGATTGCTGATTTCTTTAATACCAAAGGAAATCGATACATTTTAACAAAATCATCTATAAACGAACAATTGTTTTCAAAATGTTATTGAAGTGATTTATAGATTCAAAAAAATTAGATGAGTATGGGTTAATAGCCATATTACTTTTTATTCTTTCCAAAATTGAATTTTACTTTTTCAACTACTTGCACTTTTGGAGCAGGTTTTTTGAATGGTTTCTTTTTGCTGGTTGGTTTCGTTTTTGAAGGACTTTGGTCTCCTCTTGTTTTTTCTTCGTCTTTTGGTTTTGCCTTGTATTCAATTTTGTCTTTTTGTCCTTCTTTTGTAGGAATTTCAGCTTTATGTTTGGCTAAAACAGCAGTTGGATTCTTTGGATTTTCTTTAGTTCCTCGCAAATGAATTACCAATCCGTTGAGGAAATTACGCAACACTTGGTCGCCACATTCCACATAATTGGGATGATTTTCGGCACGAAAAAAAGCACTCAATTCTGATTTTGAAATTCTAAAATCTACTAATTCAAGTATTTCAACAATTTGATCATCGCGTAACATCAGAGCAACACGCAGTTTTTTGAGTATATCGTTATTCGTCATCTTTTTTTATTTTTATTTCAAAGGTACGTTTTAAAAGCAATTGTGATTTAAAAAAAAATAAAATAAAACAGAAAGACAAACTGAATGATGAAAAAATAGAAGTGAGTAGATGGATTTTATATTTTGCAAAATGAAAAATATAAAATATAATAAACTCCGCAATTCTCAATAATTTTGAGGATTGCAGAGCAAAAACTGAATAAATTTCAAGTAATAACTATTTGTCGATAGAACCCAAAACTCGCTTCATAAAAGTATTCAAAGCTTCTTTTTTGTCCATTCCGTCTTTGGTCATTTTGTGCACTTCGAGAGCACCATACATATTGGAAATTAATTCGCCAATAACATCTAATTCTTCATCTTTTAGGGAAGAAACTTCGGTCAAAGCTTCTAGAACTTCAATAGTTTCAACAAGGTAATCTTGATCATTATCTTCAATAAATTGAGACAAATGTTTGATTATGGGTAGTTTCATTTGATAGGGTTATTTGTTTAACCGGTTAATCGGTTAATCGGTTAATCGGTTAATCGGTTAATCGGTTAATCGGTTAGGTGTTTAATCGGTTAATTGTTTAATCGGTTAAACAATTAACCAGTTAACCAGTTAACCTTTTAAACAATTTCGTTTACCAATTCTGCTAAAACTTCGGCTTTATTGGTTTGGGTTTCGTTGGTTAATTTTCCGTTTACAAAAGTGGCAAAAGTAGGCAAGTTGCTCACGTTTGCTAATTTTCTTGATTCTGGAGAATTTTCTGCATCAACCAAAACAAAAGTCAAGTTTTCATTTTCTGAAGCCAATTTTTTAAATTTTGGTTTCATAATTCTGCAGTTTCCACACCAAGACGCCGAAAACTGAACGATTACCTTATCGTTTTTTGAAACTAAATCTTGTAGCGTATCTTCGTTTAATTCGATTAACATAATGTTATTTTTTAATTTAATTTTTTAAATTCCAAAAGGCAAAAAACAAATATCAAATAAATTTCAAATTCTAAAAATTGAATTTGAAGATAAAAATTCAAAACTTATGAAGCAAAAAGAGTATTCTTGAAAACAGTTTTGAAAATTTAAAAATTAGTATTTATTTGTCTTTTGGAATTTGAGATTTGATGTTTTCTTAGTGGGATCCTAAATATTCAGCAGTACTTTTTCTGTCGGCGTGCATGGCATCTTTTCCTTCTTCCCAATTGGCTGGACAAACTTCACCTTTGGTTTGAACGTGTGTGTAAGCATCTACCAAACGCAAATATTCGTTTACATTACGACCCAATGGCATATCGTTTACACTTTCGTGGAATATTTTTCCCTCTTCATCAATCAAATAAGTAGCTCTGTAAGTAACGTTTGAACCTACTAAAAGTTCTCCATCAAAAGCTTCGTCGTATTCCATTTCGATGTCTAAAATACCCAATTCGGCAGCCAAATTTCTAGTGGTATCCGCAAGGATTGGATAAGTCACCCCTTCTATTCCACCGTTGTTTTTTGGGGTGTTCAACCAAGCAAAATGCACTTCATTGGTGTCGCAAGAGGCTCCAATTACGATAGTGTTTCTTTTTTTGAATTCGGCTAATGCAGCTTGAAAGGCGTGCAATTCTGTTGGACATACGAAAGTAAAATCTTTTGGATACCAAAATAATAGTACTTTTTGATTGTTTTCTGTTGCCTCTTCAAGCACATTGATTCTTAAGTTGTCTCCCATTTCTGAAATGGCGTCAACTGTAATATTTGGGAATTTTTTTCCTACTAATGACATTTTTTTATTTTTTTAAAGTTAATATTTTTTTTACTGATGTAAAGATAATTCAAAAGGAAATCTTTGCGGTTGAAAAGTAATTATATATTTTTATGTAATGATAGTTAATAATTATAACTATTTAATTTTGTATAGTATTTACTTATTTAAGCCGTTAATAACAACAGGTAAACTTCCCCTGCATCTCGAATTTCGAAGCAATTGACGTGCAGCGCTTTCTTGAAATTCTCGAAAATCTTGATATACGTGGATAATTCCCAAGGTAGATTTTAAATTTGGAATTACTTGCAAAGCATAAGGATTTCCAAAAACGTATAAAACACATTTCTTAGTAGAAAATAATTCTGCTAAAAAATTCAATACAGAATCTTCTATATCAAAATTATTCCACGGTTTTGCTTTTGGTACAAAGAGTGAAATTAGGATGGTATCAAAATTACTTAATTTTTCTTTCATTTGTACAATTGCATCTTCATCTCCATTTTCGAGAGCAAATATTAGCGAAGGAAGAACGATATTTAATGATTTGAAAAAGATATTATCTGTATTTTTATACAAACTTAATTTGGCTAATTTGTCATTATTTTTTGCTTCAAATAAATATAAACTATTGTTGTTGTCTTTAATTTTGGTGGTACTTTTATCTGCAATTAGACGGTTTAAAATAGAAGTTGCCTCGAAATCAAACTCGCCTTCGGGGGCAAAATTTCCTTCTAAAATCCCAGCTTTTTGTTTGTATTTCATCAACCGATTGAAACTCTCTTCCACTCTTTCTGCTGAAGCATTTTTGAGAATTTCCTGAATCCCTTCGGCTACATTTTCGGCAAAACACAATATGTCATTTCCAGCATTGAAAGCTTCCCATTCGAGTTGTCCTTTTTTGTCATATAATTTTGAAACACTATGCATATTCAAAGCATCGGAAATAACCAAGCCATCAAAGCCCAATTGTTTTCGCAAAAGGTTTTCTATTACATTTTTTGATAAGGTGGCCGAAGTATTTTTTCCATCATTCAAAGCGGGAACGGCGAGATGTCCAATCATAATCGAATCGACATTGTTTTGGATACCTTTGATGAAAGGAACCAATTCGTTTTGCATCAATTCTTCCAAAGTTTCTTCGAGAATGGGCAATCCCAAATGCGAATCGACACTGGTGTTTCCGTGTCCAGGAAAATGTTTCAAACAGCCCAAAATGCCTACTTCTGTGAGACCTTTTAGATATTCAAGGGCAAAATTAGAAACTCTTACTTTGTCTTGTCCAAAGGAACGGTAACCAATTACGGGATTATTTGAGTTGCTATTAATGTCTGCCAAAGGGGCCAAATTGTAGTGAATTCCCGCTGCTTTCAAATCTAAACCTGTTCGTTTTCCAACTTCAAAAGCCAAATATTCGTATCGTTCTGGCAAAGCACCAAGTGAAATAGCATAAGGATATTGAGGTGTGTTTTCGACCCGCATTGCCAATCCCCATTCGGCGTCAATGCTCATCAATAGTGGTGTAGTGGCACATTTTTGGAAACGAGTAATGAGTTCTTTTAATCGTTCAAAACTGTTATCGTTGTGTTCAATTGCACTCTTAGATTCATAGTTGGTCGCTGCACTGGCTCGGCTATGAAAAAATGTCAAACCACCAATGTTATGGTCCTTAATTAAACGTTCTATTTCTTGAATATTTTCTTCGATGTCGTTGATAAAAACAGCTGGAAAAAAGAATTGTCCAATTTTTTGTTCTAATGTCATTGATTTAGAAATTTAAGCTTTGATGGTATTAAAATAAAAAATCTTTTTTCAAAAATCGAAGCACCATCAGAGTACTATTTTTGTAGGTTTAAAATTAGCACTATTTTTTAAATTTCTGTTTTATAATTAACATTAATTGCATCCAGCTAATAAAAAGTTAGTAAAACCCTCAACTGTGAGGGTATTACCAAATTTTTATTGGATTTTAATCCTTCACTCCTAGTTTGGTCAAAATATCGTCCATCAAACACCATTTGGTAATGGAAGATTGTAACAAATTGGCTCCGACAAAAGCCGTAAACCACAACCAATTTTGGTTGACATAAATTGCCAAAAGCAGGCTAATTAGGATAAAAGTTCCTGCAACGGCTCTAACGATTCTGTTTTTCATGTTTTTTATATTTTAGATTAATTGATTTAGCTACTGCATCTTTCAATGTTCAGCACTGCAACGTGAATGTTCGATTTTGAAACTTGTTCGGTATTAAATGCTGCAACCATATCAAAAAGCCCATCTACTTTATCTTCTTTGACAAAGGCATAGAATAAAACCGATTCTGTTTCTTGCATATTGGTAGCAAACCAATTGGCTTCCAAAGCATCTTCTGAGTTGTCTTTAAATCCTTTTACATCTTTGTATGAAAAGGATTTAACTTGAGCCTTTTTGAGTATTTGCTTGATGTCTTTTTCAAATTCTCTGACTGCGGTTATTAGTAATAGTTTCATATTTTTTTGTTTAAAGGTTTAAGTTTGTTTAAAGTTGTTTGCACTGCTACTGAACAATGAAAAACTGATCACTGAATACTAATTTTTCTCCCATTTTTTTCTTTCCGTGATGTAATAGATAATTGGCACGACCAACAACGTCAAAACCGTAGAAACTACAGCTCCAAACACCAATGAAATAGCCAATCCTTGAAAAATTGGATCAAACAAAATGATGGAAGCTCCAATAACCACCGCTCCTGTCGTCAATAAAATCGGTGTGGTTCTTACGGCTCCTGCTTCGATAATCGCTTGCTTCAAAGGAACGCCTTCGTTGAGTCGGATTTCGATAAAGTCAATCAGCAAGACCGAATTTCGAACCATAACTCCTGCCAAAGCAATCATTCCAATGAAGGAAGTCGCTGTGAAATAAGCGCTCAATAACCAGTGTCCAAACACAATCCCGATTAACGAAAGCGGAATCGCCAACATCATCACCATAGGCGTTTTGAAGTTTTGAAACCAACCCACAATCAGCATATAAATAATCACGATTACAACCAAAAATGCTACTCCCAAATCACGGAAAACTTCCAATGTAATTTGCCATTCGCCATCCCATTTTACCGTAAAATCGCTTTCGTCCGTAGGCTGTTCCATATATAATTCGTTGACTTTGTACCCTTTCGGAACATTCATTTTGGTTAGTTTCTCGTTCATTCCCAAAATGGCATACACAGGACTTTCCAAAGCTCCAGCCATATCCGCAGTTACATAAACCACACGTTTTTGGTCTTTTCTGTAAATAGTTTTCTGTAAAGTATCACTAACTACTTTAACCAAATCACTCACTGGAATCATATTTCCTTGATTGCCTTTTATTTTCAGGTTTTGAATGTCCTGCAAACTCGTTTTGTCTTTGTCGTCCAGCGAAAGCACAATTCCAACATTGTCATTGGAGTTTTCGTCATACAAATTTGAAACGGGATATTCTTTCAACAAATAGGTCAAATTTCCGACCACTTGTTGTGGTACAATTCCGTTGAGCATTGCTTTTTCTTTATCTACTTCCAGTTTGTATTCCGTTTGATTGCCTTCGACCATCCAATCAATATCCACAATATCCGAAGTGTTTTCCAAAATTGTTTTTACCTGATTCGCCACTTTAATTTGTTCCTTATAATCAGGCCCATAAATTTCGGCAACCAAAGTAGATAAAACTGGTGGTCCGGGCGGAACTTCTATGATTTTCACATTCGCTCCATATTTTTTGGCAATCTTCTGAATATCAGGACGCATTGCTTTGGCGATGTCGTGACTTTGTAAATCACGATCTTCTTTGTACAACAAATTTACCTGAATATCTGCCATATTACTGCCACCACGCATATCGTAATGACGCACCAATCCGTTGAACGTTATCGGAGCAGAAGTTCCAATATAATTCTGGTAATTCACCACTTCGGGTTTGGTCGAAAGATATTGCGCAATTTCTTTAGTCACGGCTGTTGTGCGTTCCAAAGTTGTTCCTTCGGGCATATCAATCACGACTTGGAATTCATTTTTGTTGTCAAAAGGCAACATTTTTACGACTACCGATTTGGTAAAAAACATTAAAACCGAACCGAACAATAATACAACGGTCACTGCCAAAAGGATTCTCCTTTTCGAACTGCTTTCCAATAATGGACGTTCCAATTTATTATAGATTTTATAAATAAAACTGGTTTCCATTCCTTCCTCGTGTTTGTGCTCTTGTTCCTCTTTTTCTTGCAACAAATGATACCCCAAATAAGGTGTCACGGTCAAGGCTACAAACAAAGATAAAATCATCGCAATCGAAGCGCCAATTGGCATCGGACTCATATAAGGCCCCATCATTCCAGACACAAACGCCATTGGCAGAATAGCCGCAATAACGGTAAACGTTGCCAAAATTGTTGGATTTCCTACTTCATTAATCGCATAAATAGCCGCTTGCTTGAAAGGCAGTCGCTTCATCTTGAAATGACGGTGCATATTTTCGGCAATGATAATACTGTCATCGACGACGATTCCCACCACGAATACTAGGGCAAAAAGAGTAATTCGATTTAGGGTATAACCCAATAAATAATAGGCAAACAAGGTTAACGCAAATGTCAACGGAACGGAGAAAAATACCACCAATCCGCCTCTCCAACCCATTGCCAAAATCACCAAAATCGTAACGGCAATAATGGCAATTCCCAAATGTAACAGCAACTCGCCCACTTTGTGTGAAGCGGTTTCTCCATAATTTCGGGTTACTTCCACGTGAACATCATCTGGAATTAAATTTTTCTTTAAATGCTCGACTTTATCAATAATTTTATCCGAAATTTTCATTGCATCCGCCCCTTTTACTTTTCCGATGGAAATCGTTACGGCTGGATATTCAGACTTTGCAGTTTTGAATTTTTCATTGGCTTTGCCATAACCAAAAGATACATAACTTCTGGCTGTAGATGGCCCGTCTTGCACAGTCGCCACTTGTTTCAAATAAACCGGCATATTTTTATTTACACCAACAACCAAGTTCTCTACATCTTCGGCATTCGATAAAAATTGTCCTGTAGTAACCAAATATTCTTGGTCATTTTGCACAAAACTTCCCGATTGTGAACTGCCGTTATTGGCTTGAATCATACCCATAACGCCCAAAGCATCCACGCCATTTTCAGCCATTTTGTCTTTGTCCAAAATCACTTTCAGTTCGCGATTGCTGCCCCCAATTTCTTTGGTAATCGCCACATCTTTTACTTTCTCGATTTCCGAAGTGACTTCTTCGGCTATTTGGCGTAATTGAAAATCATCTTGGGTTTCACTCCAAAGTGTTAATCCCAGCATTGGCACATCGTCAATCGAACGGGTTTTTACCATCGGTTTGTAAACGCCTTTAGGAAACATATCTTCGTGTTTCGCTAATTCGTCATACAATTTCACATACGAACGCTCCACGTCTTGCCCCACATAAAACTGGACAATCAACATCGCCTGCCCGTTCATCGCCATCGTGTGAACGTGCTCCACGCCTTTGATGTTCGAAATAATTTTCTCTAATGGTTTCGCCACACGGCTTTCCACTTCTGTTGGACTCGCTCCTGGATAACCTACCATTACGTCGGCCATCGGAACATTAATTTGTGGTTCTTCTTCCCTCGGAATCAGAAATGAACTGTATACACCAATTATCATCAAAGCCACCATCAACAAAATGGTCAATTTCGAATTGATGAAAAAATGGGCTATTTTACCTGAAATACCTTCTTGCATTTTAT
>Ga0316612_1000159_pt1 | contig 25407 bp, 26 predicted proteins | sample MIS2016226_MG_FD_207676 | JGI IMG/M metagenome (GOLD analysis project Ga0316612, IMG submission 207676) | Microbial mat bacterial communities from Middle Island sinkhole, Lake Huron, Michigan, United States - MIS.2016.226 | ecosystem: Environmental > Aquatic > Freshwater > Lake > Sediment... | reverse complement strand
TTCTTGGATGCTTTTTACTTTTTCTTCGGCAGTATTTTTTAGCAAATTAATTACTTGTCCAAATGCCGCCTTTTGGTCGTTGGGTACGTTTTTGAATTCGGCAAAAAGTTCCTTCAAAAGTCCTTTGCTACCCAGAAATTTGATTCTAAATGTTTCTAATTCTTCCTTGTTCTGTGTCGAAAAAGCCTGTGCTTCGCCAATATATTCTTTTATTTTGTCTATCATTTTTATCCAATAATTGAGTTTGCAAATTTAGGGAAAAGTTAGAAGTTAGAAGTTAGAAGTTGGAAGTTTTTCAAATTAAATCCTTGAAGTAGTACGATTGCTTCGTTTCTCACAATGACAAACCAATCAATTCATTCTTTTCTATAAAGTACTTGAGAAAAGGTTTCGAAAAACACAAATGGCGGTGATTTGAATGTTCTTCACAAAAACTATAATGTATTGATAATCAATATTATAATTATATAAATTTAGCCTTTGATACTGTAAAATAGGATTTATTTTTTCAAATCTTCGGCTACTTTTTCGAGTTCTAAATACCAGTCTTCGCCAAATCGTCGGATGAGTGCTTCCTTAACAAATTTATATACTGGAACTTCGAGTTCCTTGCCCAAGGAACAGGCAGCATCACAAATTTCCCATTTGTCATAATTCACTGCAAAAAATTCTGTAAAATCTTTCACTCGAATAGGATACAAATGGCAAGAAACAGGTTTTTTGAAGCTAACTTCGCCTTGATTGTAGGCTTGTTCGATGCCACAAAGTGCGGTTTTGCCGTCAAAAATGACATAAGCACAATCCTTATTTTCAATTAAAGGGGTTTCGAGATCGCCATCGGTGCCTTTTGTCCAAGTTCCTTGAGCTTCGATAGCAGCAATGCCTTCTTTGCGGAGAAAGGGTTTAATTTTTGGAAAAATTTCTTCCAGAATTTTGGTTTCGGCTTCGTTCAACGGTGCACCTGCATCGCCATCAACGCAACAAGCGCCTTTACAAGCGGATAAATTACAAACAAATTCTTTTTCGAGAATATCTTCCGATACGATGGTTTTACCTAGTTGAAACATGTTGCAAATGTAGTTTTCAATTCTGAATTTTGAATTGTATTTTGAATTTATTTGAAGAATTTTCAAAAAGAGAATTTTCAAATTATTGAGTTATTATAAACCTGGGCAACGACTTATTTTTTACATTTTTCTAAAAAAAAGCATTAATTTGATTAATAAACGTATAGAATATATACTTTTGCATCCTAAATTTTATAAATATGGAATTGGATTTTAAAGAAATTGCAACTGTTGGAATGGTGCTTTTTGCGGTAATCGATATTGTGGGAACAGTTCCAATTATTGTCAATTTGAGATCAAGACACGGTCATATAGAGTCTGAAAAAGCATCGCTTGTGGCGGGTTTTATAATGATAATTTTTCTTTTTATTGGAGAAGAATTGTTGAAATTAATTGGAATCGACGTACATTCTTTTGCTGTGGCAGGTTCATTTGTATTGTTCTTTTTGGCTCTCGAAATGATTTTGGGTATCCGTATTTATCGCGATGAAGAATCAAGCTCGGCTTCGATTGTTCCGATTGCTTTTCCGTTAATAGCCGGTGCTGGAACGATGACTACCTTATTGTCTTTGAAGGCGCAGTACCAAACGGTAAATATTCTGATTGCTATAGTTTTGAATATTATTGTGGTTTACCTTGTTTTGAAATCATCTTCTAAAATCGAAAAAATGTTAGGGAAAAATGGTTTAGGAGTTATCAGAAAGGCTTTTGGTGTGGTTCTTTTAGCAATAGCTGTTAAATTATTTGCTGGTAATGTTAAAGGTTTGTTCCTGTAAATTAAATTTTTATAAATTTACCTTTCAATTTTTTAAAAAAAATATAACATGAAACTTTTCACGAACATATTGGTAGTTTTGGCCATCGTGCTCATCATATTCAATATAACTTTGCTTGACTTCAAAAACCCGCTAGATGGGAACAGTATGATTGCTATTATTGGAATTGCAGCATCATTTTGTGCTATTTTGATTCTGTTGATATTTAGAATGTCAAAAAGTATTGAAGAAAAAATGAACGATAAATTCTAATGTTTGATGTCTTAATTATTGGAGGTGGCGTTTCTGGAATGTCCTGTGCTTTGGTTTTAGGTTCTGCCAAAAACAAACCATTTGTTTCCAATAAAACCATTGGAATTATTGCCCATCAAAAAAATTCTAACCTTCAGGAAGCGATAATTAATAACGGCTACGGAATTCCTCCAGGCAAATTAGGGTATGATTTATTGTCCGAAAGTGTCCAACATTTAACTGAAACTTATCCGCATATTACCCAAATTTCAAACGAAAAGGCCCTGAAAGTTGAGGGCGAGTATCCTGAATTTACAATTACAACCAATAAGAATATTTATCAATCTAAAATGATTGTTATAGCCATTGGTGCTGCCAATCCTTTTGGGATTGAAGGACTTACCCAATTTGTAGAACCGCATCAAAAAACACCACCCGAAAAACAAAGAATCCAACTCAAAAACAACGACCACAAAGTTACCGAAGGCATTTTTGTAACAGGAACATTAGCAGGTTCAAGAAGTCAAGTGTCGATTGCTGCAGGAAGTGGTGCAGCTGTTGCTACCGATATTCTGACCTTGTGGAATGGTGGCAATCATACTCAAGTTCACGATAGTACAAAGGAGTAAATTTGTTTCCAAAAACACACACAATTATTTTATAAGCCCAAAGTAAAACTATTCGGTCTCGCAAATGCGAGATTTTTTTGTTAAAAAAATCGGAAATTTCATATAAATTATAACTTGGTTTTAAATCAACACATATTTATCGATAAGTTAACAGTAAATTAACTTTAGCATTGTTTCCTAGAAATTTGTTAATCTATGAGTAACAGTAAAAAAATTTATTGAAAGTACTTTTGTCAAAAATATTTTGGACAGATGAATAAATTAAAATTACTCATATCAATCTTCTTTTGTGCATCAATTGCTATGGCACAAACAAAGGGTACATTGACAGGTGTTATTACCGATAAGGAAGCTAACAATGCTCCTTTACCATTTGCAAATGTCTTTGTAAAAGAGACAAAAAACTCCGTAGCAACTAATGAAACTGGAAAGTATTCACTTGAATTACTCCCTGGAAAATACACGATTCAGTTCAGTTCAGTAGGCTACGAAGGTTTTGAAAAATCGGTAGAGATTAAGGCAGGAGCGGTTACAACATTAAACGGCTCTTTAGGTTCGGGTAATTACACCTTAAAAGATGTTGTTGTAAAATCTACCGCAAATAGAGAAAAAGAAACTGCAATTTTACTAGATCAAAAAAATGCTGTTGAGATTAAGCAGAGTATTGGAGCACAGGAAATGAGCAGAAAAGGAGTAAGTGATGTAGCTACTGCAGTAACAAAAACTACTGGAATTACAAAACAAGAGGGTTCAGGCAATATTTTTGTGAGAGGATTAGGCGATAGATACAATTCTACAACAATGAATGGATTGCCATTACCTTCAAATAATCCTTCAAAGAAAAACATAAATTTAGATATATTTTCAACAGACATTGTTGAGTCAATTGGTATAGATAAAACATTCAATTATAAAAACTATGGTGATTTTTCTGGTGCAAATATTGATATTGTATCTAAAAATTACAAAGGAAATGGAATGTTAGAATTTGGTATAGGAATAGGAGGAAATACTAATGCTATTAATCAAGATAAATTTTATTTACAAGATGGTCCAAGTTTTACAGGTTTTTCAAATAATTCCATCCCTGCTGATCCATTTTCTTCATACAGTTTTAATACAAGTTGGAATAAAGAAAGTAAAACCCCGATTAACAATAGTTTGTTTTTAAGAGGTGGTGATTCTTTTTCTTTTGGAAGCAAAAGCAAATTAAGTTATTTTATTACGGGTAGTTTTGATAATGAATACAATTTCAGGGAAGGAATATCAAATGGGGGAGTAAATGCTCAAGGTATTCCAAGAAGAAGTTTTACTTTTGACTCATACAATTACAATACAAATACAACTTTAATGGGTAATGTTAATTACAAAATTAATTCAAATCACACATTAAAATTGAATACAATGTTAATTAATTCATCTTCACAAAAACATGATGAATACACAGGTGTTATAGATATTTTTGATGCAGCGACTGAAGGAGGAGGATTTGTTAGAAGATCTAATTTTGACAGAACCACACTAAACGTCAATCAATTATTAGGATTGCATAAACTTTCTGATAAGATAGATTTTAATTGGGGATTATCTTATAATAAAGTGGCAAATATTGTTCCAGATAGAATGTTTAACACATTTATTCCAATTGACAATAATAACATTTCTGTTTTACAAATTTCAGACAATAATAGTTCAGAAAATCACAGATATTATCAAGAATTAAACGATGATGAATTGGCTGCAAATTTTGCCGTTGATTATAAATTTAAAAAAGATGCTGAAGGAGAATATAAAGGAAAAGTAACTTTAGGTTATAATGGACGATTTAAAACTGTTGGCTTTGAAGCAGTTCAATTAAACTTCAATGTAAACCAAGATCCAAGTATAACTCAACCTATAATTGATTTAAATAATATTGATGGCTATTTTAATCAAAACAGTATTGATGCCACTTACTTTGATATAAGGTCATTTAACGGAGGTTTAACACCTCAAACCTATGATGGACAGCAATACATTCATGCAGCATTAGGTGCAATGGAATATAAATTTTCGCCTAAATTCACAATGATATTAGGAACCAGAGTAGAATCTATATACCAATATATTGAATGGTTTACAAACATAAGTTCCGGTGAAAACACTTTAGATAATATTGAAGTAATGCCTAGCACTTCTATCAAATATGCATTAAATGAAAAGCAAAATTTAAAATTTGCTGCAAGCAAAACCTATACCTTACCTCAATTTAAGGAAAGAGCACCATTCCAATTTGAAGATGCTACTGAAATATTTTTTGGAAATCCTAAATTATACGCATCAACCGATTATAATACAGATATTAAGTGGGAATATTTTCCTGATAAAAATGAAGTAGTTTCTGTTACAGCTTTTGGAAAATACATTCAAAACCCAATCAATGAAGTAACGATTGCATCGGCTACAAATGATATTTCTTATGTAAATACAGGAGAAAAAGCAATAGTAATTGGAGGCGAATTTGAAATTAAAAAAATGATTTTTGAAAATGATTCAGAAAATAAAGAGTCTTTATCAGCTGGTTTTAATGCGTCATATATGTATAACAATCAAGATTTTAGCAGTCAGAAAGTTAATGACGAAACCGATTTAAATGTGTTTTTTACAGATGAAGAAGGAAGTTTAACAGGAGCATCTGATTTGTTATTAAATGGGGATTTAAGTTATTTCAAATCATTTTCAAATAATAGAGATGTACTTGCTACTGTTACTTATAATTATTTTTCAGATAGAGTTTATGCAATTGGATCAAATGCAAGAGGAAATATAGTTGACAAAGCTGTTGGCACTTTAGATTTTATTCTAAAATCTAAAGTTAGTAATAATATAGCGTTGGGTTTGACTGTAAAAAACATATTAGATCCCAAAGTTGAAAGAGTTCAAGAAACACAAAACGTTATTGTAGAATCATACAAGAAAGGTATAAATTTTAAATTCTCGTTAACTTATAATTTCTAGTAAAAGTATTTAGAAGTTTTGTTTACATAGATTTAATATTTTAATAACTATAGAGTTGAGTTCTAAAAAAAAACATATTTTAAATTTGCGACTTAATTATTAAAAACAATAAATTAAAAAAAAATGAAAAAATTAATTTTATCGATGATTGCAATTGCAACATTAACGTTTACTTCTTGTAATAACGATGATTCAAACAATGACAATTCTGTATCAATTGACCCAAGTGACTTTAGAGGCACTTTAGAAAGTGGCAAAAACGCAACTTTAGACCCATCAAAGGTTTATTTATTAAATGGGCCTTTTATTGTTAAATCTGGTGCAAAATTGACTATTCCTGCAGGAACAATTATCAAAGCAACTGAAGTTTTACCAGGAGATACAAAAGGTGTAAGATATATTGCTGTTGCTCAAGGAGGTCAAATCTTTATTAACGGAACATCAACAAATCCTGTTATTATGACATCTAATAAAGCAGTTCCTGCTTCAAGTGATTGGGGTGGATTAGTAATTTGCGGAAAAGCAGACACAAACAAAGGTGGATCTACGGGACAAACTGCATCTGCTGAAGTTTCTGAGTTGACTTATGGTGGTACAGATGCTACTGATAATTCAGGTGTTATACAATACCTTAGAATAGAATATTCAGGATATGCTTATAACTCATCTAAAGAATTCAACGGATTATCATTATTTGGGGTAGGATCTGGAACTACAGTAGAATATGTTCAGGCTTATAAAAATGGAGATGATGGAATTGAGTTTTTTGGTGGAACTGTTAATGGAAAATATTTAGTTTCATTAGATAGCGAAGATGATGCAATTGATTTTGCTGATGGATGGGCAGGAACTGGTGAATATTGGTATATTAAAAATACTGCAAAAGCTGGTATTGAAGGTTCAAACAATGGAGATAATGGCGCTGCTACTCCTGTAACAAATGCTACTTTGAAAAACATTTCAATTGTTAAAGGTACAGGTACAGCTTCTGAACATGCAATGTATGTTAAAGAAGGTGGAGGAAAATGGAATTGTCAAAATATTTATGTAGATGGTTTTACAAAAGGAATTAAAATTTCTTCTACTGATACACCCGCTAATGACAATATCACAAATGGGTTTGTAACTTTCAATCCTATTCAATTTGTTAATGTTACAACAAATTCAGAATATTCAGGCACAAACACAACATATATTACACAAGGAAATAATACTGGAGCTGGTAATAGTGCTGCAAAACCAAGTTGGGCTACTGGTTGGACTACTGGTTTGTAGGACAAGACAATTCTTTAATTTAAAAGCCGTCTCAATTTTTTTGAGACGGCTTTTTTTTCTGTGCGCTACGCATACCATATATCTATAGGGTACAAAATCCCGAACGAGTCTGCCAATGGGAATCGTTAGCCAAGAGCAAGGGTGTTGAGGACGACTTCAAATTCGAAGGAAGCTGGGAGGCAAAACTGTGATTGAACGGACAGAATTGTAGCGAAGCGGAAATCACGAAAACCAATTTTAAACAATAAATTGAGTAAACATAATACAAGGCTTCACTGTGGGTTAGTGGGTATTAGACAGCAAAGCCCCATAGTTGGACGTAAACAGAGGTATTAAATAATGTCTATTACATGGAAAGAGATATGAGTTTACCGTAGGAGGTCTTGTATAGAGGAGCGGAGGTTAGACCGAGCGAACAGGCGAAAAATAGCCTTTATACAGAAGTCAGCCGAATCATAGTAGTGAAGAAGCATCTGTAATGGATCTGGAGCGAAAAGCTGAATCCTTAAATCTGAGAGTTTTTTTTAGAATAGTAAAAGCCAATGATAACGGGTATAAGACAAACGGAAACATCACTTATTTAGAACCTGGAAAATGGAAATCCCAGAGTTAAAATCAAAGTCAAAATTACTATTTGAAAATTATATTGACGGCAATGACCTTAGTAAGTTTTATACAAAAAATTCAAAAGGAGAATTTTTTATAGAGTTTCCAGACGACATCAATTATTATGATACCGACTTGCGAAAATGGGACATTAAAAAATAGAATTTTTTAAAAATCTTACCATAAGTATTCAAATGTTAAATATTACAAATTCTCAAAGAAATCATTTCCTTTATCGTCAGTAATTATAAAAGCAGGAAAATCTTTAACTGTAATTTTACGCACGGCTTCCATTCCCAATTCTTCAAAATCGACTACCTCAACCGAAAGGATATTTTCCTTAGCCAAAATAGCCGCCGGCCCACCGATGGAACCCAAATAGAATCCACCGTATTTTTTACAAGCTTCTTTCACTGCTGTGGTTCTATTTCCTTTGGCAAGCATAACCATACTTCCACCATTTTTTTGGAACTCTTCCACATAAACATCCATTCTACCTGCCGTTGTCGGTCCAAAACTTCCCGATGGCATTCCTTCTGGCGTTTTTGCTGGACCAGCATAATAGATTGGATGGTTTTTGAAATATTCAGGCATTGGTTTTTCAGCATCCAATAATTCCTTGATTTTTGCGTGGGCAATATCACGAGCAACTATTAAAGTACCGTTGAGTTTCAAACGGGTTTTTATTGGATATTGCGACAATTTTTTTAGAATATCAGCCATTGGTTGGTTCAAATCAATTTCTACTGCTGGCTCCAAATGTGGTGGCGTTTCTGGCAACAATCGTTTTGGATTTACTTCTAATTGTTCTACAAAAATACCGTCTTTGGTAATTTTCCCTTTTATATTTCTGTCTGCCGAACAGGAAACGCCCAATCCAACTGGGCAAGAAGCAGCGTGACGAGGCAAACGAATTACCCGAACATCGTGTGTGAAATATTTTCCGCCAAATTGCGCTCCAATAGCACTTTGTTGACAAATCAATTGGACTCTTTTTTCCCATTCCAAATCACGGAAAGCCTGACCTGCCATATTCCCGGATGTTGGCAAATGGTCAAAATATCCCGCAGATGCCTTTTTAACCACAGACAAATTCGCTTCAGCCGAAGTTCCCCCAATTACTAAAGCCAAGTGATAGGGCGGACAAGCTGAAGTTCCCAAATCCATTATTTTGGCACGAATGAAAGCATCCATAGATTTTTCATTCAACAATGATTTCGTTTGTTGGTACAAATAGGTTTTATTGGCAGAACCTCCGCCTTTTGCTAAAAATAAGAACTCATAAGAAGCTCCTTTTTTGGCATAAATATCAATTTGAGCTGGAAGATTTGAACCTGAATTTTTCTCCTCGAACATACTAATAGGCACAATTTGAGAATACCGAAGATTTCTTTCTTGATAGGTATTGAAAATTCCTTTCGAAAGCCATTCGGCATCATCGACTCCAGTATATACATTTTCGCCTTTTTTGGCCATCACAATAGCCGTTCCGGTATCTTGACAAGAAGGCAATTCGCCATCAATGGCCACCACTGCGTTTTGCAATAAATTATATGCCACAAAACGGTCATTGTCGGTCGCCTCAGGATCGTCGAGTATGGCTCTTAATTTTTCTAAATGTGCTGTCCGCAACATAAAAGAAACATCTTTCAAGGCTTCTTGGGCCAACAATTCCAGTCCTTTGGGATCAACAGTCAAGATTTCTCTGTCGCTAAGTTTTTCGGTTTTTACAAAATCGGAAGTGATTTTGCGGTATTGAGTATCGTCTTTTAAAATGGGATAAGGATCCTGATATATAAAGTCCATAAATAGATTATTTTTTGATTGTCAAAGATAAGAATTGTAGAATGAAATTATGGTAAATTATAATAACTTATTACTTTGTAAAGCCGAAAATATCCTTACCCAACATTTTTACTATTCAATGGGAATGTAAAGAAATTCTAGCGAGGCATCCAAAATTAGGATTGAAATATAAAGTGTTAAAAAAGACAAACACTTTCAAAGGATTCAATTTTTAAAGGGTTTGTTGATTTATTTTAGTTGAAAATGGATTCTAATTTAAAATCCAATTCGGGGAATAATTTACTTTGAATACTATCTTCTTCAATTAAAGGGTGCATTCCTATAAACTGATTTTCTTTAAGAACATAAATGAAAACTGTTTTGTCGGTCGGGTTTACTATCCAATATTCTAAAACTCCAGCTTCTTCATACAAATCAAATTTATACTTCATTTCTTTGTTTGAATTTCCGGGAGATAGAATTTCTATAACCAAATCAGGAGCGCCAATTGCTCCTCGTTCATCTATTTTGGCATCATCGCAAATGACACACAAATCGGGTTGAATAACGGTATAAATTTCTTTGTCTAATGTCGATTTCTTCTTGTCTAATAATCGAACATCAAATGGAGAAATAAATAATTCACAGGAATGTTTTTTGAATGCGGAAATCATAACACCCGTTAAGTTTCTTGATATTCTTTGGTGATTGGTACTTGGTGCGGGGCTCATTTTAAAAATCTTGCCTTTAATTAACTCCAGTTTTTCCTGAAATTGCCAAGTTAAATAATCGGCATAGGAATATTTTTTTTCTAAATCCAATAAATTAATGTCCGTTATCATAGAGATTTCTTTTGGACAAAGTTAATAAAAAAATGAAAAATCTTTTTACTTGGAATGAAAAAGGGTAGAAGCTAAAATATTGTTAAACTTAATCTGTAAATTTTTTTGAATTTCTTTTACAAAGACAAATTAATCTGTAAACAAAATGCCGTTTTCTTTACAATACAAATAAAACCTCTTTTTAATTGGATTAAAAAGAGGTTCGTACAGATTTAATATTCAAATAATTAATCTGTAGTAACACTATTTCCTGAATTAATCAAAGTTTTGTTTGTGATTAATTCCTTGATTTGTTGGTTAATATTATTCAAGTATATCTCCGTCATCAAAAACTATAAATTTAATATCAATAGTACATTTAACTGAATTAAAAAAATTGTATTTTTTTAAGTTCTCTAACTTTTCATCTTGTTGATTGTTAAATTTTACAGTATATTCAATACCTGAATGCTCGTTAGAATCGTAAATTTTAACCAAACCACCTGAATTATAAATTGGCTCTAAAGGGTTCTTTAACTGATGAGTTAGGTCAGTAATTCTATATAATTCCTTTTTAAATAAATCTGTAATTACTATATCATATCTAATTGCTTTAACTCTTCTATGATCTAACATATCTTTTCTCTCTAATTTACCAAAAGTTATTTTCAGCATTGTATTGTAAAGATGACCATTATGAATTTCGTTAATTTTAACCCATACCGGCTGATAAGCAGCCATTTTAACTATGTCATTTGGACGATATGTTTTTCTGATAGAGTCTCTAATTCTTTCACATTCTTCTTTATAATTATACATCTCATAATTTATACTTGCTTCTTCTCCAAAATCTCTTCCGTAATAGTATTCGTAGTTTTTATCTTTTGCTGTATTAGGAAAAGGCATATTAAAAGTTAACTTAAACTTTTTCGTGAACCAAACGGCTTTTTTGGACTTTGGTATTACTAGACCTGGTGGCATAAACTCTTTTTCATACTTATCTTTTTCAATTAAAGAGTCGGGTTCTCCATAATTTAAAACATATTTTTGATAAATTTTATCAACATTAGTTTTTGACATACCTGTTGGTAAAGTCGAAAAAAAATCTCCAAAATCGTCTTTTCGGCTTTCATAAATGGACAAGACAATTGATAAATTGCGTAGTTTTCCAAATTTACCAAAAGTATAAAAGGTATCATTATTTAAATATACTGTGGTAGGAAGTTTTAGTGAATCAACTTGCATATAAAATGTAAAACCTAAAGAATCTTTGTTTTTCTTGAAAATTTTATTTTGAAGCATTTCTTTTTCAAAATTAATCTGAGAAATCTCGCCAAATTTCACTTCTGAAAATATATCTGTAATCTTATTACAACTTAAAAATAACGCTGTTGTGGTAATCAATATTGAAAATATTACTTTTTTCATAAACTCATAAATTATACAATTCCCTTGTTTTTAAATGCTACAAAAAACTAACCATAATGTTGCTAGTAATAATCCTATTTGAATATAAAATATCCACCACGTGGTTTTTCCTAAAAAAGTAGTGTAACAAATATATTTGTTGATTTTATTTCTTTCTATTTCTGTGTTCAATTTGGGATTTGAATCCTTAATTATATTTTTATCAATTTCAAAAACTTTACGCCTAGATTTAATTGTTTTAGTCGTATATTTAAAATTGTTAAGTCTAACAATAAAGCCTAAAACACCAAACGTTATTGAAACTGTTAAACAAAATAGAATAGATTTTTCTAGTGAAAAAGCAATATTTACAACGTTGTTTTGAAAATTAGAATCAAAATATTTATTGCTGATGAATCCAAAAAACGCGATAGATATAGTAAATGTTAAATTTATATAAAAGGTCAAAAGATCAATTTGTTTGGTATGCCATTTAGCAAATCTATCTTTTAATCTATTCAATTTCAATGAGTCTGTTTGATTTAGAATAGGTTCATTTTTGTTATTGCTTTCATTTTCTTCTGCCATAATTTTGTAGCTCATAGTTGTTTTACAAAAAAACAAACTATTTTTCGGAATTAATTTTCTTTTATGTTCTAAATTTTATATATTTGGTTCTAAATAAGAACTAAAACAACAGTTTATGAAAGCAAATATTGGAGATAAAATAAGAAAAGTGCGAGAATTAAAAGGTTTTACCCAAGACTTTATGGCAGGAAAACTAGAAATGTCGCAACGTGCTTACAGCAAAATCGAAAACAACGACATCAAACTCGATTGGGGTCGAATAGAGACTATTTCTAAAATATTTGAAATAGAACCTACTGATTTGGTTTCGTTTGATGATAGTTTGGTTTTTAATAATTGTTCGCAATCAGGAAAGTTTCAAGTTTTTAATAATAACCTTCCCGAAGAACTCAAGAAAAGCTACGAAGACCAAATTGAGCATCTCAAAAAAGAAGTGTTGTTTTTAAGAGGATTGTTAGAAAAAAACTAATTTCATTTTCAGTACGGTTTAATTATTTATATTTGTACGTACAAATCAAGATTAAAATATTATGGACACTAAACTCACTTTAAAATTAGATAAAAACGTAATTGAAAAAGCAAAAATTTATGCTGCTGAGCATAAACACAGCTTGTCATTTATGGTAGAAAATTATTTTAAAGCCGTTACTACAACGAAAAAAACGGAAATTAATAATGAAGTTAAAATTTCTAATCTTGCGAAATCTTTTACCATAACCGAGGAAGAGGCCAATCTTGACCTAGATTATAAAAAAGAATTACAAGAAATTTTGTGCAAAAAATACGGCTTATGAAATTATTTTTAGATACAAATGTACTTCTTGATTTGATTATTAAAAGAAAACCTTTTTTTGAAGATATTGCAAAAATTGTTTCACTTTATGAAGATCGAAAATGTATTTTGGCAACATCATCTGTTTCGTTTGTAAATTGCAATTACATTTTAGGCAAAAACATAAAAAAAGAGAAAGTTTTAGATAATTTGAAAATATTAAGATCGTTTTGCTCAATTTTAGAAGTTTCACAATCTGAAATAGATATTAGTTTAAACTCAAACTTCAATGATTTTGAAGACGCGGTTCAACACTATTGTGCCTTAAAAAACAATTGCGATTATATCATTACAAGAGATTTGAAAGACTTCAAAAACTCAGAAATTCCATTTTTAACTCCAACAGAATTTTTAGCTTCAATAAAATTCTAAAATAATAAACATTCCTTTGCTATTTTTTATAACTTTGAAATAAACTAAATTACTATGGACTTACAAACTAGAAAAATATCATTTGTTCAAGAATTTCTCTCTATTCAAAGCGAAGAGGCTGTTTCTCGTTTTGAAAAATATTTAAAGAAAGAAAAAATCTCGATGGAAGAAAAGGCTTTTCGACCGATGACTATTGCCGAATTGAATCGAAGAATCGACCAGTCGGAGCAAGACTCCATTAATGGAAGATTGACTGAAATGAATGATTTTTTAGCTGAAATAGAAAAATGGGATTAAAAATCTATTGGACAGATTGGGCTAAAATAGAGGTTAAATCGATATATGTTTTTCTGAAAAGAGGAGTAAATACAGCTGTTGCAAAAAAAATAACTAAAGAAATTTCTGTTGAAGCAAAAATTTTGGCTAACCAACCTTATTTAGGACAAATCGAAGAATCTTTGAGCGATAGAACAAAAGAGTTTCGTTATTTGATTTACAGCTACTACAAAATTGTATATTGGATAAATTTAGATAAAAACCAAGTAGAAATTTGGGATGTTTTCGATTGTCGGCAAGAACCTTTAAAAATTAAAAGGACAAAATAATATGTTTGACAATTTTTAAATTTTCTCCCAAATGACTTTATCCATCCAAAACCTCGAAAAAATCCTCCACGCCAAAAAGGTTGGAAAAAGCAACACGATTATCGACAATATTTCTATCGATAGCCGTTCTTTGCAAAACAATAAAAACACTTTGTTTTTTGCATTAGTTGGACCTAATAATGATGCTCATATTTACATTTCAGACTTAATTGAAATAGGCGTTCAAAACTTTGTTGTCACCCACATTCCTAAAGAATTATCCAAAAAAGCTACTTTTTTGGTTGTAGAAAACACCTTGGATGCTTTGCAAAAGTTTGCAGCCCATCATCGCAGTCTTTTCAAATTTCCTGTTTTTGGATTGACAGGAAGCAACGGAAAAACTATCGTCAAAGAATGGTTGAACTTTCTTTTAAGTCCCGATTTCAACATCATCCGAAGTCCTAAAAGTTACAATTCGCAAGTGGGCGTTCCATTATCGGTAATTCATATTAACGACAAACACAATTTGGGGATTTTTGAAGCGGGAATTTCGAAAATGCACGAAATGGAAAAATTGGAAGTCATTATCAAACCAACTATCGGAATCATTACCAATATTGGCTCGGCACACGATGAAGGCTTTGAAGATTTGGAGAAGAAAATCACGGAAAAACTAAAACTTTTCAAACATTCGAAACTAATAATTTACCAAAAAAACAAAGCTATTGATGCGCTTATTGAATCCAAAATAAAGACCTTTTCTTGGAGTTTCGATGATGAAACTGCGGATGTTTTTGTTGTAAAAAAAACAGTCGAGGACAAAACGCATTTACAAATTCGTAATAGCAAAGATAATTTTGAGGTTCAAATTCCTTTTCAAGACGAAGCTTCTGTAGAAAATGCCATCAGTTGTTTGATGGTTTTGTTGAGTTTTAAATACAGCAAAACAACGATTCAAGAACGAATGCAATGGCTGTATCCTGTCGAAATGCGTTTGAAAGTCAAAAACGGAATCAACAATACCACTCTGATTGACGACAGTTATAGTTCGGATTTTCAGTCATTAAAAATAGCTCTGGATTTTTTAGAAAGCCAAACACAATACAAAAACAAAACACTGATTTTATCGGATATTTTTCAAAGTGGATTGTCCGACGAAGAATTGTATTCAAAAGTTGCCCAGTTGATTACTTCCAATAATATCAATCGGGTTATAGGCATTGGCGAGACCATTTCGAGATTCAAACACAAATTCAAAAATTGTATCACTTTCAAAAATACGGCCGACTTTTTTCTAAATTTAAACTATTTGAATTTCATCAATGAAACCATCCTGATAAAAGGGGCAAGACATTTTCAATTTGAAGAAATCGTTGCCGCATTAGAAGAAAAAACACACGAAACAGTTTTAGAAATCAACCTCAACGCCATTGGTCACAACCTGAGTTTTTTTAAATCAAAGCTAAAACCAACCACCAAAATGATGGTTATGGTCAAAGCTTTTGGTTATGGAAGCGGTGGATTCGAAATTGCCAAATTGCTCGAACATCATAAAGTAGATTATTTGGGCGTGGCTTTCGCCGATGAAGGAATTGCGTTGAAAAATGCTGGAATTTCATTGCCAATAATGGTTTTAAACCCAGAAACCACGAGTTTTTCGTCTATAATTCAATACAAATTAGAACCTGAAATTTACAGTTTAAAAGGCTTGAATGCCTTCCTAGAAATTGCCGAAAAACGAAAACTAAAACACTTCCCCGTTCACCTCAAACTCGACACAGGAATGCACCGTTTGGGTTTTTCAGCAGAAAATCTGGACGAATTAATTGCAATTTTAAAAGACAACAAATTCGTAAGCGTCAAAAGTATTTTGTCGCATCTGGCAACAAGCGATGATTTAAAGCATCAGGATTTTGCCCATTCTCAAATTGATTTATTCGAAAATTTATCATCAAAATTGATAAATGAATTGCAAATAAAACCCATTCGCCATATTTTGAATACATCAGGAATCACTAATTTTCCAGAAGCACAATATGATATGGTTCGATTGGGCATTGGACTTTATGGCATTTCTAATGATGAGGAAGAACAAAAATATTTAGAAAACGTAGGGACTTTAAAATCCATTATTTCTCAAATAAGAACGATTCAGGCTGGCGAAAGTGTGGGTTATGGACGACGTTTTATTGCCGAAAAAACCACAAAAATCGCCACAATCCCTATTGGATATGCAGACGGAATTTCGAGACATTGGGGCAATGGAGTTGGTTTTGTAACTATCAATAATCAAAAAGCAACCATCGTGGGCAGTATTTGTATGGATATGTTGATGGTGAATTGTTCGAATATTCAATGCAAAGAGGGTGATGAAGTAATTGTTTTTGGCGAAAGCCCGACAGTTGCATTTATGGCAAATCAGTTGCAAACCATTCCTTATGAGATACTTACCAGTATTTCTCAAAGAGTAAAACGGGTTTTTTATAGAGAGTAATTCCTGTAGATTTAATTTTTTATTATATTCGTAAACTATTAACCATTAAACAATTATATTATGTTAAAAGAGTTCAAGAATTTTATTATGACTGGCAATGTTGTCGAATTTGCAGTTGCTGTAATTATGGCCGGTACAGTTGGCGCAGTAGTAACAGGCTTTGTAAATGATATTGTCATGCCTTTAGTTGGACAATTATCGGGCGGAATGGATTTTGCAGATATGAAATATGTACTAGCCCCTGAAGTAGTTGCCTCAGAAGGTGTTACTGCAAAAGCCGAAGTTGCTGTAAGATATGGCGCATGGATTAACACTATTGTTAATTTAGTAATCGTGGGATTTGTGATGTTTATGGTTGTAAAAGCTTATAACAAAACCAAAAAACCAGTAGAAGCAGCACCACCAGCAGGTCCAACTCAAGAAGAATTGCTTACTCAAATTAGAGATTTGCTCAAAAAATAAATTTCCGCTACATTTTTAACTTTCCAACCTTTAATTAGTTAGTAAACGATTAAAAAAAATTTACAACTCCACTACTGCAAAAATTCTTTTTGGTAGGGTTTTTGTTTTGTGGATTATTAGTTGTTAAAAAACAACTGAAATTTCATTAATCCTACTTAACTTTTAAAACAATTCTTATGAAAAAAAACCGAATTTTAAATTTCCAAATTTTACTATTTTTTGCGATGCTTTTACCATTAATTTCATTTAGCCAAGTAGCGGTAAAATGGAATAAACAATTTACTTCTACTATTCAATGGCAGGAAGTAACTACTTTGGGAAATCTAATAGTATCTTCTGGAGAGGGATTATTGGGAATTGACAGTGAAACTGGAAAAATCAAATGGAATAAGACAAAACTTTCAAACATATCAAGAGATTTATTTGAAGAATTACCAAACAGTCCTTTTTTTTCAATTAAGGACAACAGTACTTTTTATTTAATTGACCAATTTACTGGAGACGAAGTATTTAGTTCTTCTAAAGCAGGGATTGCGAAAGTGAACGAATACTTTCTATTATACAATTCAGATGCAATTTTGGTAGCTGGACAAGATGCGAATAATAATCCGTTAATTTTATCAGTGAAAATGTCTGATGGCAGTTTATCTTGGTCTATGAATGACAAATTTGATCGCATCATTGCTGTTAATGAATTGGGTAACGATGAATTACTTCTTGTAACGCTTTTCAATATCTATAAACTAAAAGCTAGTACAGGTAAAACCATTTGGAAAAAACCCACCTCCGATGAGGCAGCGAGTGTTGACAAGTTAGGAGCTCTTGGAAAACTAATGAAAGAAGCTGCAAATAATATGACAGACCTTGTTAATATAGATCTTAGGTTTTACAGAAAACCCGATGGCACTGTTTTTTATTTAGGGTCGCAACAGGAGAGTCCTTTTACAACAATTTCTACTTCAGAAAATCCTATAATGAAATATACTAGTCGTTATATGTCTTACAATATTAGTGATGGTAGTAAAGTTTGGGATAGGTATCTTGAAGTTAATGGAAAATTGGGATTTGTCGATTTTACAGAAAACGGCTTAATGATACTGCCAGATGATGGAAATAGGAGTAAAATTAATCTTTTTGATTATCAAACAAAAGATGGAAAATGGGGGAATAAAGGAAGAGGAATAAGCATCAAAGGTGGTATATATAATTATATGAAATCTAATGATGGTGTCTTACTTGTTTCTCAAACATCATCTAACGACTTCTTAAACTATCTTGATCCAAAAGCTGGAGTTATTACTTTTGAAGACCCTGTTAAAATTAGAGGTAGCGTTGTAGGCATTGTTCCTCTTTCAAGTTCAATACTCTATATTACTGATCAATCGATGAATATTTTAGATCAAAGTAAAGGCTTGTTAAAGTGGAAAAATAACATAGCCACAAGTCCAAACCTTACCGCCGAATATGAAGGTAAAATATATGCTTTTGATTTGTCGTCAGGAATCATAAAAACTATTGACAAAAAAACAGAAGAAGTAATAGAATTATCAAAAACCCCAATATTTTTTCAAGGCAAAGAATCTCCACGACAATTAGAAGTTTTAGAAGATGGTATTTTCTTGAACTCTGATCAAAATGTTGCTAAAGTCAAATTTGATGGTACAACAGAATATGTAAAATATTATCCAGCCCCACGTGAAGAGGGATGGAAAAGAGCTCTATTATATGCGTCAGCGGCAAGAGCCCTATTAATTAGTGCTCAATCTCATTTAATCTCTGGCTCTATTGCTACGATTCAAAGAGATGTTGCAAAAAAGGATCTTGCCACAGCAGGATTCATAAGTCAGGTAGGTAACGCCTATTCTAATTTAGGCACTGCCGCTTCAAGTTATGCAAACGAAGCCTTTAGAAGAGCCAATGCTAGAATTACAGCAACTAAATCAGGTCGAGATTTTATGTTTATCATGTCTCAACAGGACAAAGAAATTGTATTACTAAAAGTAAGTAAAATAACCGGGCAGGCAGAAGGGCAGGTAGCACTAGGGAATGATAGAACACCTAATTATGCCGTAGATGATATTACTGGTCAAATTTATTACTTAACAGGCAACAATAAAATTACTTCATATAAAGCTAATTAGTCGTTCCTAGAAACTAGCTTTTTGAGATTTTTAATGTATTTTAATCCCTATTTAGTCATCCCTTAAAAACAAATTAACAATTTGATTTTAAGGGATTTATATTTGATAGATTGATACTTTTGCTTTCAGATGCTATTTAAAATTTAACAATAAATAAAAATTTACATTTCTGAATTATCAATTAATTCTTTGGTGATTGCTTCATTTACACCTTGCAAACAAACCATGATTATCCCTTTAATAACTTTAGCCGTAATATTAACTAATTCAATGGTTTGTTACAAATTCAACAATTTGTTATTTTTTGTGAATACGATTGTTTTAGTTTGATTATTACTTATTTTTGCAATTCAAAATTTGAACTAATATAAAAAAATACAAATATGAAACTTGCAGTAGTAGGTGCCACAGGAATGGTTGGCGAAATAATGTTAAAAGTAATCGAAGAGACAAATTTTCCATATACGGAATTAATCTTGGTTGCTTCAGAAAAATCAGTTGGAAAAATTATCGAATTCAAAGGTCAAAAACACAGCGTTGTAGGACTGCAAACCGCGTTTGATATGAAAGCAGATATTGCCGTTTTTTCGGCTGGAGGTCAAACTTCGCTGGATTGGGCACCAAAATTTGCTGCTGCCGGAACTACCGTAATCGATAACTCATCGGCTTGGAGAATGGATCCAACTAAAAAATTAATCGTTCCTGAAATCAATGCTTCCGAATTGACAAAAGATGATAAAATCATAGCCAATCCCAACTGTTCGACCATTCAAATGGTTTTGGCTTTGGCGCCTTTGCACAAAAAATACAATATCAAACGTGTGGTGGTTTCTACTTATCAATCCATCACTGGAACTGGTGTGAAAGCGGTGCAACAATTCGAAAACGAATGTGCTGGAATCGAAGGCGATATGGTTTACAAATACAAAATAAACCGCAACTGTATTCCACAATGTGATAGTTTTGAACCTAATGGTTACACCAAAGAGGAGATGAAATTGTCCAACGAAACCAAAAAAATATTGGGTGATAGCAGTATTGCAGTAACTGCCACTGCCGTTCGTGTGCCGGTTGTTGGTGGTCATAGCGAGGCGGTAAACGTTGAGTTCTCTAATGATTTTGACGTGAACGAAGTAAGAACTATTCTAAGTCAAACCGAAGGCATTGTAGTTCAAGATAATCTGGACACATTTACCTATCCAATGCCAAGATATTCCGAAGGTAAAAACGAGGTTTTTGTGGGTAGAATTCGTCGTGACGAAAGCCAAGCCAATACCTTAAATATGTGGATTGTTGCAGACAACTTGAGAAAAGGTGCAGCTACAAACACCATCCAAATTGCTCAATATTTGGTTGCACACAATTTGGTGTAACCCTATTTTTTCTTAACAAACTTACAAAGTTTTTGAGACTAAAACATGAGATTTCAAATCTGACTCAATTTATAAAAAATCACAAGGCGGTTGTTGTTTTTGGGCTCTTGATAATGAAAAAGGCAGGTAATTTTTTATAGTAAGAATTTTGCAACAAAGAGAAAACGATGTCTATAGAAGTTAATAATATTTCGAAAAGTTACGGGGTTCAAAAAGCATTGGACCACATTTCGTTTACGGTTCAAAAAGGAGAAATCGTTGGGTTTTTAGGCCCAAATGGTGCCGGAAAATCAACTTTGATGAAAATATTGACCACTTATATTGCAGCCGATGATGGCTCGGCTGCCGTAAATGGATTTGATGTGAATTCACAAGCTAAAGCCGTGCAACAATCTATTGGCTATTTGCCAGAGCATAATCCGTTGTATTTGGATTTGTATGTTCGAGAATATTTGGCTTTCAATGCCGAGGTTTATAAAATTCACAAATCCCGAATCGAAGAAGTGATTCAATTGACGGGTTTGTCCAATGAAAGCCACAAGAAAATTGGACAATTGTCTAAAGGTTATCGACAACGTGTTGGTTTGGCTAACGCTTTATTGCACAATCCCGATGTTTTGATTCTGGACGAACCAACCACAGGTTTGGACCCAAATCAATTAGTCGAAATTAGAAATGTGATAAAAAATGTGGGCAAAGACAAAACCGTTTTCCTTTCGACCCACATTATGCAGGAAGTAGAAGCCATTTGCGACCGTGTCATTATTATCGACAAAGGAAAAATTGTTGCCGACAAAAAACTGGACAATTTAATTTCTGCCAACAAGGAACAAATCATCGAAGTGGAATTTGACTATAAAGTCGAAGAACAACTGATTGCCAAAATAGAGCATCTGACTTCTTATAAAAATACCCACGATATGATTTGGGAATTGACTTTCAACGCCGATAAAGATATGCGTCCCGCCGTTTTTGATTTTGCTAATGCCAATGGTTTGAAAACATTGCAATTGAATCAAAAGAATAAGAATCTGGAAGCAGTTTTTAGGGAAATTACAACTTAAATTTTAATGCTTTTAATGCTTCCAGCCTTTCAAAGGCTGGAAGCATTGGAAACATTGGATTTAAAAAACCTGACTGGCTATTTGATGAATATTATCGGATTTCCCCATTGAATAATAATGCACGAAAGGCACGCCAAATTCTATCAATTCTTTGGATTGTTGCATTTTTCAGAAAGCAGTCAAAGTTTACAAACAAAAAAAGAGAGTTTAAAATGATTTTAAACGAGCTTTTTTATTAGCAAAAAAAACAATACACTTATTTTTAAATGAAGTTATAAATAATTCAAAATAAAGAATATATTTACAAAACAAAACCCTTTTAAAAACCCCTTTAAATGAAAAACTTTTTATTACCAGTAGTTTTGTTTTTTGCAATACAATTAGGCTACGGACAAGAAAAAACAGAACACCCCAATCAGAATTCTCTTTACAGTTGTGCTGGAATAGATGTAAAACCAGATTTTCCAGGAGGAATCAAAGAGTTTCAAAAATACATTGCAAAAAATTACATAACCCCTCGTGAAGCAAAAGAAATAAAAGGAAAAGTATTTGTAACTTTTGTCGTTGAAATAGATGGAACTCTTACTAATATAAGAGTTTTACGAGATTTAGGCTTTGGCACAGGAAAAGAGGCAATTCGAGTTTTAGAACAAAGTCCAAAATGGATTCCGGGACAACAAAAAGGGCTAATAGTAAGATCTACTTATAGCCTACCAATTGCCATTAATTAGTACAGAAAAGTTTTTAAAATTATAAAATCAGCCAACGATTAGAACAAAAAAACCCGTTTAAATCAAATTAAACGGGTTTTTGAATTTTATAAAAAGTTCAATTAAAACACTTTTTTTGCGATATTATAGATATTATCGGATTTCCCCATTGAATAATAATGCACGAAAGGCACGCCAAATTCTATCAATTCTTTGGATTGTTGCACCGCAAATTCTACGCCTATTTGACGAACCGTCGCATTGTCTTTGGCTTGTTCGATAGCATGAATCAAATCCTGAGGCATATCCAACCAAAAAACTTGGGGCAACATTTGCAAATGACGTTTCACCGCTACGGGTTTGATTCCTGGAATAATTGGAACGTTAATTCCAATGGCACGAGCGGCTTCGACAAACTTAAAATACCGTTGGTTGTCAAAAAACATTTGTGTCACAATATAATCGGCACCCGCCTCTACTTTTTCTTTTAGTCTTTTCAAATCAGCTTCTAGGCTTGGTGCTTCGATGTGTTTTTCGGGATAACCTGCAACACCAATGCAGAAGTCTGGAGCATTTTGCACAGGTAATTTCTCGTGTAAAAACTGCCCAGCATTCATCGCCTTAATTTGTTTTACTAAATCTATTGCATAAGTATTTCCGCCTTTTGTAGGTTCAAAATATTTCTCGCCTTTCATCGGATCACCACGAAGTGCCACCAAATTATCGATTCCCAAATAGTGACAATCTACCAATAAATATTCAGTTTCTTCTTTTGTAAAGCCGCCACACAAAACGTGCGGAATGGCATCTATTCCATATTTGTGCTGAATAGAAGCGCAAATCCCAACGGTTCCGGGACGCATACGAGTAATTCGACGGTCAAAAAGACCATCTTTTTCGATATAAACATACTCTTCTCTCGAAGTGGTTACGTCTATAAATGGCGGTTTAAACTCCATCAGAGGATCTATGTTTTCATACAAATCCTTGATGTTACTTCCTTTTTGTGGTGGAACAATTTCAAAAGAAAACAAGGGTTTTCCTTTAGCATTTTCTATGTGTTGTGTTACTTTCATTTTTTTAATTTGAGGATAGGTCGAGTTTCACAACTTTTTAATATGGGTTGATTTAATTTGGATTCAAATTTAGGATATTATACTAATAAAATTTGTAAAATAGTTCAATACTTTATGATATAACTCGACAAAAAATTATTTGCGAATTTGTCCAATTGCAAAATGAACAGATGAAAAGTTGTTGATGAAATAATAATAATGCAACAAATTTGGCTATTTTTTATGGGTTTTAATATCTGCAAATATTTTTTTGATTTCAAAATCAAGAGCTGGAAAAAGCGGACTTGTAATTTTTTCGTCCTCTATGCAAGGTTTAAGCCCAATATAGGTTTCATCTTTTAACGTATAAACAAAAATAGCTTGTTCTGTTGGATCCACAATCCAATATTCTTTGATTTTGTTTTCTTGATAAAGATTGAATTTTATTCCCATTTCTTTCTTGGAATTGCCTGGTGATAAAATTTCAATGACCAAATCTGGGGAACCAATACAACCTCTGTCGTCCAGCTTCGACTCATCACAAACCACACAAAGGTCGGGTTGCACCACCGTGAAAACTTTCTTGTCCTCGGTGCTTTTCTTAAAATTAATTAGGCGAACATCAAATGGAGCATCATATAATCCACAAGGATTGTGCTCAAAATACCGATCTAAATACCTGTTCAACACCCTAGACACCATCTGATGCTTTCTGGATGGAGCTGGGCTCATCTCGAATATTTTTCCTTTTATCAATTCGACACGCTCTTGAAACTGCCACAACAAATAGTCAGCATAACTATAGGTTTTGGTCAAATCTAAATCGGAAAATTTGGTAACTATTGCCATTTTGAAGATTAAAAAAAACAAATTTAATCAATTGTTACTACATTTTAAAAAAATAAAAAAAGCAAACAAATTTTGCTTGCTTTATATTCTAATTCTCCTTTTGAAAGTTACTTCTTTGGAGAGGTTGAGGAGGATGTGGCTTTTGTGATATTCTTTCATTGCTTAAAATCAAAGAATTAAAGCCGTAATGTTTTCTTTAGAATAGAGATGTTAATACTATCAAAGTCGGTTTTGTTATATATGGAACCAAAAACTAAGTTAGTCTCATTAATTGCAATGATGGTTTCGTGTGATATAATTCTGCCTCCACCGCTAGATCCTTTGCCTTTAGATTTTATTTTTAGTTTAATTTTTCTAAAACCACCACCCAAATCAGTCGATAAGGCTAGTTCTTTTTCTATATTATCCAATAAATATTGAATGTCTGATTTTATTGAGGGAAATTTTTTAGCTAAAGGCTTCAGTTCTTTTTTAAAGTTTTCGCTGATAATTATGTTATAATTCATCTAAAAATGATTGCAAAGTTTGTGCTTCTCGTTTTCCTGATGAGATTTCTTTCATTTCTGTTGCGGCTTTCTTTAAGTTGTTTAGATATTTTTTTTCTTTTAAACTTAATTCTTTTACCTCTGTTTTTGAGCTGCTTTTAGGGGCTACTTTTAAATCAAAACCTATTTTTCGAGCAATATCTAACAACAAGTCTAAATCTTGTTTAGAATCATTGTTGAATAGAAGTGTTTCCATGATTATTTTTATTTAGATAGTCAAAGATATAATATTAAACAAAAAAGCCAACAAATTTTGCTGGCTTTCTGTATTCTAATTCCCCCTTTGGGAGCCTGTCCCGATTTTTCGGGAGTTAGGGGGCTTTATCCTTTAAATGTTTCCGTTCCAGCAACGATTTCAAGATTTCGTTAGTAATAGCCGCTTGACGTGCTTTGTTGTAGGTTAATTTCAGTTGATCTCTCAACTGGTGTTTGTTGCTTTAGACTTGTGCTCTGCTGCAATGTCATTAACCACTTGATTGGCTTTATTTGACCTCAGCTAAGATTTCAGATTCTATATTCTTCATAAGAACTGCTTCAGCTGTAACATCTTTTAAGGTATAATTTCCGGAACCTAAATGACCATCTATTGTAGTTACCTGTCCTGTTTTAATGGTTACGGCTTTTTCAAAAGATTCGTACCCTACAAAGCTAAATTCAATTGTATATTTTCCAGGATTTAAATAAATAGAATATTTTCCGTTTTCATCGGACAATATACTGGTTTTAGTTTCTTTTACTAAAACA
>Ga0316612_1000156_pt1 | contig 25824 bp, 34 predicted proteins | sample MIS2016226_MG_FD_207676 | JGI IMG/M metagenome (GOLD analysis project Ga0316612, IMG submission 207676) | Microbial mat bacterial communities from Middle Island sinkhole, Lake Huron, Michigan, United States - MIS.2016.226 | ecosystem: Environmental > Aquatic > Freshwater > Lake > Sediment... | reverse complement strand
TTAATTGAACAATTAGAAAAAGTTCCTGAAACTTATCTAAAACACATTGAAAATACGGAAGGTTTATTTGAAATGAGCAAGACCTAAAATTGGTCTCAAAAGCCAATTAAGATATGAGAATTACATATGACCGATAAAAAACAATAAATATCTACATGTGAAATAAGAGTAAAACAAGGAAGTGATATTTTTAGAATATTCTGTTTTTTTGACAAAGGGAAATTAATAGTTTTGGCTAATGGATTTCAAAAGAAAACGCAAAAGACACCAAAAAAGGAAATAGATAAAGCATTAAAAATTAAACAAGAATACGAAAATGAAAACAAGTAACTTAGAAACACTCGCAGAATTCAAAGATGAATTTTACGGTAAAAATGGAACTGAAAAACGTGACAATTTAGAAGAAGGTTACGAAAAATTCAAACTCGGATTTATGATTCACGAAGCAAGGATTCAAAAAGGATTAACTCAAGAACAACTTGCAACTAAAAGTGGAACAACAAAATCTTACATTTCGAGAATTGAAAACAACCTAAAAGAGGTTCGATTTTCAACTTTGCAAAAAATTGTGGAATTAGGATTAGGTGGAAAATTAGAACTTGCAATAAAATTATAAATAAAGGTCCGCTACCTCACAAATCCTCCTGTGTTTCGGTTTGGTTATAAAAGCAATATTTCATATTGAAAAACCATTTTATGGCAAAAATTCCTATGATGTGAGGCATAGTTAATCAATAAATGCAACTAAAGAGTTGGGCTGAACATTTAGCTTATTTTTCAAACCATTAAATTAAAGAATCGTAACTTAATGGTTTATTCATTTGAAGACTACCCTCTGCATAATATCATTAAGTTAAAGCTGGAGGCAATTGATGCCTTGAAAATAAAACAATCTGAACACAAAATTTTTGAATAATTTTTCAAAAAATGAAATTCACTGTTTATCAAAAAAATTATATCTTTACACACCAAACAATACTTCATTATGAGTCAAAAAATATTGCTCACTTCAAAGGAAGTCAATATCATTCTTCACCGTTTGGCTTGTCAGTTAGTCGAAAAACATCTAGATTTTTCGGACACTATCTTAATTGGTATTCAGCCTCGTGGTACTTTCTTGGCAGAACGTTTGAAAGATTTGTTGGAAAAAGAATATAAAATCCCTAAAATTGCTTTGGGTTATTTAGACATCACTTTCTTTAGAGATGATTTCCGCAGAACCAATAAGCCGCTCGAAGCCAACAAAACCCAAATCAATTTTATCGTCGAAAATAAAAAAGTCGTTTTCATAGACGATGTTTTATATACTGGTCGAAGTATTCGGTCGGCATTGACTGCCATTCAGTCCTTTGGAAGACCATCTGAAATTGAATTATTGGTACTCATTGACCGTCGTTTTAGTCGTCATTTGCCCATTCAACCCGATTATCGAGGTCGTCAGGTCGATGCTATCAATGACGAGAAAGTACAGGTATGTTGGAAAGATCAAGACGGTGAAGATGCCGTTTATTTAATTAATAAATAAAAGAAAATGAGCGAGTTAAGTGTAAATCATTTATTAGGAATTAAATATATCAACAAACAAGATATCGACCTTATTTTTGAAACCGCCGACCATTTTAAAGAAGTTATCAATCGTCCCATAAAAAAAGTGCCTTCACTTCGCGACATTACCATTGCCAACATTTTTTTTGAAAACAGTACCCGAACCAAACTTTCTTTTGAACTAGCTCAAAAACGATTATCCGCTGATGTGATTAGCTTTTCGGCTGCACAATCTTCGGTCAAAAAAGGAGAAACCCTGATAGATACCGTAAATAATATTCTTTCGATGAAAGTGGATATGGTCGTAATGCGACATTCCAGTCCGGGGGCTGCTCATTTCTTGTCACAAAATGTAAAAGCAAATATCGTTAATGCTGGCGATGGTGCACACGAACATCCCACTCAAGCTTTATTGGACAGTTACTCTATTCGTGAAAAATTAGGCGATGTTGGCGGAAAGAAAATAGTAATAGTGGGTGATATTTTACATTCCAGAGTAGCACTTTCTAATATCTATGCTTTGCAAATGCAAGGTGCCGAAGTGAAAGTTTGTGGACCAAAAACATTGATTCCAAGGTATATTGAATCGCTTGGTGTTACGGTCGAACCCGATTTGCGTAAAGCTTTAGAATGGTGTGATGTAGCCAATATGCTCAGAGTGCAAAACGAAAGAATGGATGTGAATTTCTTTCCATCGACACGGGAATATGCGCAACAATACGGATTGGACAAAACCTTGTTGGATTCTTTGAACAAAGAAATCGTAATTATGCATCCAGGTCCCATCAATCGTGGGGTAGAAATCACTTCGGATGTAGCCGATTCCAAACAGTCGGTAATTTTGAACCAAGTCGAAAATGGAGTTGCCATCAGGATGGCAGTGATCTATTTATTGGCATCAAAAATTCAGTAATTATAGCTTTCATCTTCTTATCAAAACCATTTTTTTAATTATAAAATTTAAATTTTACCAACTTGAAAGTAGAACAAAAAGGGCATACTGTTATCCTAAAAGATACCCAAGGCGATTTGGATTCATTTCGTTTGAAATTATCCGACCAATACAAAACCTTTCAAAAAAACAACATTATTGTTGATGTTAGAATGTACAAAACCCTTTCTGTAAAGGAAATTGAAAGCTTTTTGCCTTTATCCAAGACACATAAAAAAGCCAAAAAGTCTTTTGTTGTAGTAACTTCTGAACCTGATTTTAATGCTGTTTCAGGCAAACTTGCAGTGGTTCGCTCTTTGCAAGAAGCCCACGATATTATTGAAATGGAAGAGATTGAGAGGGATTTGGGCTTCTAATTTAAGATTTCTGATTTTAGATTTTAGATTTTCACATTGAATCATTTTAACTCTGAAATCTACAATCTACAATCTACAATCTACAATCTAAAATTAAATGAATCTAACGATACTCGGCTGTTACGCCGCCACACCACGCACTTTTACCAACCCTACTTCACAGGTTTTAGAAATCCGAAATCGATTATTTTTAATAGATTGTGGCGAAGGAACTCAGGTGCAATTGCGTAAAAATAAAATCAAGTTTTCTAAAATCAATCAGGTGTTTATTTCGCATTTACACGGCGATCACTTTTTTGGATTGATAGGTTTGATTTCGACTTTTGCCTTGCTCAACAGAACTACCGATTTGCATATTTATGGACCAAAAGGCATCAAGGAAATCATCAATTTGCAATTGCGTTTGTCTAATTCTTGGACTAAATATGGCTTGTTTTTCCACGAATTAGAATCCAAAGAGAGTGAAGTTATTTTTGAAGATGACAAAGTTATTGTAAAAACAATCCCTTTAAAACACAGGGTTTATACCAATGGATTTTTGTTTATAGAAAAAATCAGGGAACGAAAATTGAATTTGGATGCCGTTCTGAACTATGAAATTGACAAATGTTATTACCAAAACATCAAAAACGGAAAAGACATAACCTTGGATGATGGTCGAGTGATTGAAAACCATAAATTGACCTTTGATCCTGTCCCGCCATTGAGTTATGCTTTTTGCTCGGACACGGTTTATGACGAAAGTATTATTCCCATAATAAAGGAAGTTGATGTGTTGTATCACGAATCAACTTTTTTGGATTCGGAGGAAGCTTTGGCTAGGAAAACAATGCATTCTACAGCAAAAGAAGCGGCAACCATTGCTTTGAAAGCCAAGGTAAAACAATTGGTTTTGGGACATTATTCCACTCGATATGAAAGTATTACACTGTTTAAAGAGCAAGCCGAAACCATTTTCCCGAATATTCTTTTGGCCGACGATGGGAAGTCTTTTGAGTTTTGATTTTGCATTGTATTTAAAATTTTCTGCCACAAATTACACAAATTATCACAAATTTTAATAATACTTAAAATTGTATTTGCTTCGCTTGCTGACTTTGATGCAGTCACGAATTATATCACATAGGAATTTGTGTAAATTTGTGACTCGAGCGATAGCGAAAAGGCGAAGCAAATTTGTGGTTAATTTTTTAAAAGGTAATAACTTGCAAAAATTGAGAACAATTTATTTTAAAACATATAATTTTGCATCCAATAAATTTAATACAGGCAAATGAAAGATATCACCAATTATAGAAAATCTTACGAAAAGAATGAACTTTTGGAAACCAATATTCCCGAAGATCCCATCAATTTATTCAATAGATGGTTTCACGAAGTGGAGGATTTTGGAGGTGATGACGAAGTGAATGCGATGACCGTTTCCACGCTTGGTTTGGATGGTTTTCCGAAGTCGAGAGTGGTTCTTTTGAAGCAATTTACTTATGAAGGATTTATATTTTACACCAATTACAATTCAGAAAAAGGAAAAGCCATTGCCAATAATCCAAATGTTTGTCTATCTTTTTTTTGGTCGTCACTCGAACGCCAAGTAATTATCAAAGGTGTCGCTGAAAAAATTTCGGAAAATCTTTCAGATGGTTATTTTGAATCCCGACCAACAGGAAGTAAATTTGGAGCCATAGTTTCCAATCAAAGTGAGATTATTGCATCCAGAACTGTCTTAGAAGAAGGTTTAAAACAATTGGAAAATCAATTTGAGGGCAAAGAAATCCCAAGACCAAAATTTTGGGGCGGTTATTTGGTTCGTCCTGTAGCAGTTGAATTTTGGCAAGGAAGACCCAACCGTTTGCACGATAGAATTAGGTATCAATTGCAAGAAGATTATTTTTGGAAAATAGACCGGCTTGCCCCTTGATAATTATTTCGTCAATTCTATTTTTTATAAAATCATTACAATTTGTTTAAATATCTTAGATTATTCTTAGATTTACCCAATCTATAAGCTATTTTTCATTTTAAATTAAATTCCATTATTATGAACATAAAAAACAGACTCACATTAATGAGTTTTCTCCAGTTTTTTGTTTGGGGAGCATGGTTGATAACCGTTGGGAATTATTGGTTTGCAACCAAACAATGGAGTGGAGCCGAATTTGGTGCCATATTTTCAACTTTAGGACTTTCTTCTATACTAATGCCAGCATTGACAGGCATTATCGCCGATAGATGGGTAAATGCTGAAAAACTGTATGGGATTCTACACATTTTAGGCGGTTTGGCACTTTGCTATTTGCCTCAAGTGGACAATCCTACAACATTCTATTGGGTTATTTTTGGTGCTATGCTTTGCTATATGCCAACTATTTCTTTGTCAAATTCAGTGGCTTATAATATTTTGAAAAACAATAATTATGATGTAGTCAAAGTTTTCCCGCCCATTAGGGTTTGGGGAACTATTGGTTTTATAGCTGCAATGTGGTTGACTAATTTAACCGGAAATAAAGCTTCTGTCAATATGTTTTACATTTCGGCTTTAGCAGCATTCATTTTAGGTATTTATTCTTTTACTTTGCCACAATGTCCGCCGCAAAGATTAATTGACAAAGACGTTTCATTTGCCAAAAAATTAGGATTGGATGCTTTCAAATTATTTGGAACTTACAAAATGGCCATATTCTTTATATTCTCCATGTTTTTAGGAGCTGCTTTACAATTGACCAATATGTATGGCGATGTGTATTTGTCTGAATTTGGAAATATGCCTGAATATGCAGATAGTTTTGTTGTGCAAAAATCAACTTTAATTATGTCAATTTCACAATTTTCGGAAACGGCGTTTATCTTGGCGATTCCATTTTTTTTGAAACGATTTGGCATCAAGCAAGTGATGTTGATTTCTATGTTGGCTTGGGTATTGCGTTTCGGATTCTTTGCTTATGGCGATCCTTCATTTGGAGGAACAATCTTGATTATTATGTCGTGCATCGTTTACGGAATGGCTTTTGATTTCTTTAATATTTCGGGTTCGTTATTTATCGAAACCACAACAGATTCTTCAATTCGTTCGAGTGCGCAAGGATTGTTTATGATGATGTCTAATGGTTTTGGTGCTTTCTTTGGTGGCATCATCAGCGGACAAGTGATAGATACTTATTTTACACTCAACGGTGTTAGAGATTGGCACAATATCTGGTTGGCTTTTGCTGCTTATGCTTTAGTAATTGCCGTGGCATTTTCAGTACTTTTCAAACACAAACACAATCCTGAAGAAGTGGCGAATGTGAGTCATTAAGATACTTTTGTAAATCAAAATCGAATTAATAAATCGGGTGATTTTATTCATATCCGAGCAATGATTTCGGTAGCGGGGCTATTTGCTATTGTGGTAATTTTTGCTATTGCTATTGTTATTGCTATTGTTATTGTTATTGCTATTGTTATTATTTCTTATAAAAAGGCAGTTTTACCACTTTTGCCGGCACATCATTTTTTCTGATTCTAATGAAAATTTCACTGTCTATTGTACTGTTTTCGGTGGTTACATAACCTAGTCCTATTCCAACATTCATCGATGGTGACATCGTTCCTGAAGTTACAATTCCAATAACATTTCCATTAGCATTTACTATTTCGTAATCGTGTCTTGGAACGGCGCGTTCTTGCATTTCGAAAGCGACTAATTTCTTTGAAACACCTGCTTCTTTTTGTTTTTTCAAGTTTTCAGAATTGGTAAATTCTTTAGAAAATTTGGTAATCCAACCCAAACCTGCTTCAAGTGGCGAAGTTATGTCGTTGATGTCGTTTCCGTACAAACAAAAACCCATTTCCAAACGCAAGGTATCACGAGCGGCGAGACCAATTGGCTTGATTCCGAAAGCTGCACCCGCTTCAAAAACCTTGTTCCAGATTTGTTCTACTTCCGAGTTTTTGCAATAAATCTCGAAACCGCCTGAACCTGTGTACCCCGTTGCAGAGATGATTACATGTTCGATTCCTGCAAAATCGCCCACTTCAAAATGATAGTATTGAATAGCCGTTAAATCTACCGAAGTCAAGGATTGCATAGCTTCTACCGCTTTTGGTCCCTGAATCGCCAATAGTGAATAATCATCCGAAAGGTTTTTCATTTCCACTCCCGAATCGTTGTTTGACGAAATCCACTCCCAATCTTTGTCAATATTTGAAGCATTTACGACTAATAAATATTGTTCGTCTTTTATTTTGTAAACCAACAAATCATCCACAATGCCGCCATCATTATTTGGCAAACAAGAATATTGTGCTCTTCCAATGGTTAATGTCGAAGCATCATTAGAAGTCACTTTTTGGATTAAAGCCAAGGCATTAGGACCAGTTAGCAAAAATTCGCCCATGTGCGACACATCAAAAACACCAACTTTGTTGCGAACTGTTTCGTGTTCCGCATTGACACCTTCGTATAAAATGGGCATATTATAACCAGCAAACGGAAGCATTTTGGCTCCCAAACTCTCGTGAATGTGTGTTAGTGCAGTATTTTTCATTGTCAATTGATATAAAATTTGAAGTGGCTAATTTATTGATTAATTATGGAGTTACAAAGGGTTTTATATAGACTATTCGGATTTATAGATTTTTTTTCAACCCATACAAATTGAAGGATTTTATTATTTTAAGCTTAGAATTCAATACAACTATAAATCTGGTTATTAAATATTTTTTTGTATTTTTAACAAACAAATTCCATTGAATGAAAACTACAATTTCTATTAACAAATCTGAAATTCTCAAACGCTACAAACCCATAGATGCAAATACCCACAAAGGAATTCAGGGTCACGCTTTAATCATAGGGGGAAGTTACGGAAAAATTGGGGCCATAACCCTATCCTCAAGGGCTTGTTTGAAAACAGGTTGTGGCTTAGTAACTGTATTTGTACCTCGTTGTGGATATAGAATTTTACAAATTTCCAATCCCGAAGTAATGGTTTTGACTGATATTGCTGTAAAATATATCTCTAAAATTATTATAGATTTTGTACCCAAAGCCATCGGAATTGGACCTGGAATGGGCCAAGATATCGAAACACATACCGCTTTACACCGATTTCTAAAAACTAATAAAACACCCTTGGTTATTGATGCAGACGCACTGAATATTTTGGCTCAAAACCAACAATGGCTCACTTTTTTGCCTGAAAAAACCATTTTTACTCCACATCAAAAAGAATTAGAGAGACTAATAGGAAAATGGAATTCCGATGCAGAGAAATTTCAAAAAACTGTCAATTTTTCTAAACAGAATAATTTAATAATTGTGATGAAAGGAGCGCCAACTTATATAATTGACGGAGAAACTATTTACGAAAACACGACTGGAAACGCTGCTTTGGCTTCAGCTGGAACGGGAGATGTCCTTACGGGAATGATTACGAGTTTGATAGCACAATCTTATGTACCTATTGATGCAGCAATTATTGGGGTTTACCTTCACGGATTGACTGCTGATATTGCTTTGCCAGAAACTGGCTACCAATCTTTTTCAGCTTCGGATATCATTACCTATATTGGAAAAGCTTATTTGAGTTTGGAGAAAAAATAAATCAAATCAACAACGTTCTGAAACCATAAAACTATCAAAAATAACAAAAACAGATGAAACAATTCTTTTTTAATCTTCTATTATTTTTTACAATTGGTGCTATGCAAGCCCAAAAAAACAAGCTCAATTTAATCGTTGGAACTTACACCAAACCATGCGATAGTAAAGGAATTTATGTTTATGAATTCGATTTTAAAACGGGCAATTTCAATCTTAAAAGCAACACAGAAAATATTCTTAATCCCAGTTATTTGACGGTTTCTGCCGACAATAAGTTCGTTTATTCGGTAAGCGAAAATGATAAAAAAAGTTCAGTTAGTGCTTTTGGATTTAATTCAAAAAGTGGAAAATTGAATTTTATTAATTATCAAAATCCAAACGGACTGAATCCTTGTTATATCATCAATGATGAGAAGAACGTGATTACTGCCAATTATTCTAGTGGCAATATTTCGGTTTTGGGCAAAAATATTGATGGAAGCATTGGCGAAGTGAAGCAAGTAGTGCAACACACAGGAAAAAGCATCAATACCAAACGGCAGGATGCTCCTCACGCTCACATGGTTTATTTTTCGCCGGACAAGAAATTTGTTTTGGCTAATGATTTAGGAACCGATAAAATCTATTTGTATCAATACAATCCAAATTCAGCCTCAGAAGTTTTAACGCTCAAGCGCAGTATTGATGTTAAACCTGGGAGTGGTCCTCGGCATTTGATATTTAGTAAAAATGGAAAACAGGTTTATTTGTTACAAGAATTGGACGGGACTGTAACTTCTTTTAGTTACGTCAACGGAATTTTGAATAAATTGAGTGAAATATCGGTTGTTCCCCCAGATTTCAAAGGAGATATTAGTGCGGCCGACATCCATATTTCGCCTGACGGAAAGTTTCTATACGCTTCCAATAGGGGAACTGCAAATGATATTTCGGCTTTCAAGATATTGAAAAACGGTCGATTACAATTCGTGCAAAGAACGAGCACTTTAGGAAAAGGCCCTCGAAATTTCAACATTGATCCAACAGGAAATTTTCTTTTGGTAGGGCATCAATATACCAATACAATCGTGATTTTTAAAAGAGACAAAAAATCGGGAATGCTTACTGATACAGGAAAAAAGATTGACTTGTGTTCTCCAGTTTGCTTGGTTTTTACTAAGATTTGAATTAAGGAATCAGTCGCAGTTTTCAGTCACAGTGAGCACTGAAAACTGTGACTAAACACTATTTCTTATCCTTGCGTTTCTTGGCTTGATTTTTCAACATATTTCTATTGACGGAGCCGTGCGTTTTTTTCTTTGTTACACCAGGACCACCCAGATTGACTTTTTTGTTCTTCTTGCTTTTTTCGTGAAAGGCGCCATCTCCCTCCAATTTTTGTTTTTTCATCAAAAACTTAATGGGTTGCCTGTCTTTTTCAGGTTCGATTAGTTTTGAGGATACTTCAACAATTTCAGGAAAAACCTCGATGGGCAATTCCATATCCATTAATAATTCGATGGCAAATTTGGATTCTTCTTCACGAGGCGCAACGAAACTTATGGCTGTTCCCGTGGCATCGGCACGACCGGTACGACCAATACGGTGCATATACAACTCCGGAAGTTCTGGCATCTCAAAGTTGACAACATGCGAAATATTGGAAATATCCAAACCCCTCGCCATAATATCGGTAGTGATTAGTCCACGGAGATTACCTGCTTGAAATTCGGACATGGTGCTCAAACGATAATTTTGCGATTTATTAGAATGAATGACCCCAAACTGACCTTCAAAATCTTCTTCTATTCGAGTATGAACCAAATCCGAAATTTTCTTATTGTTCACGAAAACCAAAACGCGATTCATATCCTCATTCGTCTGCAACAAGTGTTTCAGTAAATTAATTTTGGTATTGAAGTTGGGAACATTATAGGTAATTTGTGTGATATTTTCCAAAGGCGTTCCCGATGCCGAAAGTGTAACTTCTTCTGGATAATCGAAATAGTCATTCAAAATGGCATCGACCTCATCCGTCATTGTGGCGGAGAATAGAATGTTTTGACGTTTCTTTGGCATCATCGCCAAAATTGCAGTCAACTGAGTTCGGAAACCTAAATTCAGCATTTCGTCGAATTCGTCGATGACCAATTTTTGCATTTCTTCAAATCGGATGACATTATCTAATGTTAAATCCATCACGCGTCCCGGAGTTCCAACTAGAATATCGCAACCCTGATAAACGGTAGTTTTTTGAGTGTTGATGTTCACTCCTCCAAAAATTCCAACAGTGCGAACCGACATATATTTGGTCAGTTTTTCAACTTCTTCCACAACTTGAACCACCAATTCACGAGTTGGAACAAGCACAACAATTTTCGGAGTATGACCCGGAGTAAATTTATATAATTTTAATAAAGGCAATAAATAAGCGAAGGTTTTACCTGTTCCCGTTTGTGCAATTCCCATCATATCACGACCTGACATTATCACAGAAAAAGTTTTTTCCTGAATGGGAGTTGGCGTTGTAAATCCCAAATCGTCGATTGCTTTTTGTACTGATTTTGGAAGATTAAATTGCTCGAAAGTGGTCATAAAACGTAAATTTTGCGCAAAGATACATTTTTTAAAACTAATGGAATTTTTCACTGAATTCTTCAAAATTCTTCAAAATAACGGAAAAAATAAAAGAAACAATTGCTTGATTTTGAATCATTAGAAACATCACAAAAAAGGTTTTCTATTATAAAATATAGCTTTTATAACCAAACCACCACAGGAAAGGATTTGTGCGGTAGCGAGAAAGTTACAATTATGCAATCTTAATTTTTCCTTCTCGGACTTGTTGCATAAATTCTTTTTTTTTTGCACTAAATTCATTCCTTCCATTTTCTTCGCCAATTTTTCTTTAATTGCTCGAAAAAATGCCACGCTGTCAAATGATTTTGTTTCTTTAGTTTTCATCTGTTTATGATATTTGTTTTTTAATGGAAGATGGAACGCCTATAATCATACCCATGTGTTTATAGAACTATTGTCGTAGGCGTTTCATTTTTTAAAAACTCTATTGGTAAGCGAATGTCTATTAGAGGATAGCCTAATCGCATATTAATTGAATTGAACATTTTTATTTTGTCAAAGTTTACAATGTGTTTGAAATTCCAACTTATCAAACAATCTAACCTATTTACAGAAGATAATGCAATATGATATGCGTCATTTTCACTCGCCTTTCCCAAAGCTTTCTCAGAAATGTAGGTTTCTGCCAAAATTTCAACTTCGTCTGTCATCTCAATAAAAGTAAGACAGTAATATTTCAGTTTCAGGGAAAATATAAAAATATAATTTCAGCTTCAAAATTTTGGTGTAAATTTACACCAACTAAAATTTAATTGTTATGGCACGACAAAGCATTACCTTAGCCAAGCAAAATGATGAATGGCTAAAAGCACAAGTTGCAGAAGAAGAATTTAGTAGCAAGAGTGAAGCTATTAATTATCTCATAAAAAAGGAACGTTCAAAAGAGGAATATTATGATTTTGTGCGTGCTAAAATTGAAAAAGGAGAAAAAAGCGGTTTTGTAAAAAAGCAAACTAAAGCAGAAATGATAGCGGAATTTAAAAATAATTTGCCGAATGTATAGCTATTATTTGAGTACCGAAGCCATAGAAGATTTAAGAAGAATTTATTATTATGGTTTGGGTCAATTTGGTATCGATCAAGCTGATAACTATTTCAATGTGATGCACGATTGTTTTGATAGAATTGAGACCGATTCTTTCTTGTTTCCATCAGCCGAGCACATCAAAAAAGGCTATCGTCAATGTGTTTGTGGTGTTGATACTATTTATTTTCGAATCGAGGATAATAAAAGAATAGAAATTATCACTATAATTGGAAGACAAGATTTCTAATAGTTCTCTGATATCAGTTTTTCAAACTCTAAAAAAACAAACCTACCTTTGCTTCAAAAAATAATTATTAATGTCCCACCGCCATTTTATCCTCCACAAACCCTACGGTTATTTGAGTCAATTTGTTTATGAATTGAAACGCAAGAAAAAACTCTTGGGGGAATTGCACGATTTTCCAGCAGGAACGATGGCTATTGGTCGGCTCGACGAAGATTCCGAAGGCTTACTTTTATTGACTACCGATGGAAAAATGAGTGAAATCGTGAGAAGCAAAAAAGTCGATAAGGAATATTATGTTCAAGTCGATGGAATTATCTCGCAAGAAGCCATTGATGAAATGAAAAGGGGAGTAGAGATAGGTTTCAACGGTACGAAATATTTGACCAAACCTTGCGAATCTTTTATCATAAATGAAGTTCCAATTTTTGGCGAAAGAGGAAAAAAAATAAGAGACGAACGCCACGGGCCAACTTCTTGGGTTTCAATCACGGTCAATGAAGGAAAGTTTCGCCAAATCAGAAAAATGACCGCAGCAGTTGGTTTCCCGACTTTGAGATTGGTACGAATACGAATTGGAAACATACATTTGAACGATTTGCAAGCGGGAGAAGTGGTTGAAGTTAATACTTTTGGGATTTAATATTTTTTAGTTACTTTTGATTAAAAATTTATATTATGACTATTGTTATAGACAAAAATACAACTAAAAAAGAATTTGTAAAATTATTAGCTTCTATTCAAAGTAGTAAAAAGACAAATGGAATAGATTTATATAAACATTTTGGTGTTTTGAAATTAAAAAAAGATCCATTGCAAATTCAAAAAGAAATGAGAGATGATTGGGAATAGTATAGTTTTGGATACCAATATTGTTCTATATTTACTGAATGGTGATGACAAATTAGCCTCCATTTTAAACGAAATGCAGTTATATGTTTCTGTAATTACTGAAATTGAATTACTTGGTTATCAGGAAATTACTAATGATGATAAAATCAAAATTAAATTTTTTCTTTCTGAATGCGAAATAGTTTCTTTGAATGATGAAATAAAAAATCTTTGTATTGCCATAAAGCAAACTTCAAAAGTCAAAACTCCAGACGCCGTTGTTGCGGCAACAGCAATTTCACTTCAAATACCATTAATTACTGCTGATAAAGGGTTTGAAAAAAATCAAGATTTAGATTTATTTTTATATAAGGGTTAATGTTAAACATAGTCCTCATAGAACCCGAAATCCCAAACAATACTGGAAATATTGGTCGGTTGTGTGTAGGAACCGATAGCCGTTTGCATCTGATTCATCCTTTTGGGTTTGTTATTAATGATAAAAACCTGAAACGTTCTGGTTTGGATTATTGGGTACATTTGGACGTCACCGAATATCAAAATATAGAGGAATGGATTACTCAAATCCCCAACAAATCCCGAGTTTTCCTGATGAGTTCACACGCAACAACATCCATTTATGAAACCCATTTTCAAGATGGCGATTGGCTGGTTTTTGGTAAAGAAAGTGTGGGTTTGAGCAAAGAAATTTTAGATAAGTTCGAAAATCATTTGACAATACCAATGTCGAAACTAATCCGGAGTTTTAATATTGCCAATTCAGTAGCGTTTGTGGTTGGCGAAGCAAAAAGGCAAATTTCAGATAGGAGATAGCAGATTTCAGGTAGCATTCAGTCCGAAGCTTCGGGATTAGATTTGGGGTTATAAAATTTGCTGTTTCATTATTTTATGGCAATACTTGAAATTAGTGAATTTAAAATTCAGTAATAACCAAATTAATACTATTCAATGAACTAAATTCGTGTTTATTTAATTAATTTTGCAATCATAAAATTAAAATCACCTTTTAGATTAACACTATGGCAAGATTTGAATTGAAACTTCCAAAAATGGGAGAAAGTGTAGCGGAAGCAACCATCACAAATTGGTTGAAACAGGTGGGAGACAAAATCGAAGCCGATGAAGCCGTGCTTGAAGTGGCCACTGACAAAGTCGATAGCGAATTGCCCAGCGAAGTTTCGGGCGTTTTGGTCGAACAATTGTTTGCCAAAGATGATCTCGTTCAGGTGGGTCAAACTATTGCCATTATTGAAACCGATAGTCCTCAAACCCAAGAAGAGGAAGTTCAAAATGATGAAAATTCAACAATTACTGAAACGGTAAAAATTATAGAAGATAGCATTGCCCAATCTACTGAAATTATGGCTTTACCCACTGTTGATGTTGGAAACCTTTCCGAAAAATTCTTTTCTCCATTGGTCAAAAATATTGCCAAAGAAGAGGGAATTTCTCTTGATGAATTAGAAAATATTTCAGGTTCTGGAAAAGAAGGAAGAGTGACCAAAGAAGATATTTTAAAATTTGTTGGAAGCAGACACGAGCTTCAAAAGCGAACTGTTGAAGCAAAGTTGGAAGTAGGAAGCAATAATCCTGTTGTACAGCCTAAACCAGTTGCACAACAACCCTTAACTTTTAACCCTCAACCCATCACTACTTCCTTGAACGGAGGCGATGAAATTATAGAAATGGACAGAATGCGCAAACTGATTGCGGGTTATATGGTCGCTTCTGTACAAACTTCGGCTCACGTTCAATCCTTCATCGAAGTCGATGTAACCAATATTGTAAAATGGAGGGATAGGGTAAAAACTGATTTTGAAAAAAGAGAAGGCGAAAAATTGACTTATACTCCCATTTTTATGGAAGCCGTAGCTAAAGCTTTAAAGGATTTCCCAATGATGAATATTTCTGTAGATGGCGATTCGATTATCAAAAGAAAAAACATCAACCTTGGAATGGCAACAGCTTTACCCAATGGAAATTTGATTGTTCCTGTAATTAAAAATGCGGATCAATTGAATTTAGTTGGAATGGCAAAAGCGGTAAATGATCTTGGAGGTCGTGCAAAACTAGGAAAACTTAAACCCGACGATACTCAAGGCGGAACTTATACAGTAACCAATGTGGGGACTTTTGGCAGTGTTTTTGGAACGCCAATTATCAACCAGCCACAAGTTGGGATTTTGGCTCTTGGAGCTATCCGAAAAGTGCCAGCCGTTATCGAAACTCCCGAAGGCGATTTCATTGGCATTCGCCAAAAAATGTTCCTTTCGCACAGTTATGATCATCGTGTTGTGGATGGCGCTTTGGGCGGAAGTTTTGTCAAACGTGTTGCAGAATATCTGGAAGCATTTGATATAGATAGGGATTTTTAATTGGACATAAAATAGTATACAAACCCGACTGTTTTCGGACTTGTCGGGTTTTTGATTTTTTGTACATAACTTTTTTAAATAATCAACAAACGATACCTTCAAAAAGATATATTTGTCATTCAAAAATAAAAAAATGGAACTCAAACTGAACAAACCAATTTGTTTTTTCGACCTCGAAACGACAGGAACAGATGTTGCCAAAGATAGAATTGTTGAAATAGCAATTTTTAAAGTTTTTCCCAACGGGAATAAAGAAAGTAAAACTTGGTTGGTCAACCCTACGATTCCAATTCCTTATGAAACTACTTTAGTTCACGGAATAACAAACGAAAAAGTGGCCAACGAGCCTACTTTCAAGGAATTGTCTTCTTTAATTTACAATATGATAAAGGATTCAGATTTGGCGGGATACAATTCCGACCGTTTTGATATTCCACTATTGGCTGAGGAATTGCTTCGTGCTGGAATAGATTTCGATATGAAAAACCGAGTTTCTGTAGATGTTCAAACCATTTTTCATAAAAAAGAAGAGCGAACATTGAGCGCAGCATTGAAATTTTATTGTGGTCAAAGTCTCGAAAATGCTCATACTGCCGAAGCCGATACGATGGCAACTTACGAAATTTTGAAAGCCCAATTAGAGCGTTATCCCGATTTGGAAAACGATATGAAATCGCTTTCGGAATTTACAACCAGAAAGAAAATTGCAGATTTTGCTGGAATGATTGCTTTTGACAAAGACGATAATGAGATTTTTAATTTTGGAAAACACAAAGGAGTTAAAGTTGATACTGTTTTAGAAAATGAACCAGGTTATTTCAGTTGGATTCAAAATGCAGATTTTCCTTTATATACTAAGAAAGTTTTGACAGCAATTAAGTTGAGAAAATTGAATACAAAATAATTTTCAGTCCCAAAGCTTCGGGAGCAGGTTTTGGAAAGTGCTATCTAAAATTTTCAATCTTTACTATCTCTCCCCTGTCAAAACTACTGTTACTGCCAATCATAAATTGAGATGATTTTGGTATAATTTTAAAGGTAAATCCTTTGTTTTTATTGGTTTCCAATGCTTGAATGATAACCTTGAAATTGAGATAGTTTTGGTCGAAAATAATTTCTGTAGATGTGCTTTTTTTCAACGATAAAATATCTTGAATTGCAACTCTTTTGCCCAATTGTTTTTCTAATTGTTCTCTAAAGAATTGATTATTAGAAATCAAAATATAATTTTCAGGAGATGATTTAGTCCCAAAACCTAGGGAAGATTTTCCTTGAAACATTTTCACTAAAGAAAAAAACACAATTCCCATTTCCATAAAAGCAGAAAACAGCAATGATACTCGAAAATGTTTTTTGTAAAAAAAATTCATCGCTTCACGGAAACGTTTCATATAGTTTCCGTCTTTTATGGTGCTTTCGCCTTTGTAATGAATAACAGAAGTTTCGTGAAAATAATAGTTTGATTTTCCTTTTTTTAATGCCAAATAAGACAAATCAATGTCGTCCGAATACATAAAACAATTTTCATCGAAACCGCCAATTTCATTGTACAAATCGCGTTTCATTAGCATAAATGCACCCACCAGAATTTCGACTTTTCCAGTTTCATTTTCAGATAAATGTTGCGCATAATACTTTCCAAATGTCTTTGGGAAAATTTTATATAAACCAGTTATTTTGGTAAAAGCTACAAAAGGAGTTGGAGTTCCTCGCTTGCTTTCGGGTAGAAAATTTCCGGTTCCGTCGATGAGTTTGCAGCCAATAATTCCTAAGTCATTTTGCTTTTTGGCGAAAGCCAATACTTTCGTAAAAGTATCTTCGGCAACCACGGTATCGGGATTGAGGATGCAAATATATTCGCCTTTTGCTTGGCTTACGCCAATGTTATTTCCTTTTGGGAAACCTAGATTTCCCTTATTTTCGATGAGTTTCAGGTTTGGGAAACGCTGTTTCATCATTTCGCAACTGTCATCTTGTGAATTGTTGTCGATTACAATAATTTCGGCATCGATATTTTGTATGGCGTTTTGAACACTCAGAACACAAAGTTCTAAGAAGTAACGCACGTTATAATTGAGAATGATGATGGATAGTTGCATAAAAAAAACAATAAATTAGTGCAACAATTTATAAAGATGTATCGGATTTTGCTTATTATTCCAAAATAAAACCAAGTCAATTTGAAATTCAGCTTCATTGATTTTATAATATAAAGTGGTCTGTTTAGAAATTACCAATGAATAACATTTATATTCAGATTTGAAAATCCCTATTTCAGGAGTTTTGGACAATGTTGATAGGAAGTCGTAAACTAAATCTTCAAATTTTTGAACTTCAATTTCATTCCATTTTGATAAAATGAAATCTATTTCATTGAAATAACTTTCCGTTGCAATTGCTTTCCATTCAATTTTATAAATCATTTCAGGAAAGGATATTTTAATTTGGTTCTCCTTCTCATTTCCTCATTAGAAATTCCTAAACCCATTTTGCTTTGTTCCAAACCTATTGCCAACAATTTTCGTAGTAAAATTTCTTGTTCGTCAGTATTTGTTGGATCCAATTTTTCTGCAAAAGTTATTTTATAATCTGTTGTAGGTTCCTGAACTGAATTTTGATTTTTTTTAATCGAAGGTTTCTTTGGATTTTCCATAATAAACAATTTTAGAATTCAAATGTACAAAATTATCCCAAAAAAAAGCTGCTTCAAAACGAAACAGCTTTAGTGAATTTAATTTGGGATAATTTTTATTGCCCTGCTTCTTTTTTGGCATCTTGCACCATTTTGTCATTTGCCATAATAGCAAACTCAACACGACGGTTTTGAGTTCTTCCATCGGCAGTATCGTTTGTGGCAATTGGATCAGCAATTCCCAATCCAGTTGTTTTGAAACGACTAATAATCAATCCTTTTGAGATTAAATAATTTTTAACCGATTCGGCTCTTTTTTGAGAAAGAGTAAGATTGAATTCCGGACTTCCTGTAATATCAGTATAACCAAAAATTTCGATATTGGTATCGGCATACTCCTTAAAAACTGTAACTAATTTGTCTAAATTGGCTTTTGCATTTGAAGTCAAAGTAGCCTTTCCTGTGTCAAAACGAACTGCATTTTCGTTTAAAACCAAACGAATTCCTTCTCCAACTCTTTCCACATCAGCTCCTGGCAATGCTTGGTCAATTTCTCTGGCTTGTTTGTCCATTTTATTGCCAATCAGAGCTCCTGTTCCTCCTCCGATTGCGGCTCCAATAAGCGCTCCGCCTGCGGTTCCAATTTTTGAGTTATTTCCTATTATTGCTCCAATTAATGCTCCTGCTCCTGCACCAATTCCGGCTCCTCTTTGGGTGTTATTTGAATTTTTTACTGCGGTACAACCCGAAAAAAGGGTTGCCAAAAGAAATATACTGCTTATTCCTAAAATTGATAGTTTTTTCATTGTTTTGTAATTAAATTAGTTTGTTTTTTCGAATTGATAAATAACTTCTTTTGCTTGACCGCCTACATTGATTTTGTCAACCAATTGAAAAGATGTTTCTGATTGATTAGCAACACTTAACACATAACCATCTCTAACTTTTTTTGCTTTTTCTCCAGCATCTAGAACTTTTAAAATAAATTGTCCTTCTTTGTTTACACTCCAAACAATCGGAGAACTGAAGGCTGGACAATCTGATTTTGTCAAACTCATACTGCCTTTGTTATTGTTCGAAATAAAATTCCAAGTGCTTCCAACGAAACATTTTGAATCGGCAATTTGAAAAGAATTAACCTTAATGTAATCAGAACCTGGATATGTCACGCTGCTAATAACCCAATTTCCTTTGATAGCCACTTGAGAACTTCGGTCTAATTTTGTGGTTGTAACTGGTTTATTTTCAACAGTTGTGGCTGTTGTACCTGATTTACTTTTACAGGCTACAAACAAAATAGCCAATACAATTATTGTAATTGCTTTTTTCATAATTATTGTTATTTTAATATTTAACTAGGTGCAAAGTTACAATCTAATAATCAAAAATTATAGTATAATAAAATCAATTTGTATCAAAATTAACGTTTCCGACAATTTGTCACTTTACTGTCAATTGGTATCTTATTTGAGTAGTAGAAATCAATTGTAAAACTTTAAAAACTTTAACTATGACAACAGGAAAAATTAATGTTTCGGTAGAAAACATCTTCCCTTTAATCAAGAAATTTTTATACAGTGATCACGAAATATTTTTGCGTGAATTGATTTCAAATGGTACCGATGCTACCCTAAAATTAAAACATCTTACAAGCGTTGGCGAAGCCAAAGTAGAATATGGCAATCCAATTCTGGAAGTTAAAATCGACAAAGAAGGCAAGAAATTGCATATTATTGATCAAGGTATAGGTATGACTGCTGAAGAAGTGGAGAAATACATCAACCAAATCGCTTTTTCTGGAGCCGAAGAATTTTTAGAAAAATACAAGGATTCTGCCAAAGATTCAGGAATTATTGGTCATTTTGGTCTTGGATTCTATTCTGCTTTTATGGTAGCTTCTAAGGTTGAAATCATTACCAAATCATACAAAGACGAACCAGCAGCCCACTGGATTTGTGACGGAAGTCCTGAATTTACTTTAGAACCAGCCGACAAAACCACTCGTGGAACGGAGATTATTTTGCACATTGCCGAAGATTCATTAGAATTTTTAGAAGAGTTTAAAATCAAGGAATTACTGAATCGTTACAACAAGTTTATGCCTGTTCCAATTAAATTTGGAACTAAAACAGAAACGCTCCCAAAGCCTGAAGATGCTCCCGAAGATTATGTAAACGAAACTATCGAGGTTGATAACATCATCAACAATCCCAATCCAGCTTGGACCAAACAACCAACAGAATTAAAAGACGAAGATTACAAAAATTTCTACCACGAATTGTATCCAATGCAATTTGAAGAACCCTTATTTCACATTCATTTGAACGTGGATTATCCGTTTAATTTGACAGGGATTTTGTATTTTCCAAAATTAGGAACTGATTTGCAAATCCAGAAAGACAAAATTCAATTGTACCAAAACCAAGTCTATGTTACTGATAATGTGGAGGGAATTGTACCTGAATTTTTGATGATGCTTCGTGGCGTTGTTGATTCTCCAGACATTCCTTTGAACGTTTCTCGTTCTGGCTTGCAAGCCGATGGTGCTGTGAAGAAAATTTCAAACTATATCACTCGAAAAGTAGCCGATAAATTGAAATCATTGTTTACCGAAAATCGTGAGGATTTTGAGCAAAAATGGAACGACATCAAAATTGTTTTGGAATACGGAATGTTGTCAGAAGAAAAGTTTTATGAAAAAGCGGGTGCTTTCGTTTTGTATCCAACTGTGGATGACAAATACTTTACTTTAGACGAATTGAAAGAAAATCTGAAAGAAAAACAAACCGACAAAGACGGAAAATTAGTTATTCTTTATGCAGGAAACAAAGAAGCACAACACTCTTACATTGAAATCGCCAAAGATAGAGGATACGAAGTATTGCTTTTGGATTCGCCAATTATCTCGCATTTGATTCAAAAAATTGAAGGTGACAATAAAGATTTAACTTTCGTTCGTGTCGATTCTGATCATATTGATAATTTGATTAAAAAAGAGGAAACTACCATTTCTAAATTATCGGATACCGAAAAAGAAAACCTGAAAACTTCACTAGAAACTTATATTCCAAAAGCATACACAGTTCAACTAGAAGCTTTAGACAGTCAAGCTGCTCCGTTTATTATTACCCAACCAGAATTTATGCGAAGAATGAAAGAAATGAGTCAATCTGGTGGAGGCGGAATGTTCGGAATGGGCAATATGCCAGAAATGTATAATTTGGTGGTCAATACCAACTCCGATTTGGCTTCCAATATTTTGAATACCGAAGACAAATCGGCTCAAGAAAATTTGGTAAAACAAGCTTTAGACTTAGCCAAATTATCTCAAAATTTATTAAAAGGCGAAGAACTTACAGCTTTCGTAAAGAGAAGTTTTGATTTGATTAAATAAGTATTAAGACTGAAGTATCAAGTATTAAGACTGAAGTAACAAGTATTAAAACGAAAGTAACAAGTATTAAGACCTGCAAGTTAAAATTTGCGGGTCTTTTTTTTGGAGAAAAAATAGCAAATTCAAGATAAAATCACGAATTTTGAAATTAGTTTTCTTACTAAATGCAATAAGAAATCAGAATCAAATTAAACCCTTTCACAAAAATTAAGTCAAACTTTCATAATTCTTTATATTATGGACAATCACACCCTTTGGTCTTTGCGACTTGGATATTCGGCAAAGCAAGCCAAATCTATCGAAAAAACAGGCTTGAAAAAGTTTTTGGAACAATCTTTTGCCACAAAAGTTGATTCAAAAATTCCTGATTTCTTGGAAGACAGCCCAAAATCGGCCCAAGAATTAAAAGAAATCCGTAAAACTTTAAACGCAGCAAATCCCGAAGCCAAAAAGGAAATGCTCAAAAAAGAAATACAGGTTTCAGTCGAAATGAAATCTTGGTGGATTGATAAAATGATAGACGAAGATTTTCCGCTTCGCGAAAAAATGACTTGTTTTTGGCACAATCATTATGTTTCTACTTTCCAAAAAGTAAAGGTCAATTATTGGGTTTTTCAGCACAATCAAATCTTGAGGGAGAATGCTTTTGGCAATTTCAAAATCTTGACCAAAAAAATCATTCAAAGCAATGCCATGGTGCGTTATCTGGATAATGTGGACAACAGAAAAGACAAACTCAACGAAAATTTAAGTCGAGAATTGTTGGAACTTTTTACTCTTGGAATCGGGAATTATACCGAAGAAGATATTAAAAATGGAGCAAAAGGTTTAGCAGGATTGGGCATTGGTGAAGAAAATGCTGTTTACCGAAAATTTTTTGAAGACAACGAATCCTTTATTTATCTCGGAAAAAAAGGCAATTTCAAAATCGATGAAATGATTGACATCATTTTTGAACAGCCCAATATTCCATATTTAATTACTCGAAAAATATTGAAATGGTTCATTTATGACAATCCTAAAGAAGAGTTGGTGCGTTATTATGGCGATTATTTCAAGCAAATGAATTTTGAAATCCAACCACTTTTGACCAAAATTTTCACGGAAGAGTTTGCCAAAAAAAATGCCGGTTCCAAAATCAAAAATCCTTTGGAATACAGTTTACAATTAATGAACGAACTAAATATTTCAAATACTAATACTAAATTAATTACTTTTTTCATCAAAGAACAAGGAATGGATTTGTTCAATCAACCCAATGTAAAAGGTTGGGATGGCGGAAATTCCTGGCTCACTTCACAGATTTTCTTGCAGAGAAACAACACCGCCGATTTGCTATGTAATGGTAAAAACATTAGCCGAGCAAAGAAAGAAAACGAGAATATGATGATGAATCAAAACCCAAACAGGCAATTGAACGTCAAACTGAATTGGAACAGGGAAGGAAACAACAAGGAAATTATTGCCCAGCTTTCAAATAGATTATTATTTCAAACTGATGCAGCCAATCAACAAGATTTTGAAAAAATTCTAAAATACGATTTCGACAGCAAAACCGAAGGCTCGGACAATGCTGTGATGCGATTGTTTAATTTTATGGTAAAAACTCCTGAATTTCAACTCATTTAAATTTATTGTTATGAACAGAAGAAATTTTTTAGCACTCACAGGAACTTTCACAGGCGGTTCACTTTTATTGCCTCATTTTTTATATTCTTTTGGTTCCCAAAATAATTTAGTTTTAGGTGAGCAATGCGTGGTTTTCGTTCAATTAAACGGTGGAAACGATGGATTGAATACCTTTATCCCTTTTGAAGATACACTTTATTATGACTTGCGTCCAAAGATTTCAATTTCAAAATCTGAAGTGTTGAATTCATCAAAAGGAATGGCATTTCACCCTGCTTTGAAAGGATTTGCAATGATGCAACAAAGCGGTGATTTGTCGGTGATACAAAACGTTGGTTATCCAAATCCGGTTCGTTCTCATTTCAGAAGTCAAGAAATTTGGCAAACCGCTCCCACAAATCAGGAATATTTAAGTGATGGTTGGCTTGGGCGTTATCTTGATTTGCAATGCAAAGAACACCAACCCACAGCTGGAATTAATTTAGATTCGATTGATAATTTGGCTTTGAAAGGGGAAGAACCCAATTCGATTACGGTAAAAGACCCCGACCGATTCAAAACCAAAAGCAAAGTTGAAAATGAAGGTCAATTATCCAATAATCCTCAATTGGATTTTGTTCGAAAAATAGCTAATTCTGTCGTAGAAGGTTCTGATGATATTCAGAAAGCATTGGCAAAATCGGCTAGTTCGGATGTAGTTTATCCAAAAACAGGATTGGCTAAAAACCTAGAATGGATTTCAAAATTGATAAAAGGAAACCTGAATTCGAAGGTGTATTATACTTCGCTAGGCGGTTTTGACACTCACGACAATCAATTGGCGATTCACAAAAACAAGTTAACTGAACTCAACGATGCCGTTTTTAGTTTCTATGAAGATTTGAAAAAATCACAACAATTGCAAAACGTGACGATTGTGGTTTTTTCTGAATTTGGACGCCGCGTAAAAGACAACGGACGAGGCACCGACCACGGAACGGCAGCACCAATGTTTGTTATTGGTGGAAATAATCGCGGAAAAATCATAGGACAAAACCCCAATCTTTCGGATTTGGACAAAGGCGATTTGAAACACGAAATAGATTTCAGAAGTGTTTATGCTTCCATCTTGAAAAATAAATTGAATTTCGATTATTCAAAAATAGGAATTCAAAACAAAGCTTTGGAAGGATTGTTCTGAAAAAATCTAGATTTCTAGTATTCTATTTGTAACTATACCTTATTTTTGTGCTTCATAAAAAAAAACAGAATGTTTGATATTTCATTGACAGAATGGATTGGTTATTTGGCTTCTTTAGTTTTAATGATTTCATTTTTGATGAAAAACATAAATACATTACGAATTATAAATTCAATTGGAGCTTTACTATTTGTTATTTATGGTTTTATGTTGGCGATTTCTTGGCCAATAATTATTTCAAATACTTTTATTTTAGGAGTAAATAGTTATTATTTGACGAAACATTTTCGAACAAATTAATTTGATTTTGGAATTGAAGAATTTCCAAAAAAATCAATATGTATTGGCTTAGACTTTAGCAAAAAATTGAAATACAAATGCTTTGGCTTTAGCCAAATAAACACAATATAAGTTGGCTGAAGCCAATGGGAATAACACTAATTTAAAGGTTTAATTTTTTCCCAATTCCTAATACACACAAATTTTCAACTTCTAATTAATAACTTCAAACACCCAATTTTCAACATCTATTTGTATCTTTGTTTTGAAAATTTAATAAAATGAAGAAAGCAGCTGAATTAGAAGAAAATGACAACAAAAATAGAAATCTTATTCTGGGATTATTGTTTGATGGAATAGGAATGTTGACATTCTCTATTCCTTTTTTGGGAGAATTCTCGGATGTGGTTTGGGCTCCAATTGCTGGTTTTTTGATGACTTGGATGTACAAAGGAACAGTTGGAAAAGTGGGAGGAATTTTTGCTTTTTTGGAAGAAATAATTCCGTTTACTGATTTTATTCCATCCTTTACTTTGACATGGATTTACAATTATTGGATTAAAAAAGACAAGTAATTTACTTTTTCTCTTCTTTAAAAATAAATCCTAATCCAATACCCACAAGCATCTTTTTTTCGAATGACCAAAAGAACTTAAATTGCCCAAAAATAAATCCTATAAGCACCAAAAGAACTTGGTATATTGGAAAAATTAAGAGCAAACGAACAGGCGTAAACCAAAAACCCAAATCATCTTTTGTGATTCCCAACCAAATACAAAATGGTTTAGACAACCAAGCCGATGACGTACCTGTTAAAGCAAAAACGACAAAAATAATAACTAGCTGAATATTTGAAGTAACTCCCCAGCGTTTTTTTAATTTCTCCATCTTTTGTGGGTTAATTCTAACACATACGCCTTATCTTTCTGGCACATATCCATAAAGATTTTGTTTGAAGGTATTTTGAAAATAAATCATGTAGTTGTAAATGAGGTAATTCACTTCATATCCATAATTTATATTTTGGTTATAATTGATTGTCATTTCATATAAATTAGGATTATAGCGATGGGGTTGCAAAACACGATTATTCCATTCGGTTACATAAAATAGGTTCTTATTTTCCATGTAGTTTTGGGAATGATACCCTCGTGGA
>Ga0316612_1000155_pt1 | contig 26130 bp, 22 predicted proteins | sample MIS2016226_MG_FD_207676 | JGI IMG/M metagenome (GOLD analysis project Ga0316612, IMG submission 207676) | Microbial mat bacterial communities from Middle Island sinkhole, Lake Huron, Michigan, United States - MIS.2016.226 | ecosystem: Environmental > Aquatic > Freshwater > Lake > Sediment... | reverse complement strand
CAACATTCAAACACAAACTTAAAAACAAATGTTCAAAACAACCTTTATTTTCTATAATCACAATCTAACAACTTCTAAAAATTGTTAATAACCATAGTGTTTTCTTAATTTAATGCGTTTGCCCTGTTAAATTCGTACTGATTTTCATTAAGTTTAAGTTTTAAAATTTACGTTAAATATACGTATCTTATGCTATAATGTTCCCGAAAATGATATACCTTTGTCATGAAGTTTTAGTTTAAACTTAAAAAAACATTGAATATGAAAACGCTATATTTAACTATTTTATTGGTTTTGACAAGTTTAGTCAATACAGCTCAACCCTTGATTAAAGCAGTTTATTTTGCACAAACTCATGTTGTAAAATTTGATTATTTAATTCCTACTGCAAACGAAAAGTTAAAACTCATTAGCGATAGACAAGCTTTGCTAAAAGTAAATATAACCTCGGCAACCGGAGGCGTTTCGCCAGTTGTAAAAGCAAGATTGGATTTAAACGGCACTTTTACCGAAATAACTTTAGCAGGTCCTGCAAACTTACCCACTTCTTTCAATGATACTTTTGGTCAGGTTGTACATACTTTTGCCGATAGCTTTACTGGGATTATTCCCAAGGAATGGGTGCAACAAGGACTGAAAATTACGGTTATAACACCTGCAGAGAGTTTGGTTTTCGACAATTTAAGCGTTAGTGCTCCAAACAGAATTTTGATGACCAATTTTGAAATCAATGCTTTTAGTTTGCAAAACAGTAGCTTTTATAGTGGTTGGGAAGCAGAATATGGGTCAAAACTACCCGCTGCCGAGTTTAAAGTTCAAAGTATCCCAAATATTTTATTTCCAACAATATCTGCTCCACCTCCTGGAGGGACAATAACAGCGCTAAAATTTAGTTCACTTGCTGAATATAATACTTTAGCTGGAATACCATTTAACAAACACAATGACGTTTCACAAGAATGGAAAGCAGCCCTTAGAGACGCATCGGGGACTTATTCAGGAGGCATGAAATATTTTACTGTTTCGTGGACATATACAGACAGACCCCAAAAAGGAGTTGGAGGCGGCTATTCGTCTGTGCAACGAAGAGGTGGAGCTAATGGACTTGGAATCATGATACACGAAGTAGGTCATGCTCTTTCTTTGCCGCACTGGGGAAGTGCTACCTATCCTTATAAAGGGATTATGTACGGTATAGAACCAGGAACCTCTTTCAATGGAACCCATGCGGGACCAATATGGGCTTATGACGATGTTCAGAAAAAATTTATCAAACCCACCATTGATGGTTTTAGCCCTCTAACATTTAAATCAGACCCAATGGAAGGAGGAGGACAGAAAAATCCCGAACCTGGCTACTATATAAACCATTTTTCAGACTATTCTGTAAATCAAATGCGAAGTTTGCTCGAGGGACATCTTGTGGTTTACAACGAAACCCTTGGAAATTATGCCAAATGGAATAACACTACAAAATCCTATTCTACTGTTCAAACCAATACAGGAAATGTAAGATACCCTATTCAGAGAGAAGTAGATGTTATTAGTATTATGGCAGCGGCAAGTAGCACAACGCCTCAAGTGGATATTGTTTATCCTCCAATAGGACCTTATAAAAGCGGTGTAATAGCCGTGTTTGACCCTCGAGTTGCCATTGATAGAACCAATGCTGATACTTATTTTTGCCCAACAAATGGTTGTGACACTACGCTGAAAATAGTTCAAGGCAGTACAACCAAATATATCATGCTACCTATGGCACTTGATGCTTCGCTTGCTGCCACAGATCCAGCTAGTTTTGATACAAAAGCAGTAAACCTTCTCGCGAGCGATGGAGAGGTTTTTAAAGTGGAGCTTCTGTCAACTCCCGATGCTGAAATAAACGGGCTTCCTACTAATCCTATTGTTTTAAGCACTTGGACAAAAACGGGTTATTTGTCAAATGAATCAATTGGAGAGTTTGCTCAAGGGATAGAAATTTTTATCAAAAACAGAGATCTTAAATTAAGTGGTTTTCAGGATCTAGAAAACGCAAGTATAAAGATTTTCTCAATTACTGGAAAACAAATATTTTTTGAAAACTTTACTACCAATACAGAAAATAATTTTGTTATTCCAAATGTTGCAAGAGGAGTTTATATACTTCAAATTGTGAAAGGTAAAGATAAATTTTCTAGAAAAATATTATTGGATTAAACTTAACTCTAAGGTATATTGGAATAAATATAAAATAATCCATTATAACTCCTCTCCTTTGGATTACTTCAATTTTCACAATGTTGAGTCTAGGTTAGGCATGGCATCATAAACCATTTTAAATTTCTAAATGGTTTAAAATCAACTTTTAAAATCAAAAATCCCTTTTCACGGTACTAGCGAAAAGGGATTTTATAGATTGTATTGAAAATTATTATTGCCTTTTTAAAATTTCATCGGCTTCAGCTAACCAAGCTTTGGGTCCTCCAGCAACATACCCCATACTGCCAATTCCAGTATAACTGGGTTGTTTTTTTTTATTTAATTTAGCAGTTGCAAAATAAAGAGTAGGAAATCCTTGAATACCGAAAGTTTCTTGTAAGCCTGCATTTTGATTTTTGATTTTGTCCGATTGAGGTTTGCCACGCGGATAATCTAATTCTACTAAAACAACGTTTTTGACAGCCCAAGTTTTAAATTCTGGAGTTTTCAAAACTTCTTTTTGCAAACGAATGCACCAAACACACCAATCGCTTCCTGTAAAAAACAGCAACATTGGTTTTTTGGTTTTGTTAGAAACAGCTATCGCTTTATTGATATCTGTTTCCCATTTTAGCTCCTGTGCTTGAACTCCAAAAGAGCCCAAAAATAACAATACTATTATAAATACTTTCTTCATTTTTTATACGATTTAATTAATTTTATTTTCAAAAACAATGCCGTTATTTCACACCATGCATCAACTTTTTGACAACTGGTCCCATTACAACAGCCAAAATTGCTACTACAACAGAAATGATGGTCAACATCCAAAAGAAATAACTCAGTCCGTGTTCGTCGGCAATTTTATCGATATTCTCGCCAAAAATTCCTGCTCCTTTCATTCCTATTGCGACCGCAAGATACCAAACTCCAAACATAAATGCAATCATTCTTGAAGGAACTAATTTGCTAACATAAGATAATCCTACTGGCGAAATACACAACTCTGCCATAGTATGAAAAAGGTAAACTAAAATTAACCAAATCATACTTACTGATGCGGTTCTTGCTCCAGGCTCGATTCCGTTGGCACCAAAAGCAACACAGGCCATTCCGAGAGCGAGTAAAGTCATCCCAATTCCGTATTTATAATTGGCAGACGGATTGTATTTGCTTTCCCACCATTTCGAAAATATGGGTGCCAAGGAAATGATGAACAACGAGTTCAAGGTCGAAAACCAGGTTGCAGGAACTTCGGTTAAGGGTTCTGTCACTTTTTTGATTTTCAAAAAGGCTAAAGTTTCGTCGGACAAGGAAAGATACCCCGCAGTGTAATAATCTTTAGCTAACATCCACAAAGCAATAGTCCAAATAATGACAAAACTGCTGCTTAAAATCACCGAAGCTAAGGTGTATTGTTTGAAAGTTTGCTTGAATAATAATGTTAAAACCCAAGTAATGATAGCCAATGGCAAAAGGGTCATCAAGGAATTGACCACTAAAAAAGTCACACTCCAGTTGCCTTCCAAAACTCGATTCGTATAATCAGAAGCGAAAATGGTTAAACTGTTGGGGGATTGTTCAAAAATTGCCCAAAAGAAAATAGTTAGAAAAGCAAAAAACGTTACTGCCATTAATTTTTCTCTCGTGATTTGGGAATATTGAGTAAATCTGTAAATCAGTAATAGTATAAATAAAATCAATGCGGTAAGAATGGCAATCGAATTTCCGTTTTCGCCCAAGAAACTGAAAACATCTATTTTTCCTCCAGAAATTTTTGAAATCGGAGCATTCAAAATCCATAGCAATCCTAAAGTTACCATTAGACCAATTAATCCCAGTTGAATTGGCGTGAAAGGATTTCTTTTGTCAGTATCCGATGTTTCAATTTTGGCTTTGCTGGCTGCATTTGGCTTTAAGCCAATTTCTCCAAAGATATTTTGTGATAGCCAAAACTGCAACATTCCGAAGAACATAAAAATTCCAGCCAATCCAAAACCATAACTCCAACCCACTTTTTCGCCCAAATAGCCACAAAGCAATATTCCGAAGAACGCCCCCGCATTGACTCCCATATAAAACAAAGTGTAGGCTCCATCTTTTTTATCGGGACGGTCTTTGTACATTTCAGAAATGATGGAAACCATATTGGGTTTGAAAAATCCGTTACCAAAAACCAATAAAACCAATCCGAGATAAATAGAAAACTCGGTTTCAATAGCCATCGAAGCGTGTCCTAAAGTCATCAAACAGGCACCAATGACAACAGCCCATCGATACCCAATTTTTTTATCGGCAAAATAACCGCCCATCATTGTAGATAAATAAACTAGTCCTACATAGGATCCAAAAAGGGCTGAAGCATTCTCTCGAGACCACTCCCAACCTCCCTCCATTGCTGAAGCGGTTAAGAACAAAATGAGCAAAGACCGCATTCCATAGAAACTGAAACGTTCCCACATTTCGGTAAAAAACAATACAAATAATCCTGGAGGATGCCCTAAAACAGGATTCTTGAAAAACTGGTCGGTGGTGTTTTGTGTCATAGTATTTTATTTTATTTTACTTCCTGCATTAATTTTTTTACCAAAGGCGAAATTACGATTAAAACCAATCCCGCAATCAAGGCATAAATGGCCAATTGTTTGTAGCCATCAGCATAAACGATTAGTTTTTCTAAATTCGTTGAATTCTCAGATGCACTTGCAATATTAGCTCCCAATAATCCTGCAAAATATTGTCCGTAGGCACTGGCTAGAAACCACATTCCCATAATAACCGCTTGGGTTTTTTGAGGCGATAATTTTGTCATAGCCGACATTCCTATTGGCGACAAACATAATTCCCCAAATGTAATGACAAACCAGCCAAAAGTAAACAATCCCAAAGAAGTTCTTCCATCAGCACCGGCGAAAAATTTGGTATAATAAAACACCCAAAAACCTCCTGCAAGAAATAGAAAGGCCAAACCAAATTTAATAACAGTATTGGGTTCGATTTTCCTTTTACTCATCCAAAGCCAAACTAACCCCACGATTGCTGCAAAGGCAATCACAAATAATGAATTTGCAGAATTATTGACTCCGTTTGGATCTAATTGTACTCCATAAATAGTGTTGTCTAAATTGTTAACCGCAAAAGCACTCAGCGAACCGCCACTTTGCTCAAAAAACGCCCAGAAAACAATCGAGAATAACATAAACACAACGGCAGCTATCAATTTTTTATTTTCAGGAAGCGTAAAACTTCTCATTTCATAAATTAAATAAAGTAATGATGCGGGCCCAATTAAATACATAAAATAATCAGTATAAGTGGTGTTGGATACCATTATCATTATTATGGGAACTATCAACAAGGAACCTATATAAGTTACAATTTCTATAATTCTTCTTTTGGATTTTTCAATATGTCCCAAAGGAGATAGACCAATTTCGCCAAGTGATTTCTGGGTTTGAACAAAGGTCAACAAACTTATAATCATCACGACAGAAGCAAAGCCAAAGGCAAAATTCCATCTTAATGTTTCCGGAATAAAGGATTCCCAAAGAGTTCCATTGGCGACAGCAACACAAATATAGCCTCCAATTAATGCTCCGAGATTTACTCCTGCATAGAATAATGAAAAGCCTGCATCTCTTCTATTATCATCATCTTTGTATAGTTTTCCAACCATTGACGAAATATTGGGTTTAAAAAATCCAGTTCCTACAATTGTAAAACTTACTCCAACGAAAAAGAACTCTTTGGGATGAATGGCCAAAAGAACACTTCCTACAATCATCAATAATCCACCCCAAAAAAGCGATTTTCTAAATCCAAAAATTTTATCTGCAAATAAACCTCCTATAAATGTAAATGCGTAAACCCATGCTTGGGTAGCTCCATATTGCAAATTAGCTTCCGTATCTTTCATAGTCAATTGATTCACCATAAAAACATACAGCATTCCTCTCATTCCATAAAAGCTGAAACGTTCCCACATTTCGCTGAAAAACAAGTACCACAATTGTTTGGGATACTTGCCTTTAAAATTTTGTATTTCATCTAAAGTTAAATTTTGTGTCATAGTTGCTATTTTAATTTATAAACCGAATAAGGTATTAACTATAAACCTATGAGGAGTGGTGTTAATGATACGGCTTTTTTAATGTTTTTATTTCCTTTTTTTATAGAAAATAGTTGTTTTTTTGGTTCTACTGGATTTTGTGTGAAAAGTTAAAACATTTAAAACGAAATTTAAAACATTTTAACCATTAAGTCCAGATATTGGTGCTTAATAGTTTTATAAAAATTTGAAGGACCCTATTATTTATAGTAGAACCAAATTTTAATCAATTATTTTATCCAATATAGCCAGACTATTAGATTTAAAAATATCAAGTCAATAACACTTTCTGTGCATGTTTTTACATAAGGAAAAAAGAAGTTGTTGTAGAGAGGAATAAATTTGTAAATTTGTTTAAATTCCAGATTATGATAGAACAAACTGTAACCCCGAAAAACAATATTGTGAATCTTTCTTTTGAGATTCCCAAAAATCTTGTGGGCAAACCCTTGAAAGTTTTCATTGATTTTGAAAAAGAAGACGATGAACAACAAATGACCCAAGAAGAATTTTTGCAATGGATAGACGAAGCCGAAAAAGCACCAACCATGTCTTTAGAAACTTTTAATAAAAAATGGAAAAAGAAAGAAATGGAAATTCTGAACCGTATTCGTTAATTATTTCCGATAAATACTATTCTGATCTAGATAAAATTGTTGATTACATTGATTTTGTGAAGCACCAACCTATGAATGCTGTAAAAGTAGCCAGAGGCATAAATGCCACTATGAATAAAATCATTTTGAATCCAACCATTTATGCTGAATGTGAAAATATCCCAACCAAATCCAAAATTTACCGAGAAGCAGTTTATAAAACTTGGCAAATTGTCTTTAAACTAAAAGGCAATACTGTTACCATCTTGCGTGTTTTGAGCGGCAAAAGAAAACCTTCTGTTTTTAGAAAGAGAAACTAATTGCATGTAGAAGATTTTCCAATATATTTTAGGAAAGAGAAGATGAGAAAAGGTTGTAGTAATGATATAATATCGATTATGTATTCGATATAAATGTCAATTAATTTAATAAAACTATAACAAAATTGAATTATCAATTCTAGAGATAATTGTTTAATTTTGAAAAAATTTTATAAATCATTTAAACAACAATATTATGGCTTTTGAATTACCACAATTACCTTATGCTTACGATGCGTTAGAACCTCACATTGATGCCCGCACGATGGAAATCCACCACACAAAACATCATAATGCTTATATTACCAACGTGAATGCAGCCATTGCAGGAACGGACTTAGAAGGAAAAAGCATCGAAGATATTCTGAAAAATTTGGATATGAAAAATATGGCTGTTCGCAACAACGGTGGCGGACATTTCAATCACAGTTTGTTTTGGACAGTAATGTCGCCAAATGGTGGCGGATTGCCAACAGGAGAATTATTGGCAGGAATAGAAACTGCTTTTGGTTCTTTTGAGACTTTTAAAGCTGCTTTCGCCAAAGCTGGAGCGACTCAATTTGGTTCAGGTTGGGCTTGGTTGTGTGTAAAAGACGGAAAACTAGAAGTTTGCGGAACACCAAATCAAGACAATACTTTGATGCCAGGTGTAGGTTGTGGCGGAACGCCAATTCTTGGAATGGATGTTTGGGAACACGCATATTACTTGAACTATCAAAACAGAAGACCCGATTATATTGAAGCTTTTTTTAATGTAATTAACTGGGATGAAGTGAGTAAAAGATATGCTGTGGCCAAATAGTTCTTTTTAAGAAAATAGAATAAAGAAAATAGAATACAGAACATAGAGAATAGACGGACGACTGAAAGGTGGTTCGTCTATTTTTTTTAATAATGAGTATCAAGAGTTGAATTTATAATTTATTGATTATCAACACAGACCTAACAGGTTTTTAAAACCTGTTAGGTCTAACCAGAAGAAAAATAGTGTTTTGTCTCAACACTTATTCAGATTAATAAATATAATTGAGAATTAATTTGTTTAAACAAAATTAGAGGAACAAATGCAATGGCTTTGCTTCGTGCCTCGCAACTCCTCGCAATGACTATTGGTGATGATGAAATGCTTTTTTGTTGAAAACAATCAGAATCCCAACGCCTGTTGAAATTGCAGTATCGGCAATGTTGAAAATCGCATTGAAAAATTTAAAATGTTGTCCACCAATAACAGGCATCCATTCTGGCCAGTTTCCTTCGAATAAAGGGAAATACAGCATATCGACTACTCTTCCGTGAAACCAAGTGCCATAAGGTTTGTCTGTCAATAAAGTTGCCAAATGTTCATAACTGTCATCGAAAATCACACCATAAAAAACCGAGTCGATGATGTTGCCAAAAGCACCTGCAAGAATAAGGGAAATAGCCACAATCAAATAATTGGAACTTTGTTTTTTAACGGAATCCCAAAGCCAATAACCAATTCCTGTAACGGCAACCAAACGAAAAACAGTTAGAAACAATTTGCCGTAAGTTCCCGGAATTACTGTACCCCAAGCCATTCCTTCGTTTTCAATCAACAAGATTTTGAACCAACTGGTAATGTCAATTTGTCCGCTTTCTCCATAAATGAAATTGGTTTTAATGTATATTTTGGAGATTTGGTCAATAAATAAGATGAAAAAAACAATCAGGTAAGCTTTTCGTAATGTCATTTTGTAAATTTTAATGCTGCAAAAGTAGGTAAATTGTAAAAAGTAAAATCCAAAAAATTATTAAACTCCAAAAAAGAAATTCCAAATTCCAATGTGTTTGGTTTGGAATTTGGAATTTGATTTATGAAATTTGAGAAAATTATCTTTGCATATTTTTGGCTTCGATACTCATTGTGGCGTGAGGAACAATCAACAATCTTTCTTTGCTGATTAATTTACCAGTTACTTTGCAAGTTCCGTAAGTTTTATTTTCCACTCTGAAAAGGGCGTTCTTCAAGTCACGAATAAACTTCTCTTGACGGATAGCCAACTGTGAATTTGCTTCTTTAGACATCGTTTCGCTTCCTTCTTCAAAGGCTTTGAATGTAGGCGAAGTATCATCGGTTCCGTTATTCAAATCGTTCATATAAGCACTTTTTATCAAGTCTAAATCGGCTTGTGCTTTGTGTATTTTTTTAATAATAAGCTCTTTGAACTCGGCTAAATCAGCATCTGAGTATCTTGCAATTTCGTCTATCATTTTCTAATTATTTTGTAATTGATATTCTTGTTTTTATCTCGTCAAATTCTATTTCTATACCGTTTTCTATATTTTCTTCAAAAACCAATGTTTCTGTCAATGTTTCTGATTTTATATAAATTTCATTTGCTTGTACAGCATTTTCCAGTTCTGGATTTTTTTGCAAATGTACTTTAATTTTATCAGTAACCTCAAATCCTGAATCTTTTCTTAGGTTCTGAATCCTGTTGACCAATTCTCTTGCAATTCCTTCTTGTTTCAATTCTGAAGAAATCGTTATGTCAAGTGCCACTGTGATTCCGTTGGAATTGGCAACCAACCAACCTTCGATATCTTGTGAAGAAATCTCCACATCTTCGGCTGTTAAAATTATACTATTTCCTGAAATAACAATATTGATACTTCCGTCCTTGTCTAATTGATTGATTTGAGCTGCCGAAAAACCTTGTATCTCTTTGGCAATCAAACCCATATCTTTTCCAAATCGTGGGCCAAGTGCTTTGAAATTGGGTTTAATTTGCTTCACCAAAATTCCAGAAGCATCGTCCAAAAGCACGATTTCTTTCACGTTAACTTCGGCTTTTATGAGGTCAGAAACGGCTTCAATTTCAGCTCTAAAACCTTCGTCAAGCACCGGAATCATTACCTTTTGCAACGGTTGACGCACCTTGATCATTTCCTTTTTTCGGAGGGATAAAACAAGTGACGAAATGGTCTGTGCTTTCTGCATTTTGCTCTCCAACAATTTATCAACAAAGTTTCCAACATATTTAGGGAATTCTGCCAAATGTACCGATTCAAATTTTTCTGTTTCTGTAGCTAATGTTAAGTCTCTGTAAAGTTTGTCCATAAAGAACGGAGCAATTGGCGCAGCCAGCTTACTAATAGTCAACAAACAAGTATATAAAGTTTGGTAAGCCGCAATTTTGTCCTGTGCATAATCCCCTTTCCAGAAACGACGACGACACAAACGAACGTACCAATTACTTAAATTTTCCTGTACAAAATCCGAAATGGCACGAGCTGCTTTTGTTGGTTCATAATCAGAGTAAGCTTCATCAACCACTTTTACCAACGTATTCAATTCCGAAACAATCCATTGGTCGATTTCCGGTCTTTCGTTTAACGGAACCTCCGCTTCAGCGTAAGTAAAATTATCGATGTTAGCATACAACGCAAAGAAAGAGTAAGTGTTGTAGAGTGTTCCGAAGAATTTTCTTCGAACCTCAGCAATTCCCTCTAAATCAAACTTCAAATTGTCCCAAGGATTCGCATTCGAAATCATATACCAACGCGTGGCATCTGGTCCATATTCATTTAATGTTTCGAATGGATCGGCGGCATTCCCTAGACGTTTGGACATTTTTTGTCCATTTTTGTCTAAAACCAAACCGTTTGAAACTACATTTTTATACGCTACTTTATCAAAAACCAAAGTGGCAATAGCATGCAAAGTATAAAACCAACCTCTAGTTTGATCGACACCTTCGGCAATGAAATCAGCTGGAAAATCTTTATTTTCGTCTATTTTATCCTTGTTTTCAAAAGGATAATGCCATTGTGCATAAGGCATTGAGCCAGAATCAAACCAAACGTCAATCAAATCAGACTCACGTTTCATTGGTTTTCCCGAAGCCGAAACCAAGGTAATTTCATCGACCACATTTTTGTGTAAGTCAACCAAATCATAATTTGCTTCGTCCATATTTCCGATTTCGAACCCTTTGAAAGGATTTGCTGCCTGGAAACCAGCCGCGATAGATTTTTCGATTTGGTTGTATAATTCTTCAACAGAACCTATCAAGATTTCTTCTGTTCCTTCTTCGTTTCTCCAAATTGGTAGCGGAATTCCCCAAAAACGAGAACGGGATAAATTCCAGTCGTTGGCATTTTTCAACCAATTACCAAAACGGCCTTCTCCAGTTGCTTTTGGTTTCCAATTGATGGTTTCGTTCAAGTCGAACATTCTGTCACGAACTTCAGTGATTTTGATAAACCAAGAATCTAATGGATAATACAAAATGGGCGTGTCAGTTCTCCAGCAATGTGGGTAACTGTGTACGTATTTCTCTACTTTGAAAGCTTTATTTTCTTCTTTTAATTGGATGGCAATTTCCACATCGACCGAGCGTTCTGGTGCTTCACCATCATTATAATATTCGTTTTTAACGTATTTTGCTGAATAACTTCCTAAACCATCGATAAATTTCCCTTGCAAATTTACCAATGGAACTGGATTTCCGTTTTCGTCTAAAACCAACATTGGCGGCACTTCGGGAACAGCTTCTTTTGCCACTTTAGCATCATCAGCACCAAAAGTTGGGGCGGTGTGCACAATTCCTGTTCCATCTTCGGTAGTCACAAAATCTCCTGAAATTACTCGAAAAGCATTTTCTGGATTTTGGTATGGCAAAGCCAATGGCATCAATTGTTCGTAACTGATTCCAACTAAATCAGCACCTTTACATTCGGCAATAATTTGATATGGAATTTTCTTATCTCCTTCTTTGAAATTTTCAAAATCGGAAGCATCAGTACTTGCAAAAAATCCTTTCGAAAATTGTTTTCCAACCAAGTTTTTAGCCAAAATTACTTTGACAGGTCGGAAGGTATATTGATTGAAAGTTTCAACCAAAACATAATCGATTTTTGGACCAACTGTCAAAGCTGTGTTCGAAGGCAAAGTCCAAGGCGTAGTCGTCCAAGCCAAGAAATAAATCCCACCCCCAGCCCCTCCCGAAGGGAGGGGAGACGTTGAACTAAAACCAAATGCTTTTGAAACCGAATTTTCAGTTTCTGTTCCCTCCCCTTCGGGGAGGGTTAGGGTGGGGAATTGTGCCACTATCGTGGTATCAGTAACATCTCTATAACTTCCCGGCTGGTTCACTTCGTGAGAAGATAATCCTGTTCCAGCTTTTGGAGAATACGGCTGAATGGTGTAGCCCTTGTACATCAAATCCTTGTTGTAGATTTGTTTCAAAATCCACCAAACAGTTTCCATATACTTGGATTTGTAGGTGATGTAAGGGTCTTCCATATCTACCCAATAGCCCATTTTTTCGGTCAAATCGTTCCACACATCGGTGTAGCGCATCACGGTTTTTTTGCAGGCTTCGTTGTATTCGGCTACGGAAATGGTTTTTCCTATGTCTTCTTTGGTAATGCCTAATGCGGCTTCAGTGCCTAATTCTACGGGTAAACCGTGGGTGTCCCAACCCGCTTTTCGTTTTACTTGAAATCCTTTTTGGGTTTTATAACGGCAAAAAATATCCTTAATCGCACGAGCCATCACGTGGTGAATTCCCGGCAATCCATTAGCCGAAGGCGGCCCTTCAAAAAATACGAATGGTGGGTTGCCTTCACGAGTGGTTACACTCTTCTCGAATATGTTTTTTTCTTTCCAAAAATCAAGCACTTCCGATGCCACTGTGGGCAAGTTAAGTCCTTTGTATTCAGTAAATTTTATGCTCATTGTATCCTTTTCTTAAATCGTGGTGCGAAAGTAGTAAATAGTTATGAATTATGAGTTATGAGTTATGAGTTTTTGTTAGCCACAAAGGCACGAAGGCACAAAGTTTCATAATAACCTGAGTTCGATTAATATTGAATTTTAATCAATTGTTTTTCAGTCACTTACTTTTTTTTATTTTCCTGCAAGGTCTTTTTTTGACCTTGTAGGTATTTATATTCAAACAAACACACCTACAAGGTTTTGAAAACCTTGCAGGAATTCACATCTATTTATAAATCAATCATTTAACAATCGAGCTCAGGTTAATAATATTTTGTTTGTCAAAAAGACACAAAAGTATTAAGCTTTTAAAGAAAGACTTATGAGTCACAAAGAAAATTTAATTAAATCTTCGTGTTTTCGTGTTTTTGTGGCTGAATTTTTCAAGAAAAAACTTCCTTCAAAACCTCCAAAGATTTTGGTTTTCTAAAGCCATCAAGATGAAAAGTGAAGTAATCAATAAGTATTTTCAAGACGATTTGCCTTTCGATGACGTGGAAGATTTTTTGGTCGTTGTCGAATTTTAGAGGAATGAGTTTTTTGAAAAGATTGGTTTCGTGCTCTGTGAGTGAACCGATTGCGTGAAAGGGAGTAAAAATTCCTTCGTTAGCATCGAAAAAAGGAAGATTCATTTCGGAAATATCGGGATAAAAACCTAGATATTTTGTCATTTCGAGCATTAAAATCAAGTGAAAATTAGCGGTTTCGTCGTGATTGTCGAGCCAGAATAAAGCCGTTTCCAAAAAGGCAAAAAGGGGTTCGTTTTTTTCTTCTTCGTGAATGGAATGGTGCAAAATTTCGGAAATAAACATCACAATCGTACTCTTGAAAATATCCGAATGAATGGTTTGAAACGGAATTGCGATTTTGATTTCCTTGAAATTCTCTAAAGTGCCTTTGTTCTTGTGAACGGCTTCGATTTCGAGAATCGTCAAGGGTTGGAAATAGGCGATTTTTTGGTTGGTTTTTCGCGAGGAAAAAGCGTCTCGAACAAAATAGGTTTTCAAACCTTGCGATTGTGTAAAACACTTTACTATCAAGCTTTTCTCTTGGTATTTGAGGGAAGAAATGACGATGGCTTTGGTTTTGACTAGCATTTTGTGATATAATCCTCTATTTCGAGGTATAAATTACGATTTATAAACTTTTTTAAAATTTAAAAAATAACTTTCGAAATATTTATAGGATAAATGAGCGGTGACTATAGTAAACACAAAAACCAAAAGATTAAAAAATAGTATTGAATATGAGCTTAAAATCTTCAAATGTATATTGGATTTTAAAAATATGAATCCCACAATTTGCATCATTATTGCGTGATACATATATATTCCGTAAGAAATTTTCCCTAAATGATTTAATACCTTGTTTTCCAATAGAATTAGTGGCTTTTCTACTAAGGCACAAAGTAGTAGTCCAAACAAAAGCATACTAAAAAGATGATAAAACATATTGGACAAATTATTTTTGAATAGTGCTGTTGTTAAGTAAAGTATGAAAATCAAAAATAAGAAAGATCTAAATTTTTGAAGTTTGATTTTGTTATTGAACGACAAAATTGAGCAGACTCCACTAAAAGAAAAATAAAAAAATAGCATTTTATAATCTTCAATTAATACAATCATTTGTGAAAAATATAATACAAAATACCCTATTGTGAAAAACAACAAGAATCGAACTATATGTTTCAATGGTAAAATAAACAGTAATGGGGCGATTAGTAAATAAAACTGTTCTTCAATTCCTATTGACCATAATACCTCTATAATTCCGCCAGGTTTAAAAGTTGCCAAAATATTGGGGAAAAAGGTATATGATAGGAGAAGACCTTGAATCAAATCGTAATTACTTTGATAATCAAACCCAAAATAAGGCAAAATAAATCGGTAATACAAAAAACCAAAACTTAATACCAAATAATATAACGGAAATATTCTTAGAACTCTCCTAGTAAAAAATTTTTTTAAGTGAATCGAATTATAAGTTAATTTTTCTATATAAAGTTGTCTAATTATCAAGAATCCACTTAACGAAAAAAACATAAAAACAGCTTCTTCTCCTTTAACAAAAATAGGTGAAGTATTGAAAAATGGGAAACCTCTGTTTTGACAAAATTGAGGAATATGAAAAATCACAACTAATGTGGCTAGGATAAATCGCAAACCGGTTAAATTTGGTAATTTTCTCATATTAATTTAGTAGCCTTTGGAACAGTTTTAACCTAAAACCTATGCCTAATTACCTAATTATCATCACTTTTTTCACTTTTGTTTCAATACCATCCTGTGCCGAAATAAAAATCATATAAACGCCAGAAGCCACTTTGTATTTGCCGAAAGCGGTGGTGTCCCATTCTATTGTTCCGCCTTCGGAGGTGGTTTCGTGAACAAGATTGCCTTCGATATCGGTAATTTTAATCGTCGCCTTGTTTAATAATCCTGAAATTTTTACTGTTCCTTCGTATTCTGGTCGCACTGGATTGGGATACACAAAAACACTATTCAAATCTTCTTTAGCTCCTGTGGCAATTCCTTTGAAAGAAACCAATCCCTTGTCGGTGGCAAAAAAAACCTCGCCTGTAACACTGTTTATATCAATATCATTAATGACATTACTAGGCAAGGGGGAATTGGTTGCCGTAAAATGATACTTGGTTTCCTGACCATTGGGTGATACCAAAAAAACCCCTGAATCTATTGTTCCAATCCATTTGTTATTGGCTCCATCAACCACAATGTCGGTAATAAATTGTTCGTACATCAATTCTTGGGCAAGATTATCTTCGAGAATAATTATGGGGTTTGTGGTCAATTGGTCATCCGTAACATAACTACTCACATTAGATAATACTCTTAATCCTTTGGTGGTGCCAATCCACAGCTGATTGTTGTTGTCTGGAGCAGCGATTCTAACATCGGTTGTTGGTAGATTTCCAGAGTCTGGTCCAAAATCAATTTTTTTGAAAACATTATTTTTTTCGTTAAATCCAATAAGACCATCTTTATCTGTTGCCATCCATTTGGTCCCGTTTTTATCGATAGACAATCTGCCATAAAAGGTATTAGCACTAGAATTTAAAATTTTATCTAATGAATAACTTTGCCATTGTCCAGAAGGAGATAATCTTTTTAAAGCATTTTTAATCAAACTATTGGTTACCCAAAGGTTTCCAGATTTGTCAAAGGCAGAACCATTTATTCTAATATCAATATAACTTGGATTTGGCGGGGTCAATATTAGAGATTCCAATCCACTATTGGTTTGATTGTACAAAATTTTTGGAATATTGTCTTCTAATTTTAGTAAACCAGAAAAAAACGAACTGATATAGACTTCATTTTCATTAGTTGGATTTACAGCAATTCTAACCAATGATTTTGCTCCAAACACATTTTCATACGGAATATTCAACCAACCCGAGGAACTGTATTTGCTTATCCCATAACTATCTAATCCGTAGGGATTATAAAATAAACTATAATCGCCATACACTGCCCAAAGCGAAGTTGTTGTGGTTTGAATGGCAAAAATATTGTTTCTACTTGGTCCTGAAGGCATTGTGTTTTCAAAGGCGGAAGATGTCAAAATTGTGGTGTTGTATATTCCGTTTTCTTTGGTTCCAATATATATTTCATCTTCAATACTTGTGGCACAACTAAAACTTAAAGTAGTTGCTGAAATTTGAGTCGTATTAATTTGACGAATTAGAGATAATGCTTTGTTATAAACATAAACAATATTTGGGGTGGAAATTAGTAAATAATTTCCCGAAGCTCTAATATCGACAGCCGCTTGCGGAAGTTGTGAAAATCCTGTAAAAGCATTAGACCCTGAATTGTATTTGTGAACATTCCCCGAAACATTTATAGCCAAAAGTTCTGAACCAAAAGTTTCTATACTCGACCAACTTCCTGTTGCAATTTGTGTCCATTGTTTAAAATCGTTTAGATTTTCATTAGTAATATCCGCTCTTCTGATTCCATCGATTGTTGCCGCATAAATGAAACCATTAAATACCGCTGTTTGAGTAACACTTATTTCGGCGCCGTTGTTACCAATAAAATAAGTATCGCCAAAAAGCATATTAGTTAGGTCAAATTGTACGATTCCAAAATCGCAGGAAACATAAACAATTCCCTGATATTCCATAAAATGATTGATTTTTTTTAGGTTGGCCGGAAGTTGTTTGTTGATAATGTCAACTATGTTTATCATACTGCCATCGGCTTGGTTGATTACAGTCATCAACCCGTTTTCGTAGCCTACAAGGGTTTTATTATGGGTTGAACTATAATACAAAGATGAAATAGTTTGCCCCGAAAGTCCATCGATAGTGTTTGTAGTTTTGATTTGATTGGTGTCGTTATTTATTGAAAACAAAGCGTTTTCTGAAGCTGCAAACAAAACCGTTGGCGATTGAGACAAATCTCTGATATTATTATAGGAAAAATAGCCTTGCCATAACATCGTGTTTTGGGCAAAACCCATTTGCAAAAAGAGAAAAAATAGTAGATATTGAAACCTGTTTTTTGTCATTTGTATAAATATTTTATTCACAAATATAATACAAACGAAAGTAATTGGATTTTGTTACACCAAAAAAGACCTTCATTTCTAAACTGAATTTTCAGATTGAATGAAAGTCTTTTTTGATTTTAACCTTAATTTTATATTTTTTTGAGTCTTAACAAAAAGATTGTAAACAAGCAAAAATTTAATTTAGAAACCAACTTACCCCTTAATTTGTTTCAAAGAAGTTTTAATTCCTCTAATCAATGACGAACTAAAACCGTGCATTTCCATTTCGTTCAGTCCTGCGATGGTACAGCCTTGGGGCGTTGTAACACGGTCTATTAATTGTTCTGGATGGATGTTTTCTTCCAAAATCATTTCGGCAGCACCTTTTACCGTTTGGGCTGAAATTGCCAAAGCCGTTTTCCAGTCGAAGCCAATTTCGATTCCAGCTTGCATCGAAGCTCGAATGTATCGCAAAGCAAAAGCCGTTCCGCTTGCTGCCAAAACGGTTGCTGAGTCCATCAATTTTTCGTCGATAATAGGCGATGTTCCTAAGTTTTGGAAAAGAGAAACTACATTTTGAGCCTTATCGTTGTCTTTTTCATTGAATGCAATACACGTTGCCGAGGCGCCAAATTGAGCCGCAATATTGGGCATAATTCTAATGGCACTATTGGAATTGCCTATCTTGTTTTGTAAATTTTCTATTGACAATCCACTTACTGCCGATGCAATTATTTTGTTTGAAATCACAGGCAAAATTTCGGCCATAACCGTATCGACCTGATAAGGTTTGATGGTCAGAATGATAATGTCAGCCTCTTGAATACCGAGTTTGTTGTCGGTAGAAACCGTTACGCCAAGCTCTTCTAAATAGAGAATACTGGCAGTATTTCGTCTGGTAATGGTTATTTGATTGTCTTTAGAAAATCTAGCTAATCCCAATGCTATGGAAACTCCCAGATTTCCTCCTCCGATGATGTGTACTTTCATATTGTATTTTTATGGCATTTTTTTAAAATCCTAAAATCAATCTTGCAATTGTAAAATAAATAAGAATTCCGAAAATATCATTACTTGTTGTTATAAATGGGCCTGTGGCAAGTGCGGGGTCAATCCCGAATTTATCCAATAATATGGGGACAAAGGTTCCTATAAGTGAGGCAATAATAATTACCGAAACTAAGGCGATTGTAACAATAATTCCGATAATAATTTCTACGTTCAAGAGATAATGGCTTCCCAAAAATAAAATGGTTGCCAGAATTAGTCCGTTCAATAAACTCAAGGAAACTTCTTTTATCAATCGGTTGAACAAGGAACCGCTCAAGGTGTCGTTTGCCAAACCTTGCACAATAATTGCCGAAGATTGTACGCCAACATTTCCTGCCATTGCTGCAATTAATGGCATAAAAAAGAATAAACTGCCGTGTTCTTTCATTGCGCCTCCAAATAACTCAAGCACTTTCACAGAAATTAAACCGCCAAAAAGAGCCAAAACTAACCAAGGCAAACGGGCTTTTGTCAATTCCAAAATACTGTCATCGGCTTCAACGTCTTGCGAGATACCAGCCGCCAACTGATAATCTTCCGTGGCTTCGTCTTTGATTACATCCACAATATCATCAATAGTAATTCGACCTACCAATCGACCCATTTCATCGGTAACTGGAATGGCTTCTAAATCATATTTTTGCATAATTCGAGCTACCTCAACATCTTCTGTATCGACCATCACGTAGTTTAATTTCTTGATATAGACTTCGCTAATGGGTGTTTTTGAGGAAGTTGTCAACAAATCTTTGAGCGATAAACGTCCCAAAAGTCGGTCTTCGTCGTCCACCACATAAATAGAATGGACTCTGGAAATGTTTTCCGCCTGGATTCGCATTTGTTTGATACAAGTAAAAACATTCCAATTTTCGTTGACTTTTACCAACTCTTTGTGCATAATTCCGCCCGCAGTATCTTCGTCATAACGCAACAAATCGACAATGTCCTTGGCGTGTTCTACGTCTTGAAGTTCCGAGATTACTTCCTGTTTTTTGCTTTGCGAAAGCTCGGCAATAATATCGGCTGCGTCATTGGTTTCGAGTTCATCCAGCTCTTCGGCGATTTCTTTTGGCGAAAGCCGACTCAATATTTTTTCCCGCAAATCGTCCTCCAATTCCAGAAGGATTTCGGCGGTTTTTTCAGAATCCAAAACCTTGAAAATATAAGTAGCTTCGTCAAAATCAAGCTCGTCGAGAATTTCGGCAATATCGGCGTGGTGCAAATCATTCAGTAAAACTTCCAGTTGCTGGTCGTTTTTGCTCTGAATAAGTTGCTCTAATTCTTGAATGAGTTCTTTGCTGATTTTAAAATCCATCGGCTTCTATTTTTTGGGTCAATGCAATAAATTGCTCTACACTCAATTGTTCGGGGCGAAGGTTGAAAACTTCATCCTCTCTCAAACTATCGGACAAATTTAGTGTTTTTAAACTATTTCTCAAGGTTTTTCTGCGTTGTTGGAAAGCAGTTTTTACGACCGTGAAAAACAACTTTTCTCCGCAAGGCAAACTAAAATCTTGTTTTCTTCGCAAACGCAAAACACCCGATTTCACTTTTGGCGGCGGAATAAAAACGTGTTCATCAACCGTAAATAAATATTCGGCATCATAAAATGCTTGTGCCAAAACTGAGAGGATGCCATAAGTCTTGCTTCCTTTTTTCTCGCAAATCCGTTCGGCAACTTCTTTTTGGAACATTCCTGCGAATTCTGGGATTTGGTGGCGTAATTCTAAGGTTCGAAAGACGATTTGTGTGGAAATATTGTATGGAAAATTACCGATGATAGCGAATTGTTTTCCGCCAAAAACTTCGTTGACATCATATTTCAAAAAATCTTTAGAGATGATTTTCCCGCGTAATTTGGGATAATTGGCATCTAAATAATCCACGGATTCGGTATCGATTTCAATAACATAAGTATTGATTGGTTTTTCCAATAGATACTTTGTTAAAACGCCCATTCCGGGCCCAATTTCTAAAACATCTTCATATCCTTCGAGTTTCAAAGTGTCGGCGATGGCTTTGGCAACGCTTTCGTCTTTGAGGAAATGCTGTCCGAGGTGTTTTTTGGCTTTTACTTTTTCCATAGTGTCATTGCGAGGTGTTGCGAGGCACGAAGCAAAGCAATCTCACGTAATTTTTTAAGGTTTTTTGCCACGAAGGCGCAAGGGTTTATTGTTTTAATTTTATATTAGTATGGAACACGGATAACACGGATTTTATTGATTTTCACGGATATTTTCCGTAAATTCAATAGTTAAAATCTTTGTCAATCTGTTTTATCTGTTCAATCTGTGTCCTATTTAATTTGTGATCTCAACCAATCGTTTTACACAAAATTAGGTTCTTTCAATCCCAATGCTATCAAGTGTTTTTCTATCGAATTCAAATCGCAAACACGCCAATTTTCGTTCAAGGCATAATCACCTCCTGCAAAAGTAACTATAAAATTATTTTTAGTTTTTAAATCCGTAATAGATTCGGTATTGCCTCGACTAATTTTTGGATTGTTGGATAATTTTATCTCAAAGGTAGCCACAATTTCATTGCCTTTTGCTATGCACAAATCGAGTTCGGAACCGCTTTGTGTTCTATAAAAATAGGGAACACATTGATTGTTGAGACTCGAAATAATTTGTTCTACTACAAATCCTTCCCAAGAATTTCCAGCATTGACGTTTGAAATAAGGGCATTGTAACTGTTTATTTGCAACAACGAATGTAAAATTCCACTATCTCGAATATAGATTTTAGGGCTTTTGACCATTCGTTTACCAATGTTTACAAAATAGGGTTCCAATCTTCGGATTATGAACGAATGTTCTAGAAAATCAATGTATTTTTTTACGGAATTACTAGCGATTCCCAACGCATTCCCTAGCATCGAATAATTGATAACCGAACCTTGAACCGAAGCAATCATCCGTAATAATTTCCCGATTAAAACAGGTGATGCCGATAGTCCAAGCATTCTCAAGTCGGTTTCGATATAGGTTTTGATGTAAGCCTGTTGCCATTCTTGCCAAAAATAATCATTTGGAGCCAGTAACGCTTTTGGATAACCTCCTCTAATCCAAAGAGTTTCAAGTTTTATTTGGGTGGCTTCGTCAAATCGTATGGGAGTCAATTCTTTGTAAACAATTCTTCCGGCTAATGTTTCTGAACTTTGAGACAATAATTCGGGGGATGCCGAACCCAATAAAATAAATTGTCCCGGTGTATCTTGTTTGTCTATCAAAGAACGCAATAAAGGGAAAAGTTTCAAATCTCTTTGCACTTCGTCTATAACAATTAATTTGTCGGTGTTTTGAGATAAAAACCATTGTGCATTGGTGTTTAATAGTTCAAAATCATCGGTGTCTTCCAAATCCAAATACAGTATGGGTTTGTTTATGGAAGGTTGTAAGTTTTTGACAAATGTAGTTTTTCCGACTTGTCTGGAGCCAATTAGCCCGACAGCAGGAAAAAATTCGAGTAATTTAGGGACAACATTATTGAGGACTCTATCAATCATTTCTTGAATATTATTTTGCAAACATACAAGGTTAATTGATATAAATAGCAAATTAACCTTGTAAATTTGAATTTATATTTCAAATATACAAGGTTAATTGTAATTAATGCTCCGAAATCACTTCCAATTCCGTTCTGAAAGAGAGCATTTTGTCTCCGAATAATTTCAAAGCTTCCTCACGCAATTTTGGTGCATCTTGCAGATAATAATTTTGCTGGGAACTGCTTTCCGTTTAAAACTTCGCTGACATCATATTTCAAGAAATCTTTGGAGATTATTTTTCCGTGCAATTTGGGATAATTGGCATCCAAATATTCTACGGATTCAGTGTCGATTTCGATAACATAATTATAGAATACTATAACTATTTCTTATAACCAATTCTTTCCCGTTCTGGAGTTGTTGATTTTTTCTCAATTAGTTCGTCAAGGTATTGAAAAACAAGTTCAATGTTTTTTCCTTGATTTTCTATTTTCTTTTTGATTGTTTCCACATCCAATCGGATTTCCGTTGTATCAACTATCATTTGTCTGATTTTCGTAAATATTCTCATTATTTGAATATTGGTTTGGATGGCTTTTTCACTGTTCAACACGCTTGAAAGCATCAGTACACCGTGCTCAGTAAAAGCCATTGGAGCATAACGCAAACCCATCTTGTCTGAATTGGAGGTCGCAATTTGCGACCTCCAATTTTCAAATTCTTCTTTGGATAATTCAAACATAAAATCTTCGGGAAATCTGGATAAATTCCTCTTAACTTGTTCTTTTAATCTTTTAGTTTCAACGCCGTAAAGTACCGCCAAATCTCGATCTATCATTACTTTTTGGTTTCTGATAAAGTAAATTTTGTTTGTTACAACATCATCTGGAATTAAAGAAATTTTGTTGCTCATAATTATACTATTTTGATTTTTTTTAAATTGGAGGTCACAATTTGTGACATCCAATTTTACTATTTATTCTAACTTGAAGTATCCAATTGCAACTTCCAACTTTGAATACCGAAGCTATTTAATGTTCTGAAATCAACTCCAATTCTGTTCTGAAAGAAAGCATTTTGTCTCCAAAAAATTGTAAGGCTTCCTCACGCAATTTTGGTGCATCTTCCAGATAATATTTTTCTAAAGTTTCCTTACTGTCCGTCGTGAATTGAACAGAATAGGTTGTTCCTCCCATTTCTTCCTCAATTAAAACCCGCACCATTCGTGCCGAAGTAAATTTTCCAGTGGCGAGCATTTCTGGAATGTGCTTGTGTTGCATCCAAATCATCCATTGATCGTGGACGCTTTCGTGTATGTTTGTGGTAACGTTGTAGATGATCATTAAAAAAGTATTAAGATTGGAGTATTAAGTATTAAGACTTTTGAAGTATTAAGACATTTGTATGTATTAAGACTTTTATACTTTGAAAAATAATTTTCCATTCTATTTATCATTGAAATTGTCATTGCTATTGCCCTTTTAAAGATTTTTATCTCCTCGCAATTGCCTATATTTTTTTCGCGCTTCAACAAAATAAATGCTGTCCTGATGATTGAAAATTATTTTCTCGTAAAGCAGTTTGGCTTTTTCGGGTTGTTGTAGCTTATTGTTCTCAATTTCTGCCGAAAAATACAGGGCTTCGTCGATGTAAATTCCATCAGCGTGATGATCTATAATATTCTGATATTGGCTTAAAGCCAAAGTAAATTCGCCTTGTTTTTCGTAAATTTTACCCAAACGCAATAGAGTAACTGCTTCAATGTCTTGTCCTTTGAAGCTTTTCAAAATCGACTGAAATTGCATTGTTGCCTCTTGATTCCGGTTTTGATACAATAGATAATCGCCTTTGGCAAACTGTTTCAAAGCAGTTTGGGTCGAATCGGCGACGGTATTGTCGTTGATTAAAAGAAAATATTCCAAAGCATCATTGGCAATCAATTGGGTACTCGCCGATTTTAATGCCGCAAATTGTTTCAAAGCCCACGCAAAATCACCTTGAAAATAACTGGTTTTCGCCCCCTTCAAACTCGCTTCGTGTGCCACGGCATCGTTTTTTAAATCTTCTTGAATTTGGGAATAATACAACAAGGCTTGGTTGTATTTTTCCTCGAAAAGCAAAATATCTGCTAGTTCCATTTTGGCATTGGCAACTTCATATTCATTCAATGGCAAGTCGAGGGCTTTCTTGATTATGGCTTTTCCTTCTTGGGGTTTTTGCAAATTGAATGTTACAAAATGTGCTTGAATGAGCTGTAAAGAAAGGGTTTGTGCATTTACTTCATATTCATTCAATAATCCGATAAGTTCCATATTGATGGTGTCAAAATCCTTTTCGGATGCTTTGTCGATTCGAATTTGCATTAAATAGGCATTGGCTTGGATGCTCAAATCTAAATCTTTGGTGTTTTCCAATACAAAGCCGAGAATTTCTTTGGCTACATCGTGATTGTCTTCATCGATGGCAAGTTGGGCTAAATTCAAGATGCTGGAAAGCGATTCTGGATTGCGTTTGAAGATTGCTTTTTCTTGAATAAAAGCCTTGCCAAACTCTTTTTGTTGGACATAAAACCAACTCAAAAATTGGTTCCAAAAAATATCTTGATTTTTTTGAGCTCTAATAATTAATGCTTTTCGCAAGGTTTCGTTGAAATTTTCATCGCCTTCTTCGACCATAAAACGAGCCAATTGATTTTGGATTTGAATAGAATTTTGAGGATTGGCTAAAGCTTCGTCTAGGAAAGTGGAAATCATCATTTCGGTATTGCCCAATTGTCCGTAAAGCAATGCCATTTGATAATTAAAATTGAAATTTGGCTCGATTGTTATTGCTGTTTGATAGGCTTTCAAAGCATAATCAATCAATACTTTTCTTTCGAAAGCATTGGCAATGCCATAAACTTCGTTGGGATTTTTCTTGATTTGGTCGATGGCATCGTCATAGTATTTTTTGGCGGAAGCCTCGTTTTTTTGCAACTGGAAATTATAACCCAATTCCACCAAAAAAAAGGCTTGCCTGTAAATATTCAATTGCTCTCGAAGGGATTTCTCGGCAATATCAAATTGCTGTAATTGTTGGTAACAATCAACAGTTCGTTGAAAATAAAGAAAGTTTGAAGGTTGGTTTTTTAACAGCTCCTCATAACTGATTTTAGCTTTCTCGAAATCGCCTTTCTCAAAATAATATTGCGCCAATTGTTCGTTTTGCGAAAAACAAAACAAGGAGAAAAGTAGGGCGATATGTAGAAAGATGTTTTTCATTGATTATTTTAAAGTGTACTAATATAAAACATTTTTAACGGATACTATTTATTATATTTCAAAATATCTTGTTCAATTTGTTCTATTGTACGAGTGTTTTTTATGTGCGAAATTAAGGATAAATAGTGGTCTCCATTAGTTGGGTCTGATACTTTTATTGCCTTTAAAATATAATATTCAAAGTTTTTTTGGTCAAACATAGCCGAAAATAATTTGCTCCTAAACTCTTGAGGTAACATTTTTTTATTTCTGTTACTTCTCATTTGTATTTCGGCAGTATCACAATAATAATAGAGAATTACATCGTTTTTTAGTAAATATTCATTGATGCATTTGGAGAAAAAGAGAAGTGTTTTTGTTGAGTTTTTTTCTACACCATCGCTCATTAAAATTAATGAAACATCCATAATGTGAATGTTATATTCAAAATTATCTTGAGGAAATTCCGTAAAACGTATAAGATATTCGTATCCTTCGTCAGTTGTGAATGTAATTTCCTGATCTAATTCCAAAACAGGTATTCTTATTTTGACTTAGGGAAATAAAGGTCTTTTTTAGCAACCAATTTGGCTTTGGTTTCTTCTTTTGTAGCACGAAGTTTTCTAAAGAATACCAGTAATTCTTTGGAAGGATTTTCTATATGTAGGGTTTGTGCTTTCATAATTATGATAACAAAAGTAAAAAATATTTGCAAAGATACAACAAATCTTCTTTTGAAGTATTTTTTAGATTAACAATTCAGGGCAAACGCATTAAAAACCTAGTATTTTCAATAGATATTTATTGTCCCAAGCTGCTTTTAGTCTTTTAGTTTTGATGCTCATTTTAGAACTACCTTCTTTTTTGAGTAAATTTAGAGCTACT
>Ga0316612_1000154_pt1 | contig 26355 bp, 32 predicted proteins | sample MIS2016226_MG_FD_207676 | JGI IMG/M metagenome (GOLD analysis project Ga0316612, IMG submission 207676) | Microbial mat bacterial communities from Middle Island sinkhole, Lake Huron, Michigan, United States - MIS.2016.226 | ecosystem: Environmental > Aquatic > Freshwater > Lake > Sediment... | reverse complement strand
AACCGCCAAAAACTAAGGCTTACACCATGAGTTTAAAAATAGACCGGCTACAGCTTGATATTGTTATCAACAACGACCAGGCGCGTAAATCGTTACGCGAGCTGGAAGATCAATCCGTCCAGCTTCAGAAACAGATGGCTAAAGTTCCGAAGGGTTCGGAGGAATGGAACAAGATGAACACCCGCCTGAAGGAATTAAAGGTGCAGCATGATAAGGTAATCGAGAGCATCGGGATACAGAACCTCACGATGAAGGAACTTGCTTCGCGCCAGCGTGAGCTTAATGCAATTCTTTTAAACATGCGCCCTGGCATGAAAGGCTATGAGGATTTAAAAAAACAGCAGATTGAGGTAGGTCAGCGGCTGAAAGAATTAAAGGTAGGTGCGCAGCAGACATCATTCTCCCTAAAAGGGATGGCTGATGGGTTTAACAGGTATTTTGCCACAGCCACAGCGGGTGTGGCTTCGTTAACCGGATTGGTGATCGGATTACGAAAAGCTGTTGAAACATTTAATGAATTCGAGAAACGGGTAAGTAATTTATCGGCATTAACCGGACTTACAGGCGATAATCTGAAATGGCTTTCGGAGCAGGCAAAAGAATTAAGCACATCAACAATTGAAGGTAATATAAGGATTACTTCTTCGGCAACCGAAATTGTTGATGCTTACACAAAAGTTGGAAGTAAGCGCCCGGAGCTTCTCAAGGTTAAAGAGGATCTGAATGCTGTTACCCAGGAAGCGATGATACTTGCTGCTGCTGCCAACGGCGAATTACAGCCGGCAGTGGATGGATTGACGATGGTTCTCAATCAGTTTAATGCTCCCGCATCTGAATCGAGACGAATTATTAATGTACTGGCGGCAGGTAGTAAAGAAGGTGCCGGGGAAATTGATTATTTGACTGCCGGTTTTGAGAAGGCCGGATCGGTTGCCAGTTCGTTCGGTATAAGTATTGAAGAGCTTACCGGCGTACTTGAAACGCTTGCACCCAGGATTTCAGAACCTGAAATGGCTGGCCGAAGCTTGCGCAACATCATGATTAAGCTTGAAAGCCAGAGCAACGATAATTTAAAGCCTTCGATTGTAGGGCTTGGAAATGCTTTTGAGTACATGCGTGAAAAGCAGTACAGTGTTGTGCAGTTAACCGATCTGTTTGGTCAGGAAAACATCAATGCAGCCAACATCCTGATGAATAATACTGCAGAAATTGAGAAGTACACAAAAGCAGTTACCGGCACCACCGTAGCGCTTGAACAGGCTACGATTAACACAAATAATAATGCAGACGCATTACAGCAGGCCAGAAACAGGGTAGAACTGCTCACCATCGAATTTGGTGAAAAGCTTGCTCCGGCAATGACTTTCAGTACCAATGCTTTTGGCTACTTTATGAAGGCGATGCTTGCCGCTCCGGAATTTATCAGGAAAAATGAAGTATTACTTATCTCCCTTGCAGGAGCATTGCTGGCTTACAATGCAGCATTATTAAAAAGCACTGCAATCAGCGTTTTTAATCATCTTACCCTTCAGGCTGGTATTGGGTTGAAAATAAAAGATGCTGTTGTTTTGCAGGCACTAATCATAAAAGAAGGATTATTTACTGCTGCAAAAACGCAGGGCACCATCGCCACCAAGGCTGCTGCTGTTGCGCAATATCTCTGGAATACAGCTATGAGCCTTAACCCGATTGGTGCTGTAATCGCCGGAATTACCGCTCTGGTGGTTGCAATTAAATTGTGGGACAGCCATAATGCAGGTGCTATTGAGCGGCAGAATCAGATCAATGAAGCTTTAAAAAATGCTGAAACATTCCAGACCGAGCTTAATAAATCGATTGATGAATACGGTAAATCGTTAACGAATCTGAATTCGCTTTCGGTTACCGAAAAGAATGATTTACGCGAAAAAATAAGGCTTCGAATTGAGCACGTTAAGGCGATGCTGCTCGAAATGCAGGCACAAGCCGAAACCGTAAAAAAGGAAAATACCAGGACAACCGTATGGCAGGATGTTAAGAACGCATTATTGAGCGCAGGAAATGGCGCTGTAATGATGGGGAGAACTATGGAAGATGCACTCGAAAACAGTGCAGAAGCTGTTGATCCATTAAATGAAAAAATTAAAGGCGTCGAAGCACAGCTTCTACAATTGCAGGGAACTGCCGGAAAACTTGATGATATTTTAATGGCCGAATCAATCGGTGATGCAATTGGAATAGGATCAATAGCCGAACTGGAGGAAAAAATTAAGAACTACAACATTGCCTTAAAAAATGTAAATAAGGATTCGGAAGACTATGTCCGCATCAGTAAAAAACTGGCCGACGCAAATAAGTTATTAGGAACTGGTTCAGTTTTGGGATCCGGATCAAGTGATGCCGACAAAAAAACTCATGAAAAACTTTTGGCGGATAAGAAAAAAGCCCAGGAAGATTATTATAACGACGTTGCCAAACTTGCTGATGATAATTTTAAAAAGTCGCTGAGCAAAGATGAACAGGAGCTGCTGGCGATTGATGAAAAGTACCAGGCACTTTACGCCAAGGCTGATTTAGCCGGACAGGATACAGCAGCTTTACAGCAGCAACATGCTGATGAGCTTTCGGCAAAGCAATTGGAAATTGAAGAGCGCACACAGCAAGCAATTATTGAATTAAAGCAAAAGTATGGCATTGATGTTACTGCAGAAGTGATGGGGCTTGAGCTTGCACAGCTTTATGATATGTATGATAAGAAGCTGATTACTGAAGAGCAGTTTCAGCAAGCAAAGCAGGCTATTATTGACAAGTACAATAAAAAGGATTTAAAGGCAGAAAAGCAGGCTGCAAAAGATGCTGTTCAGATTGAGAAGTGGAAACAGGAAGGAAAAATGGCAGTAGTTGAAGCTACTTCGAATCTTGTGCAGACGATTTTTAAATCTGAATCGATTGCTGCAAGGATTGCAGCTTCGGCCATGGCGATTATTAATACCTGGGCAGCGGCAACAGCGGCCTTAGCTCCACCACCAGTTGGCGCTGGTCCCATTGCCGGGATTCCGTTAGCAACGGCAGCAGTGATAAATGGCTTGGCAAATGTTGCCAGGATAAATGCTGTTCAGTTCGCCTCTGGCAAATACGATGTTATTGGCGCCAGTGATGGCAAAACGTACAGCGCCAACTATGCTCCAACGGCCAAAACAGGTATTTACCAGGCACCCACTTTAATTGGCGACGGTGCCCCAGAACTTGTGGTTGATGGGCCAACTTTGCGAAACATGCAGATGAATGCACCTGGATTGATACAGGCAATTATGCAAATGAGGGTTCCACAGTACGCAACCGGAAATTATGGCAGTGCAACAGCGCAAAAGGTTCAAAACGTTCAAAACGTTCAATCTTATGACAATACGACATCCTTAATGATGCTTTCGGTTTTGGCTGAAATATCGGCAAAGCTCGATAATCCTACCAGGGCGGCAATTGTGTACAGTGATCTGGATAAATCCATCAAAGAAGTTGAAACCATTAAAAACAGTGTGAGCAAATGATAACGATTACAAAATACCCGGAATCCGTGGTTCTGGCTGGCAATAAAGTGCTGGTAAATGCTACCGGGACAAAAATGTACAGCACAACGGGGCAAAATAGTATTTTCAAAATCCGGTTATATCCCGGAGCGGCCATAACAGAAGGCAGTAGCGTTACCCTGGCATGGGGAAATAAAACCGTTCCGATTGTTTTCAGCGTTGCAAATCCTGATAATTCGCCTTTTATTTTCAGCCCTACACTGGCCATTAACCAGTATTTTGCCGAGTACTTTAATCTTTTCCTTAAAAGTATTTATCAGATTAATGAAGATTTCGTTGTAACGCTTGCCGAGCTTGTAGGCGTTTATTGGTTTATCACATTAACGGCACGCGAAAAAGGAAGCGAATTTACCATCACGGCAACGCCGGATGTTAACCTTTCGTTTGTCAACACCCAGGCAGGCACCGACGCTGTTATTCGTTCGGGCTATCAGCACATTTTCCAGTTGTACGATATTACCGGACAACTGATAGGGGAGGAAGCCATCACGCCGGATGCCAGCCAGAAATCGGTTTTTGATGCTTCGGAATACCTTTATAATAAGCTCGAACTGAACAGGGCTGCCGTTGATAACTTTTCGTTTCCGGTTGATGAAGATAAGATTTTCGAGCGGAGCGCCCAGGCACTCCGTTTTTATGTTCGCTATGCCGAAAAATGGGATCAACAGGTTCAAACACTTTACACGGCGGCAACCTGCACCGCGCTTATGGGCGGATTATCGAAATTAAAGGAAACTGAATTTGCAGCCTACGGAACTACATTTTATCAGATGCTTACTGAAGATAAATTCTTTTTAACATGGCAACCGGTTACAAAACGTACCTCGTTGAACGCTCCTGAGCGGCTTTATTATTTTGCACCATCGGCAGGGCAGATTTACATCCGCTCGAAGGTTTATTTTTATGATGGGACAACTGCCAACGTGCTCATCGGCTATCATTATGCGCTTTCAAAAACGGTTTATGAAATTGATTGTTCTGGTATTGTCTTTCCTTCAGCCACTTCACCCATCGAAAAATACGAAATATGGCTTTCTGATATTGACGAAAATATCCTGAGCGAAATTCGCACCTTTATTATTGATCACACCTTTTACCGGAACGAACAGCACTTCATTTTCCGCAATTCGCTGGGCGGATACGATACCGTAAGATGTACAGGAAGGTTAAAACGGCAGGGCGAAATAGACCGCGAAACCTTTACCGACGATGACAACTACCGTCATTCTCTCAATAATGTGATGGAGATTACCTACACCGCCGAAACCGGATCAATCAGCGCCGAAATGTTCAGATGGCTCGACGATCTGATGTTGAGCAAGGAAGCATGGTGGCTTACCGGAGGCCGTGCGCTGCCTGTTATTATCACCAATAAGAAAAGCACGGAGTTGGTTGATGACCAGCGCCGGTTTAATATTTCGTTCGATTTCTCACTTTCGGCGCTCGAAACTTACAGCGCTGCACCATCAACCCGCAACGCAGTTTTGGAGGAGTTAACCGGCAACAATAACGGAAATATCAATGCTTAAAATCAAAGTTGGCACCGAATATCTGGACATGGGAAACTTCTCGGTTTCCTTTGAACTGCTTTCGCCTGTTTTTAACGATATTGGCAGCTTCAGTTATCCGTTCACGCTTCCGGCCACAGCCAAAAACAAGCAGGTTTTGGGCTTTCCGGCAAAGGTGAACTATTCAAATTTCACCACTCAAAAGGTTGCCGTGGAATTATACCTGAAGGGGCTGTTCTGGAAACGCGGCAACTTAGTAGTTACCGAGGCCAACAAAGACAGCATCCGGGCAAACTTTACGGTAAGTGAAGGCTATTTTTATTCGACCATTAAGGATTTAAAGCTGGCTGATCTGGATTTGGGGGGTATCAGGTTATTCATAGATAATCCCTGGGAAAGTTATTTCGATAAAACTTACCCGGAAACCGATTTTATCCTGTTCCCGCTGTACATGCCGCGCTTTTATGGCGAAATAAACAGCAATGCAAAATCAATAAAACTCAATCACGACCTGCTGAATAATGGATTTGTAGGTAAAATTAACTATTGGGATGGCAATGAGGAAACTTACAACCTGCCAGGCAATACCTTTGTTTTGTTTCCATTCCTGAACTATGTGCTGGATCGGCTTTTTGAACATATTAATATTGCCGTTACCAAAAATCCGTTTTCGGAAAATGAATTTTTAATGAAACTGGTTCTTTTTAACATGATCAGCGAATCGTACACCGAGGAAGATATTTCGGGTGGCGATGAACTTGGATCGTTCAACCTGAAAGATTATGTTCCCGATCTTACCGTTTCGGAGTTTTTTGATTATCTGCAAAGCCTATTTAAAACCTTTGTTTTTTATGACGATTTTAAAAACGAAATTTCCATCCAATACCTGAAAGATATTATTAACAACCCGGATACGCTGACCTTATCAGGAGCCATCCGGTACAATTATCTTAAACCAAACGATTACGACGGCTACCTGATGACTTACGGAATTGATGGCGACGACAACCTGGCCGAATTGCACTACAAAGACATTTCGGGATATACTTTTCTGGGAAACCTGCCAAACCTTGCCGCTTTGCCCGCTAACGGGACGTTTCTCGATCTGTACTACATCGAGGACATTCATAAATACTATTATTACGAAATCAACTACACCGGCATGGCCGGAACCTTTGTTGTGCTTTCGGATGATGTTTTAACCGATCAGGAAGGCAACGGCGCTTTGGAAATTGAGATACCAGGCGTTTTTGCCCGCGACGAAATTAACCATGCCTCTTGTGGAAATACCGGGCACTGGCAGATTAAAGAAAAGCCTTTCGAGGTGCCCGACCGACCAGAACCCAGGCTGATGTTCTGGCATGGATCAGGCGTAAACTCGAACAATATCCCGTTTGGAAGTCCTTTCAACCTTTGGCCTAATGGTGCCGAAGCAGCGCCATATTCGATAGAGTGGGGGAGTGCTGCCGGGCTAAAAGAAAACTTCCATAAAGAATTTCTCGAATTCAAAAAGACTACCCGCGAGGCGGAGATTAGTATGATACTCAAAGCATCGGATCTTAAAAACATTGATTTTTCGCGCAAATACCGCTTTTCAGAAGCCAACTGGCTTTTATCCTCAATCAAATTCACGGTTACGAATGATAAAATCACACCAGCAACGATTGTGGCCTTTAAAGTTTAACCGCCGACTTCGGACTTCCGACTTCGGACTTCCGGCTTTAAATTGTCCTTTTCTAAAAACTATTTTGATAACATTTTTGCTTAAAATAATAACGGATGGCGAAGTACACAAAAGCACAGGTTGACACAGCGATAACTACAATTCTGGATAATGCTTCAGGATTGGTTACTCCTGCGATAGTGAGGGCCGTTTTGGCTACTTTGCGCGATATGGAGCAACTGGCTTCATACATCAAATTTACCAATGCAACGCTTCAGGCGACAACAGTCGAAGAAGCCCTGGCAGCCATCGCACACGCCAATATCCCGGTTTGGAGCAGCGAGCTAACTTACGATGCCGGATACACCGTTTACTGGCAATACCTGCTTTATGTTGCAAACGTAAACATTACCGCCGGTGGCGCTGAGCCAGGTGCATCAAATAACTGGATACTTGTTTCGGGTGGCGAAGGTGGCACCATGACGGCAGGACAAATAAAAGCATCCCTCGAAACACTTACTTTAACCGACAGGCTTAATGCTTCGGCAATTCAGGGACTTATTACCGATGCCGACCAGCTTACTTATGATGATCCTGCTTTCGGTTTTATCGGTTCGGCGCTAAATTTCCTGGTATTGCGGCAAAACATGGACTATTCGCAAACCATGACTTACAAGGTTGGGTATGTTGTTTTTTACAGCGGGAAACTTTACCGTTGTAAAATAACCTGCGTAAACATCCCGCCAACAAATACAAATTATTGGCAGGTAGCAATCCCGAATTTTACATCATCGGCTGATTTTGTGGCTATCCATGAAGATGCTCAAAAAACAACCGACTTTGTGATTACGACAGGCGACACAGTTACCTTTGAGGAACGGTGCCTTTTGTTTACGCAAGCCATAACATACAAATGGGAAATACAAAATGAGGCTTATGGATCGCCAATTGTTTATAGCTACAAAAGGGCGTTCGATTATGTTTTCACACTTGCAGGCACCTACAAAATAACACTTTCGGCTTTAGATTCGAGCGGAAGTGTAATTGATTCGGAATTAAAGACTGGTTTTGTTGAAGTTGAAGACCCGGTTCAAAATTTCACAATCTATTACGGAACTTCGGCTGACAATATCGTTTTGGAAGCAGAAGCAGTATTAGGAACAGCATTTATTGATACAACACCCACCGAAACATTGATCAATTTCAATATGCAATCAAACGCTTATCCGTGGATGGTTGCACCGGCAAGTCATGTTTACACCCTTTGCCGTGACGAATCGCTTGGTGGATGGTTTGATATTACCCAGGTTTACAGTGTTTCTAATATTTACATTGGCGGAATATTGCACAAACTTTATATGTACAAATTCCCGACTTTGATTATTGCAATGAGTTTTAAAACAATTTAATAAAAATAACGATGGGAATACCAGTTGGAAACGGAATTGATATTAATGCACCGAAGGGTCCTGACCATAAAATGCGGGTTGGCGCTTCCGATTGCCTTTATGTAGATAAAGACAATATTCCATCATATTGGAGATACGAGGGGATGCCTGTATGGGCTAAAGAAGGTACTGTTTGGAAAAAGTACATTCTTGCGTTAGACCTTGTAACCTGGACAAGCGATAGCGGAGATACCGCTATGGATGATTTGACAACGCATATTAGCTATGCCAATCCTCACGATACGATGGCTTCGGATATTATGACCGATGCCGATATTACGGTTCAGGCCGAATTAACCGCAATAAAGGGAGATGTAGCTGATAAAGCCGAGCAAATTGACCTGACTAATCACATTAGCGTTGCCAATCCTCACGACACAATGGCTTCGGATATTATGACCGATGCCGATATTACGGTTCAAGCCGAATTAACCGCAATTAAAGGAGATGTAGCTGATAAGGCCGAGCAAATTGACCTGACTAATCATATTGGTTATGCCAATCCTCACGATACGATGGCTTCGGATATTATGACCGATGCTGATATTACGGTTCAAGCCGAATTAACCGCAATAAAGGGTGATATTGACGGAAAACCTGACACCCTTAGCGACATAACCGGAGCAGCCGCTGAACTCGACCCTGACGGAAATTTTAGCATCCTTAAACAGCTTATTTTTTCGGCTTCTGAAGTAGAGCCTGCTTCACCGGCTACACTAAATTTTTCGGATAAAAATTTTATGGCAGTAACGGTAAATGGAAATTTAACAGTTACAAATATTGTTGCCGGATTAGCTGGCCCTGCGTATGGGATTTACATCATTGTTTTTAAATTTACAGCAGCAGCAACCATAACTTTTGATGATTCGCTGTATTTGTCGCCAATTATAGGGATAGCCGATTCTTCGATATTCCTTATCGGGCATAATTATAACGGAGAGCCGAGATTTATTAAAAGTACAGTTTTCGGGCTGAGTTGTAATTATTATTTTGGTGCTTCGGCTGATGCGACAGTTTTAGAAGCAGAAGTTTTATCAGAAACCGAACAGACCGATCCAACTGCTGATGAAATTGAAGTAGCTTTTGATTATTCAACGCCAGCCTATCCGTGGCTTGTGGCTCCGATCATTTTTCCGTTTACATTGGTAAAAGATTCTATCGGTGGATTTTATGACCTTACCGAAGTTTTCAATGTAACACCGATAACGGTAAGTGGAGTTGCTTGTTACCTGTACATTTATAAATTCAAAACCATTGTGGACACATTAACTTTTAAACTTTAAAATATGGGACGTGCTATAAATTTAGGCAGACCGATTGTAACTCATGGCCCCTGGATGGATTTGAGTAAAATGTTTGTTGGCTTCGATTTCAGCGAATACGCTACTAAGGAGGATATTCCCCGCGATTTGCGTTTTGTTGATATGGTTGTTTTTGAGAAATCAACCGGAGAAGTAAAAGAATATCACCTCGAAGGTGGGACTGGCGATGAATTATTTGTTGATAAGACAAAAGTTGATGCTGATAATTTTAAAGCTGTTTCAGAAAACTTTCTGGCTTACGGCAGTTTTTATGCCTACAATAAAACAATTCCTTTTAATATCGTAAAGGCAAACACGTATCATGCGCTTTGCCTGGTTACTGCCGGCGATTTTACCGAAGGTTACACAAACATTGTAGCGTTTAACGAGGGAAGAATTGTAGATGCTAACATTACTTCGGAAGCCGATAGTTCGGGAAAATTATTGATTACCTGTTCGGCTGCTCACGCACTTTCGACTGGTGATCTGGTTGTTTTGGTAAACATGAATAACGCCGGACACGATAAGCCAACGATTATTACCAGGGTTGATGCAACCAGTTTTACATGCGACGACATCAATTATGTTGCTAATGCCGGAAATTCGGCTGGGATTGTTACCGTTCCGGCATACCTTCAGCCAGTTACCAACGCAGGCGGGATTTACTTTGTTTCGCTTAACATTGATGGAACAGCAGCAGCAGCAAATAAAGCGTGGAAATGGGAAGTTAACAAAAACATCAACGCTGTTGATGCAATTGTAAGCGAGCGGCTATCAACAAACACCCTGGCATCATTATCAACATCCGGGATTATCGAACTTGCCGAAAATGACAAACTTTGGATTTCGGGAAAAAACATTACCGACCCCACCGATTACGTTATCAAGAACATGAATTTTAACATCCATAAAATTTAAAAAATGAACACAGTAAAAACCGGCGAAAGCCCACAGCGCGTAATAACCTCAGGGAGTAAAACATACCTTTTATTTCCAGATTACGGCGTTACCGATCTGGCAACGGCAGGATGGGCAATTAAGCGCATTGACGAAACCAGCGCCACCGACGTAACAATTATGTGGGCAGAAGGCAGCCTGGATAAAAAATTCGCAGCCAACAACCTCGCAGCATTAACCTTTAGCAACATACTGTAATGGCCTGGTTTAAACCTTAATACTAAAAACTGATGGATTTATATCTTGATAATAGGAGCGGTGAGATAATTCCCGGAGTGTTTCTGAAGAAGCTGGTAAAATTAGCCGGAATTGTTTCGGTTACTGTTGATGACCTTGCCATTACGGTAGTTGGCTCAGGCGAAGGAACACTTACTTACGCACTTTATAGCGGACAAACAAAACTTGCCGAGAATATCACCGGAATTTTTACTGCACCTGATTATGGCACTTACATTGTTACGGTTACGCATGAAGGCGAAGGTGTTCCGGCTGAACAAACTGTAAATGTAGCATCAACCGCCACAGGAATAGGTACATGGAAAGTAGGAACAACATTTACAATAAACTAAATAATTAAAAATAATGTCAATTCAAAGTAGAACAACATTAAAGGGATATTTCAATACAGGAGATACCCCAACTGAGGCGCAATTTGCAGACTTCATTGATAGTAATTTGAACCTTACAGATTCTCCATCAAGTGAATTGGGAGCGATTATTAACGCAACAGATGCAGCAACACCTGCCGATGCTGATTTAGTGCCGTTCATCGTTTCATCAATATTAAAAAAAATAACATGGGCAAATTTGTTGTCAGCGATAAACGCAAGTACTCGATATGTCTATGAGGGTGATTCTATAACAGAATACACAGGAAGTAAGTGGCCTGAACAATTGGCTATTTTGGACGGGAGGGTTGGAATAGGAAAGCAGTATAATGTAGCTATTTCAGGGGAAACAGCACAAAGCATGGTTTCACAATATGCCACACAAGTGGCAATACACAAACCAACCAAAACTGGTGACGATTGTTATTTCCTCATTTTAGCAGGAACTAATGATTGGTTTTATAGCAGAACAGCAGCGCAGATATACGGCGACCTTAAAACTTTGTGGGCAAGTGCAAGAGCTGATGGATTTAAGGTGGTTGCAATGACGATTATGCCTGCAACTTTTAGCGGTTATGAAGGAGGTGCAGCAGCGGTTAATCCGCTTATTTTGAGTGACCCTTCATTGTATGACTATATGGTCAGAACAGATTTAGTATTACCAGACCCAACAGATACAGACCTAATAGCAGATGGACTTCATCCAACTACTGCTGGTCAAATTCTTATTGCCAAAGAAGTATCACGTGTTTTACGCAGTCAATTATCAAATAGTAATAATTTTGGAATTGGAACGCTTAATCCGATTGGTAGGCTAAGTATTAAATCTAATTCACAAGGTGATAATATTAAATACATAACATTTGACGATTATTTAAACACAGCTGGTTGGTGGATAGCTTATTCAAATTCTTTAGCTTGTTTATCTATTGATTCATTAGGCAGTTATCCGCTTGGATTAAATACAACAGGTGGAAATGTCGGAGTTGGTACTAAATCACCAACATCAACACTACATGTCGTCGGAAGCACCTACAACACAACAAAAGCCCAAATGGTAAGGGGTCAATATCGTTACGATTCACAAAATGTAAACGTTGATACTGCTGGTGATTGGCGTACTTATTCAGATGCTAATGGCTATTATACTGAATATTGTACAGTAGGAAATGCAACGCAAGGAGGTGGTACATGGGTTAATAAACATACAATTTCAGTTTAAAAATTAAAATAATATGATTATGAAAAAACCAAAAGCATGGCGTGACGGCAATAATACTAATTTGGTATTTGCAAATAAAAGTGGTGGAATGTTTAATTTACTATAATCATTTCCCATACCCATCAATACTTTGTTTTACCCAGGCCAACCTCGAAGCAATAACTTCGAGGTTTCGCTTTTCGACGTAGTTGCTTAATACCCCTTAAATGTCTTCACAAACTTATCGGATGCTTTTCGCCGGAATTTATTGAGATACTGTTGCGTTTGATCGAGCGAGTAATGACGGTTCTGAAGCTGGATATCACGTGCGTTAAGATCCTGGTCGAAAGCCATACCGTTGCCGGTATGTTTCATGTCGTAAATGTTTTTTGTAAAGTTGTACTTCTTTTTAAAAAGTCGCCACCAGTCGCTGATCCGGTTCGGACTAATCTTTTCGGGTCCAGGATTGAGCATTTTTCCAAACAGATACCAATCCGAAGGGTAATCGCGATTCCAATCTTTCAAATTTTCAAACAACTGATCGGGAATGACGATGGTTTCGGTTTTTCCGTTTTTACTTTTATTGCCAGGTACCAGGATCATTTGATTGTCCCACATCACATCTTTAAATTGCAATCTTACCAATTCGGCTGGCCTCAGAAAACAATAAAAAATCAATTGTGAGATAACATACAACTGGTAGTTGTATGCCGGCAAGATGCCGGTAATGGTGGCCAGTTCCTCCGGGGTGTAGGCTGTAATGCCTGGTTCGTTTACCTTTATCAGTTTTATCCCTAAAATCGGGTTAAAATCAACATACTCCCGTTCGAGCAGCACATTAAACAGTGTCTTTAGCGAGCGCAGCCGGTTGTTGTGGGTCCGGTTTGATACTTTCTCGACGATTAAACAATCGTCGAGATATTTCTGAATGTGTTTACGGGAACAGTCTTTAACCGGCTTATCGTTAATTTCTTTTGTTTCCGCCCACTCCAAAAACAGTTTGGCAACCGAACGGTAGGTAAATGCGGTTCGCTTACCGGTTACTGATAGTTTGTAATCGACAGCAAAATCGAGGGCTTTTTGGAGAGAAACTCCAAGTGTGCGGGATGAGAAAGGATTAAAACCGGATAACAGCTTTCGCTTTATCTCAGCTTTAATCTCATTTGCATGTGTGTACCGGGCAGTTTTTGTTTGGTACTTAGAGGAGATAAAAACCCTGAAGCGTTGAAATTTCCCGGTATCAGGATTTTTGTAGTAGTAATACACAAACCATCTTTGGTTTAGGTCGGAATCGGCATCAAAAATTCGAGGTAACTTAAAATCATCCATTTGGATATTTTTTTAAGATCCCGTCGCGGCACTTAAATGTTTGTCGCTTTTGTCGCACGCGACAAACATTTTTTTATTCATTTGCTTGTATTACAAGCACTTAAATAGTACCCGGGGCGGGACTTGAAACACAATAATAACATTTAACTCCTTGTTTTTAACCTGTTTAGCTTTGTCGCTTTTTGTCTTTTTTAGCTGACGTAGACTGGTTTTGTCTCTTCTTTTGTCTCTAAAAAAAGCGAAGTGGGGATGGGAGGGAGTAAGAACACTTACCGTCGCGGCACGCTGTGATTTGTGGTTTAGCTTCCTTGAATGGATCCCCATTCGCTGTATTTTAATGCTGCATCCGTGGCGTTTCGTAATTGCCGTTTTGAGTAGCCATTATCAAATCGTCGGAGCCGGGTTTTTTGGGCTCGTAGCGCTCCAGTTCCTTTTCGAGCCTGGCAATAAGTTTATCTTTATCCTTTAGCTGCGACCTTAATAACTCTATCTCCATTTTGCCATAATGCTGAATTGGCTCTTTTACTACATTTTCATTTTCTTCTTTCCACCAAAAGGCAGGCGAAACGCCTAAAGCCTTACTCATCTTTTCTAAATCAGAAACCCTACAATCATTCCTTTCAAAAAACTGATAAAGTACTTGTTTATCCCTTCCAAGAAGTTTTGCGAGTGATGGTACGCTAATTTTTTTTGACTCCGCGTATTTTTGTATCTTGTTGACTGTCATATTGAATAATTTATAAAGAAATTAAATTATGTCTTTTTGAAATTATTTCTTGACTTTTATGGAATAATATTATTACTATTGTCGCTCAAAGTTAACATTCATTTTTGATAATAACAAAAAATATTCCAAACATGCTAAAAAGTGACATAATTAAAAAGATAAGGACAAATACCCGCTTAAAGCTGGAAATTGCCCTCATGCTCGAACGTAGCATCCCCACAATTGAGCGGATGCTCAACAAAAACCACCTGATGCTTACCAGGATCGACGTGCTCAAAAAACTGGCTGCCGAACTGAATATCGAAAACTTTGAAGACCTGTTGGAAAAATCAGAAGCCTACTTTTCAAAATCAGCATAGCCATGAAAATCGAATTTTATAAGGACCATTCCGGCACCTTTAAGCCGGTGCTTTACTTCAAGTTTGAAGGGGCAAACTTCGAGGAGTTTGATAAACTTACCCCTGAAGAGATTGAAACCATTTTCGATCACATCTGTAAATTTGATGAAGCCAAAAAAGCGCTACTGCATTTGAGCAGGTTTTTCCCAGGCAACAAAAAGCAAATACTGCTGCAGTTTATTTCGTGCAACTGGCTCGAACTCGACGACATGGTTTATATTACCGATACCAGGTTAAACTATGAGTTTGTTCCATGCCCGCGCCGGTCGGCTGGAACATGCGAATTTGGTTGTAAAATATGTATGAAAAATCATTTTTAAATCTTACAAATATGGACATCATAAAATTTACTTACAACAACAACGAAATCAGTTTTCAGCCCGACGCAGGCAAAAATCTGATGGTAAACGCTACCGAAATGGCTAAAGCTTTCGGTAAAGAAATTAAGCATTTTAATGAAAATGCAAGTACCGAATTTTTTATTAATGCATGCTTGAATGGTCGGAATTCCGACTATTTAGGAGTAAAAAACCGCGAAGATTTGATCATTTCAAACCCAAAAACCGGCACCTGGATGCACAGGATTTTAGCGCTCAAATTTGCAGCCTGGATAAATTCAGAATTTGAAGTTTGGGTTTATTCGACCATCGAAGATTTAATCTTTGGGCAATACAAACGCCTCGAAGAAAGCCTTAAAGCCAGCGCAAAACGCAAAGTTCAGATTGAAGAACTCCGCAACAAGTTGGCCGAGAGCGAAGAATTTCAAACGCTCGAACGCCTCGAACTCGAAGAGCGCCAGGCAGCCTACCGCCGTAGCCGTGAAAACTCAGCACAATTGGAGCTTTTTAAAATTGAAGCGTAATGATCAAGCCCATCACACTCCAAAGCATTATCACTTTTCAGCAAAAGAAGCTGAAACAAGCAAAGCGCAACCAAAACGAAACGGTTGTGTATGCCGAAAAGATGATCCTTGAAATACTGTGCGAGCACGAGCGCATGATCCAGAACTTTGAAGGCAATGTAGTTTTACACATGTCGCCGGAGCGCTTTAAGCTTATCGAAAATATCAGGCCCACCGGGGTGACGTTGGATGATCAGTCCGATTAGAACTCACCGATTTCTTAGTGAGTGATGGCCGTGTTCCCCGTTTTCCTTTTCGGGGCAAACCTGTCGGGCTGGGGTTCGTAAACACCTAAACATAGCAGCTAAACACGGCAAAGAATGATGACAGGAAAAAACCTGTGACAGGAGGGAAAGACCCCGAAATAATATGAAGCTAAATCCGTCGCGGCACGACTGTAACAGCTTCCAGTTCTTTCGCACCATGGTTGGAATCACGCTTCAGGGCGTGATCTCCAGCTTGGTTTTTTTATCACAATGAAAAAAATAAGGTACAAAACCGGACAAAGCAGCTACGCAAAAAGGATGATGCGACGTAACCTGATCATCGTTCACGCGCTGAAATTGATGGAAAAGGATTTGAGATAGAAATTAAAAAGCCTTCCGCGTGGTAGCGAGCTACGAAGCTACTTTAAAGATGAAATTTCGATAACTCAAAATATTTTAGAACAATACAAAAACAGAATCTGATGGAAACTATAAGAATCGCATTAAATGCATCAAGTGTAATGGTGCCGCTAATTGCAGCACTGTTGGTAGTAGGTTGGTTTGTTGATAAAGCAATAAACATCAGCAACCAAAACAAAAACATCTATCGCGATGCAGCCCGCGAACAGTGGCAGTCTGAAAAGAAAGAATCGCTATGATTTTCATGGTAGATAAATTTGAGAGTTGCCAGGTTACCGGAATCACCGATTTTGAACTTACCTGGAATGCCGGAAGAGGCGAATACAGCGAAAAGCTGTTCGATATCCAAATCGTACAAGCTGTTGATTATATTTTTTCGATAGCACGCGAAGCCATCCTGATCAGGCTTGAACTCTTTTTGAAAAAGGTTATTCCAATAACCGACCGCGCCGATGATGCAGCCTTTTTGTGGGGAAAACTTGCCGACTTAAACGCGAAGGATTTTAAACCCATTTGCCAGAACATCAACTTTTTAAAAGACCGCATTTACGCACTGATCCCCGGCAAAAAAACCGACATCGAAACCGCGCTTCACCGCGATGCAAACGACATTATCGCCTTCGCAAAATCGAACTGCGAAGCAAAATTTGAAAATTTTATTAATCATTTAATAGCAGCTTAATTATGAAAGAAAATTGTGATTGTTTAAAGAAGGTATCCGAGTTGGCCGTAAAGCATGTTACCGATACCAGTACACTAAAATCTTTTAAGGTTAAAGATTTTAGGTGGAAAAACTCCAGTATTTACCCAAAACAAAGAATTTACTCTGTTATCGAACTTAACTACACTTTCGAAAGAGTTGATGGGAACGAGAGTAAGACTAAAAATGATTCGATAAGCATTTTTTATACGTACTGTCCTTTTTGTGGTTTGAAATATGAAAATGAGTAATAATATGAAAACCCATCCAATAATTTTCAGCACCCCAATGGTGCAGGCCATCATCGAAGGCCGCAAAACAATGACCAGAAGAATCGTAAAAATGTATAGTAATGACGATCATCCCGCCAGACAAAATGCCACCTGGCTCAGTGAAAACAAAACATGCCCTTACGGTGAAGTTGGCGACGTGCTTTGGGTAAGGGAAAGTTTCACACCCGATTACTTTGATAATCATCAGCCAGCCTATAAAGCTGATTGGACTAAATTATCTGCTGAATATGCTTTTGAACCAAAATGGAAACCCTCCATCCACATGCCAAAAGCCGCTGCCAGAATATTTCTCGAAGTTGTAAGTATCAGGGTTGAGCAGTTGCTTTCGATTTCATTTGAAGATGCTGAAAAAGAAGGAATACTTGGGCTAAATTGCTGTAAAAGGTATTTTGATTATGTATCAAATAATTACACTAAACCAAATTCAATTTCTTCTTTTCGCAGCCTTTGGGTAAGCATTAATGGCAGAAAATCATGGAACTCAAACCCCTGGGTTTATGTAATAGAATTTAAACGGATTGATAAACATGAAAACTTCTAACCATGCCACAACGTAAAATCAAATTAACAACAGCACTCCCGGCACCATCCCAGGCTTTAAACCCGCCAAAAAAATCATATTGCATGTTTTGCGGCAACCAACTGCCACAGTGGAGCGAAGCGGTAAACTGTAGCGCAAAAGCGTGCCGCGAACAGCAGGAAGACCTGCGCAAAAAACGCAAATCGCTTGAATGGGATGGCGTTATCGAACCTGGTTATATTTTCCAGTGCACCCAGGCATGTATCTTTTAATAAACCTTTAAAAATATTTAATCTATGAAGCCTCCAAAAAGAATTATCCAAATTGCTGAATTTGAAGCATCAGCAGAATTTTACAATTTTGGGATACCGTTATCTATACTCAGGGATGATGTTACCAGGGCAATAAAGAATTATAGAGAAGCTAAACAAAAAATGATTGACTTTGAAAACGAACAAAAGGAAATCAGACAATGGCTTGATAGTATTTACGATCAGTCTATAAATATTGATTCTGCCAACACTGAACACCAAACAACAAACAAAAAACAATCTTAACCTATGATCAGTCCTGAAAAAAAACAGGAGGTTTTGCGTGTTGCACGTATCGAGGATGTTGTTGCAAAATACTACGATCTTAAAAAGTCGGGGGCTTCGCTTTATACTACCTGCCCAAAATGCGGCAAATCGGGTAAAGGAAAAGGCTTAATCGTTACCAAATCGAAACAGGTTTACAAATGCTTCTCATGCGATTTTGCCGGAAACAACGCCATTACATTTGTGATGGAAACCCAGGCCATAGGTTTTATTGATGCTGTTAAACAGGTTGCCGAAATGTACAACATCAGTCTGGACGAACGCCCCGAACCCAAAGGACCGCAAAAGCGTGGTGGAAACCTGCCGGAGTCGTTCAGGAATATTCAGCTTAGGCAATCCGGTTTGGATGAGAACGACCAGAAAGCCACCGTTTTTGTTGCCGACGATACCGAAAAGATTGTTGATACCATCGTTTCGGGTACCCGAAACGATTACGGAGTAATCACCGAAGATACCGGTGACGACATGATTATCTGGTATTACGACCTGGAAGGAAAGCCGGTTGAGTTTTTGGCGCCAAAGCATAAAAAAACAGAACATCTGTGGCGGATCCGCTGGCAGAACCCCGACATCCATTGCGACAAGAGCGGAAACCCGATGAAGTACAGCAGCCCTTATGGTTCTGGCACACACCTTTACATTCCTGAAATATTGCGCAAGATGTACAAAGAAGGCCGCATTATCAAGCGGCTGTACATCCAGGAAGGCGAAAAGAAATCGATCAAAGCCTGCAAACACGGCATGCCGTCGGTTGGCATTATGGGCATCCATGCCCTTGGCAGCCATGGCCAGTTACCTTACGACATGCAATTGATTATAAAGCGTTACCAGGTAACCGAAATTATTTTTGTACTCGATGCCGATTGGGATGAACTTTCGCACTCCATCCAAACCGGATCGAAGGTGGACAGCCGCCCATGGTCGTTTTTTAATGCCGTAAAATCGTACAAAGAATACATCAAAGGACTGGTGAATGGTGGCTTTTATCTCGAAATTTATTTTGCACACATTAAAGCCAACGAAAAAAAGGACAAAGGCATTGATGACCTGCTGACCAACACACTCAAAGGCAACGAACACGAGCTTTTTGAAGATTTTGAGAAAAGCATCAACCTGAAGGATGGCGCCGGAAAGTACATTGATCTGCACAAGATCACCACCACGAGCGACGGCAAGCTGATGGAGCTTTGGTCGCTGCAATCGGCAGAATCGTTTGCCGAGCGTTACCGCGAGCAGCTTGAGGAAATCAAAGAATTCAAGATCGGCAAGCACCTGTGGCGCTTCGGCGAAAACAAAAAGCTGGAGCTTGCACAGCCACTCCACGACGACGAAATATTCTGGAGCGTTGTAAATAACCGCGACCGCTCTGGAAACGACAAGCAAACCATAACTTTCGATTATGAGAATGCTTACAATTTCCTGCGCAACCGTGGCTTTGGCCGCATAATGATGGCCAACGGGCAGTATTTCTTTTGCCACCTTGACGGCAAGATTGTGGAGATTGTTGAACCCTTCCAGGTTAAGGATTATGTGTTGGAAATTATGCAGGAAATCTGCCCCAAAGATGTGCGCAACATGCTTTACCGTGGTGGCAGGATGTACTTGGGTCCCGAAAGCCTGGGTTCGCTCCGTTACTTTATTCCGGAGTTTGCAAAAGCCAACCAGACCAGCCAGCGGCTGTTTTTTAAAAACAAATACTGGCAGATTTCGGCAGGTGGCATCGAAGAAAAAGCCATCACCAACCTGGATTATCATGTTTGGCGCGACAAGATTATTGATTTTGACGCTACCAAACTGGCCGAACCCATTGTAAAGGTCGAAAAGCGCGACGGAAATTTTATCATCAAGTTTTCGAAAGACGGAGCCAACTGCCACTTTGCACGCTTCCTGTTCAACTCATCGGAGTTTAACTGGCGCAAGTTTATCAATCCCGAAACCCGCGAAAAGATTATGGACGAGCGCACAGCCGAAGAGCGCTTCGAAACCAACATGCACTTTGTGAGCAAGATGACTGCCATCGGGTACCTGCTCCACAAATTCCGGGATAAATCCTGCGAAAAGGCAGTGATTGCCATGGATGGCAAGATAAGTGAAGTTGGCGAGAGCAACGGACGCACTGGTAAATCGCTCCTTGGCTTCGCCATCGGGCAGATGATCCCGCAGAGCTACATCCCGGGCAAGAGTAAAAACCTTACCGAAGATCCGTTTATCTGGGAAGAAGTTACCGAGAAAACCGACAACGTATTCCTCGACGACGTTCGCACCAACATCGACTTTGAATTCTTTTTCCCGATCATCACCGGGCGCATCACCATCAACGTAAAGGGCAAAAAGAAGTTTACCCTTACCGACGAACAAACACCCAAGCTATTCCTAACAACGAACCACGCCATCAATGGCGATACTTCATCGTTCCGCGACCGGCAGGCGATTATTGTGTTTTCGGATTTTTACAACGAAACCCACAAGCCGGTTGACGACTTTGGCACCAACTTCTTTGTTGAGTGGGACAAGATCCAGTGGAACCTGTTTTACAACTTCATGAGCGATTGCCTGCAGCTTTACTTTATGGCCCGCGACAATGGCTGGGGACAATCGGGATCGGGGCTGGTGCTTCCACCCATCGAGCGTATCGAGATGCGCCGTATGCGCCAGTTTATTGGCGAGGACTTCCTGAGCTGGGCAAACGAGTATTTTGGCATATCGGATTTCGATTCGCCAGAGGATTTAAAGCAGGTTAACAGCGCAAACCTGAACGTACCCATCCCGCGCCAGGAACTGTTTAATAACTTCCTTGATAAAAACCCATTCCACCGCAAGCATACCACGGCATATCGCTTTAAAAAGAAGATTACTACCTGGTGCAAGTTCCGTGGCTTGCTGTTTAACCCACTCAATTTCGACAACCAGGGCCGCCCCGGTGCCGACGACAAATCCGGCGGCGTAGAGAATTTAACAATAAGTAATGGAAAGTATTGATGTTTAACTAAAAAACAAAAACATGATACCAGAAAAATTTTTAGAGAAATGCACGGGAGGCACATTGAATTTTAAACATGCCCAGTATTTTACTGCAGACGATATGTTTTTTTTCGCCAACTCATACCACCAGCACGAACTAAACCACACCGACCCGCTACCGCCAAAGCGCGAACTGCTTTCGCCGGGCAGCTACGAAAGAAAAAAAATGATTGAAAATGATTGGGATTATTAAAATTAAGGAGGATAACATGCCTAAAAAAACACCACAGCAAGAATTGGATGATATCGCAGGACAAATTATGAAAACCCTGATAGGATTTTGTATTAAAAAAAAGATCGAAAACCCATTATTACGTATTACTGCCGATGTTAATGATGGCAGCAAGTATATGTTAATTTTTGAGCGGGTTGATTTGGAATAAAATGTTTTACTAAAAAATAGAGAATAATGGAACAATTTAATTTTGAAAAAAAACAAGCAAAGAAGTTGAAGAAACTTCGCCGGAAAATTGCACTCAAAGCAATGCAGGCACTTTTAAAGCAAAGCGTAACGAGTTGGAAAGATGGTGATAGTAATGCTGAGTATATGTCTGAACCGGTTTATCGTATGAAATTTATGGCTCGGGCTGACAGTGATTCTAAACACCTTATTAAAGATGCTTTTGAAATTGCCGATGAATTTATCAAACAGGAATCAGAAAAGGAGGCTACGAAATGAAAACCACAGTAACAGCAATCTTCCCGGGAGGAATTGGCGAAGTTGAAATAAGCCGTGAACGTGCAGATCAGATTTTGAGACTGCAAAAGATCATCAGGAAGCAAAGGGATAAAAATTCCATCGGGATAACATCTTTACCAAATAACCTTCCATTAGGAACAAAAATAAAATTACGCGATGGAGAGGTTTATCAGTATCAGGTAGAAAATAAAACTGGAAAAATTGATATTACAGATGCACCTAACTTAATAATAATTTGAAATGAAAATCACAATCGAACTCGAAACAATTGATGAATTAAGAGAGCTTATGGCAGTTAAGGTTAAAGAAGAACCTGGTACACCACTGGACCGTTTTTTACAGGAAATTGAAAGAGGTGAGCCGGTTCCTGGTCCATGGTCGGTTCCAACCGCAGAGCCTATTGCCGAAACAAGCGTAAAACCACGCAAGCCTCAAAAAAATGTAGGCGATATAATTTGCACGGTTTGCGGCAAACAATTCACCGGACGAATAGACAGTAAATATTGCTCAAGCAAATGCTATCATAAAGTTTATGATAAAATGCGCAAACCCAAAAAAGCTATCGAAACCGATGATGCACGTTACCAGAATAACCTTGAGAAATGTAAAAAAGACATGAAGCAAACAGTAGCCAGGCCGGAGCATCATCACTTATCACATTCAGCGTAAACAGGAGGAAACAAAATGAACATAGAACCATATCAAGTAACTCAATCATGGCGCACAACTACCTATGATTGGAATACTAAAAAAATAAAATGTTACCCGGTTTTTTATGTAAAACAAACCGAAAAAGGAAGAACAAAACGAGTCTCATTAACTGAAGGGATTGAACTAATCAAAAACAAATCGTGCGGGCTTACCGGCGATATGAAAGTGTGGATGATGGAAAATGGTTATGGTGAAGTTGTAAAGGAATTACTCTATTCATAATATGGAAAATACCGTTCCCACACTTGTAGTAAGGCCAACTAATCGGGATAATGTAACAAAGATTTTTGAGAAAATGACCCCGATACGAAGACAAATCAATTTTGAAAATTACACCAAACTGATTGACGTAGAAGAAGGCCGGTTGGTTTCGAAGGTGCGCCCTAATGGTTGCTTTTTCTGCACGAATTTAAAATGGCCACGCTTTCGCGTGGCCATTTTTTTTTGCACTAATCTTTTCCAAATTTTATAAATGGCTGACATATAGTATATTATTATTTTTATTACCGCTTTATTATGAAAATAGACTTATCAAAAATGCTGAAAAAATTCGTGCAACAGTGCGCACAAATATACTGTTCCACTATATGAGGCGGTTGGCGCGGCTTGTAGCCGACTGTTTTTCGTACTATTTTGCACGAATCCGTACTGTTTGCACGAATACCCGTTTTTGTACGGTTTTAAAAATGTTAATCTATTGATATTCACCGGGTATAAGTATTAAGCGCACTACTTGCACCCCTGCACGAAAATTTTGGTAGTTACAGACAAGTCTCCAGTGGCGTGCGTGTGTGTAAAAATCCACCCATATTTACCCTTCCTGCCGGTTTATTTATGTTTAATGAGACCGGATAAATTCAATTTTTTTATCTTTGCCTTGCCGCGACGGGAAATTAAAACGTTCCCGAATTGCCATCACCCGTAACAGTTAAGCTCAAGATTAAGCCGTACCTCAAAAAATATCTTATCGGAAAAAGTATTAATAAAGAGGAACCTCTTTTGTTCGACCGTAAAGATGAGTTTGGCGATATTATTTTTAGCTGCCTTACAAATCACGATCAGCAGAAATTTCTTTCGATTAACGATAAGGAATTCGTTTATGCCTATTTTAATCAACGATGGCCAAGAGGTGAGTGGTGCGAAATCCAACTTCCATACAACCGGAATTTTAATGTGCTTTACAAAAACTATTTATCTGATCATAACAATCGGATAATAGTAGATGAAATTACATCCCGTTTTTATCTCGAACTTAACAAGTACCTGGTTTTTAATATTGATAAAGGCGTACATCGAAAAGTTATTTTACATCATTTTTTAGGCCTTTACAATATTACCGAAGATGATGTGAATTTTGACAGCATTTACCGGCAATCTTCACGAATGTTGGAGTGCAAAATAAGAAAATTTTATTATTTATTTCGTCACATAAATGCCCAATTTGTCCTATGAAAATTAACCGCCATTCAGGCTTCAATTTATCCGGTTTGTGCCGGGTTAGATTTTGTTTAACCTCGAAGGTTAAAAGAATATCATCACCGGACGCCGATCGCCTGGTGAGCGTCGAACTGAAAAACAATTCAGACTTCGACGAAATTTACTTTACGCCAACTGCCGAAGATGTAAGCATCGAAGCCCGCAAAGACCAGGGCTATGATGTAGAAGTTAAGCTGATCAATCCAAAGCTAAGCGAAGCCAACGCCAAAACCTTTTCCGACCTTGAGCAAAAGGATTTCATCTTTCTGCTCACCGACCAAAACGAATCGGTGATGCTGGTTGGCTCGGTTGAATCTCCGGCCAGGTTAACTTACAAAATGAACATCCCTGGAGCGGGCAGGAACCAGCGAACGGTTGTTGTTGACGCCATCCACGACGTTGAACCGTTTTATGTAGCCTCGATGGTAACAACAACGGGAGGCGCTTTTTCGGATGGTTTTAGCGAAGGTTTCGACATTTAACGGCTGCTGCAAGTCCTTTATTTAGAACGTTTCTGCCTTTAACATTGCACCAGATAAATCTGATGCAATGAACTTTTCACATATTCTCTCTGAAATCCTTCGCGGCCAATGGGCCATCGAGCCACAAACGGCGCTGTCGCACAGCTCGCTTGTGGCTTCGCTTATTTCAGGCAAATCAGAAAACTTTCAGCCACGCTCCGAATTTCTTCATTTAGTTTCGGCAGGTTCCGGTATCGTTACTTCAGATAATTACAAAGATGCCCCGGCAGGTTCTGTTGCCATCATCCCCGTAAAAGGTACCATGATGAAATATGGCACCATGTGCAGCTATGGCACCGAAGAAATTGCAGCTATTTTCTCGGCTGCGATGGCCTCAAAAAAAATATCTGCCATTATCCTGGATATTGATTCAGGAGGTGGTGCAGTAAATGCTATCGCACCACTTGCCAACCTTCTTTCGTCAAAATCGAAACCTGTTGTTGCTTTATGCGATACGGCTGCCAGTGCAGCTTATTATGTCGCTTCAGGCACCGACCATATAATGGCCGACAACAACCTTTCGTCAGGATTTGGTTCGATTGGGGTTGTTACCTCATTTGTAGATATGCAGCCTTACTGGGAAATGCAGGGTATAAAATTCCATACCATCTACGCAAAAGAGAGCAAAGACAAAAACCTGGCATTCGAAAAAGCCCTGAAGGGCGATTATGAAATGATGCAGGACGAGATCCTTTCGCCACTTGCCAGGCAATTTCAAAACCATGTTAAACAATCCAGGGCAACGAAACTTAAATCCGAAACCCCCGGGATACTCACAGGCAAAATGTTTTTTGCCGAAGATGCCCTTGAGAATGGCCTCATTGATTCGATTGGCAATATGCAAAAAGCCATCGAAAAAGCCCTGTTGCTTGCCGACGTAAAAAAATTCATGAATTCTTAACCAACACCCAAAAAATAAAATGTTAGAGAAATTTAAATCAATCGCAATGACCATACTTGGGATCGCAAAATTCGACACCAAGGATGGAAAAGTGGTTCTTTCGGATGATCAGCGAAAAAAACTCGCTGACGAATTGGGAGCCGACTTTGTAGAAAAATTCAATCAGGCAGTTGACAAACAACTTGCCGACACTTCCGCACAGGATCAGGCCGAAGCTTTAAAAGCTTTGCTTGATTCAGTAAAAGCCGAAAACGCAAAACAGATGCAGAACATGCAGGCTGATTTTGATGCCTTTAAGAAGGATGCAGATGCCAAAATTGAGAAGTTGAGCAAAGCTCCCGAAGCCGACGACATTATTCCAGAACCAACCACAGGAGGGGAAAAAGTGCCTTTTAAAATCAACATGAAGCACGCCCACAACCGCTGGGCCGAAGCTAAAATGAAAGCCGAAGGTGGCGATATCGTGATGACAGGAACCACGATCGATGTTGGTGACCTGAAAACCGAGTTTGGAACGTACATCAGCCAGACCGACCGCCCGATTGTTGCGACGCTTACAGCTCCAACAAAATCAGAAGAGTTCATGACAACGAAGGTTGCCATCGAATACTGGAGAGCATCTAAATCCGAAATCAATTCGGTGGTACAGCAATTCGTTGCCAAATGGACGCCTTTGGGAAAGG
>Ga0316612_1000151_pt1 | contig 26535 bp, 33 predicted proteins | sample MIS2016226_MG_FD_207676 | JGI IMG/M metagenome (GOLD analysis project Ga0316612, IMG submission 207676) | Microbial mat bacterial communities from Middle Island sinkhole, Lake Huron, Michigan, United States - MIS.2016.226 | ecosystem: Environmental > Aquatic > Freshwater > Lake > Sediment... | reverse complement strand
CTTCCATTCGTGGTTTAGCTGCAACCGCTAATTATCCCAATCAAGAAACTGCTGAAATTGAAGCAATTCTTTCATTGAAAAAAGGCGGTAAATAAATAAAGCGTCGCTTTATTTAAAGACAAAAAAACAAAAAAAGCGCACATAGTGCGCTTTTTTTGTCTCTACTCCAAACTGCCGTAAGCGAATATTTAAATTGTTGGTATGTACCCTACAAAAAAGTGCATAATTTACCTCAAAAGTTTATGCATATTGTATTGAATCTAATCTATCGTTATCCAATTTATGTCAATCACTAATCTCATTCGCTTTAATAATCTACGAGGTGATGTCTTTGGCGGTGTCACTGCCGCGATTGTTTCGCTACCCCTAGCCTTAGCTTTCGGAGTTGCATCGGGAATTGGACCCCTCGGTGGTCTCTATGGGGCTGTCTGTGTCGGATTCTTTGCTGCTTTGTTTGGCGGAACCCCAACCCTGATTTCGGAGCCAACAGGTCCAATGACTGTTGTGATGACGGCGATCGTTGCGAGTCTCACAGCAAGTAATCCTGAGAATGGACTTGCTATGGCATTTACTGTGGTCATGTTAGCGGGATTATTCCAAATTGTATTTGGATTGTTCAAATTAGGCAAATATGTCACCCTCATGCCCTACAGCGTCATTTCGGGCTTTATGTCTGGGATTGGGGTGATTCTGATTATTCTGCAAGTTGCACCTTTTTTGGGACAAGCTCCTCCTAAGGGCGGCGTACTCGGGACTTTTCTATCTATTCCAGATTTGATTTCTAAGGTCAATCCGCCAGAAGCGATTTTGGGAGCGCTAACTCTGGCGATCATTTTCTTCATGCCTAAGAAGATCAAAAAAATCGTGCCGCCACAGCTAATCGCTCTAATCATCGGCACGGTGGTCTCTCTAACGGTGTTTGGCAATGCTGATATTCGCAGGATTGGCGAAATTCCTGTGGGACTACCGCCTCTGCAATTGCCGACCTTTACTGCGGGGCAATTGACGGTGATGTTGGTAGATGGTGTGATGTTGGGGATGTTGGGCTGTATCGATACCCTGCTGACGGCGGTGGTTGCTGATAGCTTGACTCGGACAGAGCATAACTCTAATAAGGAGTTGATTGGTCAAGGGATTGGCAATATTGTCTCAGGGCTTTGCGGCGGCTTACCTGGTGCTGGCGCGACGATGGGGACAGTAGTAAATATTCAAACTGGGGCAACCTCGGCGGTATCTGGCTTGACGCGGGCGTTGGTGCTTCTGGTAGTGGTATTGGGGGCAGCGAAATTAACCCAACCAATTCCAATGGCGGTACTGGCAGGGATTGCGCTCAAGGTGGGGATTGATATTCTCGACTGGAGTTTCTTGAAGCGATCGCACAAAATTTCTGTCAAAGGTTCCCTGATTATGTACGGGGTGCTGCTATTGACGGTGTTTGTGGATTTAATCGTGGCGGTGGGTATCGGCGTATTTATTGCCAATATTCTCACTATCAACCAATTGAGTGAAATGCAATCCTCTGAGGTGAAGCTGATTTCTGACCTTGATGATGATGTAAAGATCAGCGATGAACAAAAACTGCTTTTGGATAAGGGGCAAGGACGGGTCTTGCTGTTTTGTTTAAGTGGACCGATGATTTTTGGATTGTCTAAGGCGATCGCCCGCGAACACAATGCGATGAAGGATGCGGATGCCTTAGTCGTGGATCTAACCGAGGTTCCATCCTTGGGTGTAACGGCTTCGTTAGCGATTGAGAACGTAATCCGCGATGCCCATGATAAAGGGCTAGAGGTTTATGTGGTCGGAGCTAGTCAAAAAATTCAGCGTCGCTTGCAGTCATTAGGACTGTTCGATCTGATTCATCCAGAACACATGATGAGCGATCGCACTGAGGCTCTGCAACAAGCTGTTGATAAAGTCTATAGACAGCTATAGAGAAAATGATGAGGATTGAAACTATGTTGACGATTCGGAAGTCAGAAGAAAGAGGTCATGCTAATCATGGTTGGCTTGATAGTTATCACACTTTCTCTTTTGCCAATTATTACGATCCTCAACACATGGCTTTTCGTGCATTGAGGGTGATTAATCAAGATCAGATTGCTGGTGGTAAAGGCTTTGGCACGCATCCCCATCGTGATATGGAAATCATTACCTATATGCTGGATGGAGCCTTAGAGCATAAAGACAGCATGGGTAATGGTTCTGTGATTCAGGTTGGCGATGTCCAGAGAATGAGTGCAGGCACAGGGATTACCCATAGTGAATTTAATCCTTCCGCTACCGAAACGGCTCATTTATTGCAAATCTGGATTCTGCCGAATCAAGCCAATGTTACGCCTAGTTATGAGCAAATCTTCTTTTCGCGAGAAGAGAAGTTAAATCAGTTGCGATTGATTGCTTCCCCCGATGGGCGCGATCGCTCGGTGACGATCCATCAAGATGCTTATATTTATGCGTCAATCCTCGAAGATGGCGCAGAGGTATTGCATACTGTCAACCCAAATCGCTATGTATGGATACAGGTTGCCAGAGGTAATGTGTTAGTCGGCGATCGCTTGCTTAATGGTGGTGATGCGATCTCTAGCGATCGAGCTGGTGATTTAAAAATAACTGGCCAAGGCGATGTCGAAATTTTGATTTTTGATTTGGTATAAATCTTAATTTTCCCGTTACAGTGCTTTGCGCTCAAATCCAAACCAGGAAAAAATTTAAACCTGGTGTTACATGGAAGTTTCTAAAGCCCTTACCCCTAGCCACTCTCCCGCAGGCTACTTTATACACACAAGTTATCAGCAAGTTATCAGCAAGTTATCAAGCGATAGCACAAGTTACTAAAGATCCCCCTCAGTCCCCCTTTTTAAGGGGGAAGAATTAATCAAGTAACCCTTTTTAAGGGGGATTTAGGGGGATCTAAACCCTCAAACGTAGACAGACTTGTGTGTACAAGGTAGCTCATGCGGGAGAAGGGTTTGGGGGGTGAGGGTTTCACGCAACATCATTTAAAAGTGTAAATTAGACCACCCGCGCCAGAGGACTTGAATGCCAACTTTCCGCCCAATAGCAAAAAAGCCCCCTTTTTGCAAAGATATTCTATGCTCCCACTGGCGCGACTTTTTCCAAGAGAGGCGCGATCGCAGGATCTTCATAGCGACCTTTTTTATGGATGATTCGCACTGCTTCCGCAAGTTTTTCAATGGGAGAATCCTTGAGACAGAAACCATCCACACCCGCCGCGATCGCTTCGCATAGGATCGTGCTTTGTTCGGGAGTCACCAATATCAAAATCTTGGAGGGAATCACATAGGAATTTTCTTGGACTCTTCGCGCCGAACGGAGAAACTTCACCAGATTCATGTCGGGGAGCGCCGCATCGACAACAGCCACATCCACATCGATCGATTCGAGGATTACCAGCCCTGTTTCACCATTAGTTGCCTCACTCGCCACTTCGATATCTACCTGCGCCCTCAAATTTACACGCAAAGCCAATCGAGTTTGTTGATCGGCTTCCACTACCGCAACCTGAATGATATCGTGGGCTTCATTTTCCTTGACATAACCCTCCTCGCCGATCGCGGCATCGTTCGATCCACCACAGATCGAAATAGTACCCACAGAATCAATATCCGCAGAAAGAGCTTGTCCTTTGATCGCTTCCATTTGCTCGGGTGAGAGGATGCGTGATTCATCAAAGCCAAAGTCAATTACGCCATTATCTTTGACGCGATCGAGATTATAAAAGCGCTTGTTGAGTGTCGTTTTTACAAAAGCCCAAAGACATCCAAGCAAATAGCGGCGTTTAAATGAATCTTTTTCAAACCAATATTCAAGAAACTTCCAAGAATAGAATCTTGCATAGTTATGGAGAACGCCCTTCAAAACATCCTCTCGGCTCATATTGTCGGGCTTGATGATCGGTGTGACAAAGTTGTAATGGGAGTAGTCGCGAATTTCGACTTTATCCTCTAAGTCCTGAAATAGTTCGGCAAAAGGCCAAGGGGTAAACATATTCCAGTTAGTCATGTCCGCTTTCCAATCCCTTGCCATACGATAGGTTTCTTCGATGGTTTCGGGGGTTTCGTTGGGCAAGCCCATGATGAACTGGACTTCCGCGAGAATGCCATTTTCGCGCAGCAATTGCACGGCTCGTTTGTTATCGGCGATCGTGGTTTCTTTACGAAATAGATTCAAATTCAATTGGGCTGCGGCTTCTGTCCCAAGCGAAACATGGGCTAATCCTGCTTTGCGATAAAGAGGTAATTCTTTTTCATCGCGAAGAATGTCGGTAACGCGGGTATTAATTCCCCAGTGAATGCCTAAATTGCGATCGATTAATTCTTTGCAGAGAGCCACAAAGCGCGATTTGTTAATGCTTGGCTCTTCATCGGCAAGAATGAAAAAGCCGACATTGTGATCCTTGACTAACCGTTCGATTTCATCGACAAATTGCTTGGGCGATCGCGATCTGTATTTGCGCCAAAACTTCCACTGCGAGCAGAACCGACAGCGAAATGGACAGCCCCGTGAATAGTTGGGAACTGCAACTCGCGTATTCAGAGGCGTATAAATATATTTATTCCAATCCAATAAACTCCAATCAGGAGTGAGCGTATTCAAGTCCTTAATGGGCGGATGGGCGGGTGTGGCGACGACTTTTCCTTCTTCTAAAAAGGCAATTCCCAAAATACTGCGACGCTCTTGCTCATCTGTGCCATTGGCGATCGACGTTAACAGATTTACGGTAATTTCTTCCCCTTCCCCGCGAATGATGTAATCTACCCAAGGAGCCTCACCCAGAACTTCCCGATACATATAAGTAGGATGTACGCCACCCATAATTGTCTTCGCATTGGGGCATACAGTTTTAACTAGCTTTAGGGTTGCCTGCGATTTATAAATCATCGGTGTGATTGCCGTACATAGCACCACATCGGGCTGATATTGTTTAATTTGTATTGCTAGCTCCACATCACCAATATAGTTGCACATGGCATCGATAAAGCGGATTTCGGTGAAGCCTGCGGTCTTTAATGCACCACCCACATAGGGAACCCAACTGGCGGGCCAATTTCCTGCAATTTCTGCGCCACCACAGTGGTAATTAGGCTGGATCATCAAGATACGCATAGTTTTTTCCTGCTTAGCTAAAAATGTTTTGGGGTTGATCATGTCCTGCGCGAAGCGCAGGACATCATGATTTATTTATATAATCGCAAGGTAGTTAATTGAGCTTTGGCGATCGCACGATCGCCTGTCTAAACCCCAACACAACTAGGGTATTCGACAGGGTTAAGAAGGACTCAGCAGTACCATGCAACCAATCGACATTTGAGAGCGAAGTGCCATAGACGATTTTGGTATAGATTCCCGCAGGAATGGTCACACCCACAAATAGCAAGGTGAAATAAAATCCAATCAGTGCTAGCTTTGGCGCTTTTTGCGATCGCGTCAACAACCAGAGAAATCCCAGATATGGAAACAGCGACAGAATAAAAAGAGTATCTTTAGAAACCATAATTATTCCGATCCATTAACGAACTTGAGCCGATTGCTTCCAAAGAAACCATGCTGCCAACATCAACATACAGTTGCCGAGTAAGGTCATAGCAGCCTGAACTGTCCCTAACCACTCTAGAGATGGAGCATTGTCATAAAAATGCCAAGTACAAACACAGATGGCGCTGACTAGGGCAGGTAACATGGCGATCGCAAATCCTTTCCAAACTGGATTGCGGCTAACTTTGGCATAGGTCCAAACCAGCCAAATAGCCACAATCCACTCTGTCACACTGAGGATATGGATGATCCAAGTTGGAATTGAGAGTGCGTGCATAGTTACTTCGGTATTCCGTTGGGATTGCTCCTTTTGTGGAGACAATAATATCGATCTACATGTCTTGTATTTAGATTTACATAGGTTTCGGACTATACCTAACTATAAGGTTACTAAACATTACAATTCAGCTTTTATAGGGAGATCGCTAAGTACAAGTTAATGTCAAAATTCCAAAACAATTCTAGTAAGATTTGATGGAGTTTAAGCCGTTATCGCCAAATTGAAACTGACTATGATTGACATTTTAAAAGTAAGCAAAGGTCTGATAATCAAAGGGTTTACCAACTTTTTGGAGCTGCCAAGAATAGCATTGTATTAATGTATAAGGTTGAAATATTAAGGAAATATAAAGTCTGATTTGATGCTCACTATGAACAGAATTACAAACACTTGTCTAAGTATAAAGACTTAATACAAATTCTTTATACCTTAGAGATTTTTATCACCTGTGAATTGACCTGCAAACTGTTATAGAGGTTTCAATTTTGCCTAGGGACTTGCGACTTAATAAAGTACCAAATATAAAACCAGAATCGTTGGGGCGGCAAAGCCACCCCAACGATTCTGGAAAATCTGGATTGGTATTTTATTTTCTCGCAAGTCCTCTACAACAAAATTAAAACTCAAAAACATTACTGAGATTAATTTTTTGTTATCAAATGAGTATGCTGAGTATGCCCTGATTTGATAACTGATATAGGTAGCTGAAAGTATAGCGTTAAAAATTCTCAAAGCATATTGGTGTTGTAACTATGGCGTATAAGATATCTGGCGATTGTACTGCTTGTTCTTCCTGCTTATCTGTTTGCCCCACAGGTGCAATCTCGATCCAGCAAGATAAATATTGGATCGATCCCGCCCTATGTAATAACTGTGAAGGATATGCGCCCCAGCCTCTATGTGCCAGTATTTGTGATGTCGGTGCGTCTACGCTATTAAACCCCAAAAAAGGAAGAGTAAAATCCATTGAAAAGCCCTTGAAGGTTAGCCCCAGTTTATTTGCCAATAGTGTCAGTACTCCCTTCGCTTCAGCGATCGCAATTTGGGAGGCTTGCAATTTACTTGCTCAGCGTCAATCATTATCTTGGGACTTAGATGAGAACGGAATTTTGGTATATGAGCGCTCGGTAAGTCAAGGTAAAGGCAAAATCGCTTTGCGCTTAAATAATGTCATTAATTTTAGCTATCCGCGATCGCATATTGAAGCACAAACGATTCTTGCTTCTGACACGCTTGATATTCGTGCTACCTGTATGCACTTAATCTATGCAGCCTATGCCACTACCTTAGAAAAACCTTGGGAGCAAGAATTTACAATTAGTGATAGTCAAATCGAAGAATATCTTGGTTTAGATAAGCGTAAAGACTTGACGAAATCGACGAAGTTAAATCTGATTAAGACTCTAGCTCTGCAACCCTGCTGGGTTACTGCCCAGATCGATTGGCCGAAACAAGGAAAAGTAGAATCTTTCTCTCTACCTGAAAGTCCACTTTGGAATTTACTAGAAATTGTGCATCACTTTCACGAAGATGAAGAGGGCTGCAAACACTTACTGGGACTAACTTTTAGGATAAAAGCAGGAGCTTGGTCACAATATTTCTTGAATAAGAAGGAATGCCACGCAGGACGATCTTTTTATCAATATAGTACCCTGCCAAAGTCGCTGCTAAGCGCGATTATGAGCATTTGGCAACAACATGAAGGAGCCGCAAAAATGATGCTCTGGCTGTTATTTAAAAGCCGCATAGGAGATCAACAACGCATTATGGTGATGACGCTGATGCGGGTTGCCTATGGTGAAGATCGGGTAAATCAAGCGACTTCTCACCGAGAAGAAAGAAAGTGCTTGCTCAGAATGTTTGACAGCGATTTAGAGGTTGTCAATCGTTATGGACTCAAGCCCGTCTTCGATCCTGTTAGTTATCCTGTGGAGATTCAACCACTATGGTCAAAGCTTGCCGACATTCCTGATGATGCTGAGGCGGCTCTAGATTTCTGGATCAATGATGGTAGCTGCGATCTGCGGCTTACTGATGTCAGTCCAAGGGGCAAGTGGCAAATGCTGATCAATGCACGGATTCTCTCCTTTGAGTTACTGTCAGATTGGGCGCATCCTATGGAACTTGCTCGAAAAAGAAGAAAAATGGAGCGATCGCAAAATCAGTCATCCAGAAAACCAACAAAAAGTTCGGGCAGAAAAATTATAAATTCTGCTCAGTCGTTGCTATCGGGTGAGCAAATCGCTTCGCTGCGAAAGGATTTACAAATTAGTCAGCGTACCTTAGCTGAGAAAATTGGGAAGAGTCAAAGTTGGATTCGAGATGTCGAAAATGGCAGATTTCAGGCTAAGAAAAATGAGCAACAATTAATCCGCCAAGCTTTGGGAATATAGGATTGTAGCACCACTAATTTCTTAAACCAGAAATAGTTGAGAAGGCTCAAGATGTAATACCCAAGGCAACGGATATTGATTAAGCCCTGACCACTTCTCTTTAAATACTTCTGCTTGCAGATGATAATCCCAATCATGGTCAGGAGCATCATTTAATTTGAGATATAAGGTCATACGATGCGGCGTTTCCGTAGTACGAACCAACCAACAGGGAAACATATTTGCTAAATCATGCTTGCCTGAATTCTCTAGAAAAGTAATGTGGTGAGCGCGAATTCCTATATGAGTTGGTAATTTTGAGCCTGTATATTTGATCTGTAGCTGACATGACCAATCTAGAGCTTCGATGTAATTAGGAGCGATCGCCTCAATCCGCGAGAAGTTTTTACAGCCCGTAAGCCTTGCTGTTTGGACATTAGCAGGATGATCAAAAACCTCTGACTTCTCGCCATAACTCATCACCTGACCGTGATCTAAAACCAGTAAGTTTTGACAAATGCGATAAGCCTCATCGATATTGTGGGTGACAAAGAGCGTAATTCCTTTATAGGTGCTGAGAGCCGAGATTAATTCCCGTTCCATTTGACTACGGAGATGGGTATCCAATGCCGAAAATGGTTCATCAAGCAGTAATATATCAGGCTGACTGACCAAGGCTCTAGCGAGGGCGACGCGCTGCTGCTGACCGCCTGAAAGTTGATGTGGGTAGCGATCACCAAATCCCTGTAGCTCAATACTATGTAAGTACTCAGATACTTTTTGTTTGATTTGTAAGGCTGTTAATCCTTTCGGCAAGCCAAAGGTAATATTTTGGGCGACCGTCAAATGCGGAAACAATGCGTAATTTTGAAACAGAAACCCGATATGGCGATCGCGACTAGGTAAATTGACATTATTAGCACTATCAAATAATACCTTGCCATTAATCACAATCTGCCCACTTGATGGAGTTTCCATTCCCGCAATACATTTGAGCAGCATACTTTTCCCCGTACCTGATGCCCCCAAGATACCGATTGATTGATCAACACAGTGCAGAGCAATTTGCAAATCAAATTCTGGTAATTGTTTGTGGATATCGATGAATAAGCCTTGATTGGGGATTGGTGATTGGGAATTGGTGATTGGTGATTGGTGATTGGTGATTGGTAATTGAATTTTTTCCTTTTTCCTTTTTCCTTTTTCCCTTTTCCTTTCTCTCTGATTTGCCCATAAATGCGATAGGGCGATCGCTGAAAATGACATTGATAGAATGATCGCTGTCCAGAGCCAAGCTTCTTGATCTGCACCTGCTTGGACGGCGGCATAAATGGCGAGGGGAATCGTCGTAGTTTGCTTGGGGATATTACCCGCTAACATCAGGGTTGCACCAAATTCGCCTAAACCTCTCGCAAAGGCAAGCATCGCTCCTGCTAAAATTCCAGGAAAGGCAAGAGGTAAGGCTATTTGCCAAAAGACTCGAAATTCAGAAGCGCCAAGGGTTTTCGCGGCTCGGAGTAAATTTCCATCTACTTGCTCGAATGCACCTTGAGCAGTTTTATACATGAGTGGGAAAGTGACTACTACTGCCGCAACTACCCCAGCATACCAAGTGAAAATGATATTAAAACGGAAGAGTTGTAAAAACTTTCCCATCCAGCCATATTGTCCAAATAATTGCAGTAAGAGAAAGCCAACGACAGTGGGTGGCAACACCAATGGCGCAAGAAAAATGCTATCAAGTACTGATCTCCATTTACCACGATATTCAAGAAGGCTATAGGCTGCCGTAATTCCTAAAAAGAACGTAAAAAAGATGGCAGTAATTGCCACCTTGAGGGATATCCAAAATGGAGAGAAATCAAAGGTTGGTGAATCCATATTTCTCAAAAACAGTCTTGGCTGGTTCGCTGGATAGAAATTCTAGATAGGATTTGGCGCTCGGTTGGTTTGAGCTTTTTTGTAAAACGGCGATCGGATAGACAATCGGTTTATGAAGCTTAGCATCGATGACTTGTACTACTTTAACTTTAGTAGAAGTTTTCGCATCCGTTGCATAGACAATTCCTGCTTGAGCGTTGCCAGACTCGACAAATTGCAGCACTTGCCTCACGTTATTTGCCAAGACAAGCTTTGGTTCGAGAGCTTGCATGAGGTCTAGCTTTGTCAACACTTGTTCGGAATATTGACCCACGGGAACGCTACGCGGATCGCCGATCGCAATTCGTTCGATACTGACATTGGTTAAGTCTTTTAATTCTTTAGCATCGCTCCTATCCGCAGGCACTATTAGTACCAACTTATTAGTCAATAAATCGCGGCGCGTATCAGCAACGATCAAGTCTTTTTTTTGCAGTTCATCCATTTGCTTGGCGGCGGCAGAAATAAAGACATCAACGGGTGCGCCATTCATGATTTGTTGTTGCAAGTCGCCCGAACTACCAAAGTTATTACGAATAGCGACAGTGGCTTTAGCCTTGCTATACAAAGAGGTGATTTCGCCTAACGCTTCCTTGAGACTAGCCGCCGCCGAAACTGTTAACTGCACATTCTCCTGATTAACTGGTGGTACAGTTGCCTTAGTGGGCGTATTTCCCTGTTCAATCGTGGGCGATGAGAAACTGCATCCCGCGATCGCGCAAAGCGTAACAACGATCAGAGAAAGAAAAGTGAGGACTTTTTTTTTGTTCATGGGAAAATCTAATAGAGTAAAAAAAACTACAAATGCACAGATCCCCGACCTTTTTTGTGAATTTGCAAATTATCTTTGCTTGCTTAGAAAAAGTCGGGGATCTTAACCTCTCTTACGACTGTAATACTTATCTATCCTAGAGATAAATCAGTTACTAATCAGTGGCTAAAATTACATCTGAAGCTTTAATTACAGCATAGGCTTCGCTACCTTCCTTCAATCCAAGTGCTTCAGCAGAAGATTTGGTGATAATGGAGATGATTTCTACACCAGAGGAAATCTCAATTGAGATTTCCGCGTTGACAGTACCGATTGTGATTTTTTTCACAATGCCTTTAAGGGAATTGCGAGCGCTAACTTTCATAATTGTTCCTTTAGATATGGAAAGACAATCATATAATCTTATACATAGGTATAGGGCTATATATTTAGCCATCTGATTTTTGGCAATCTACGATTAACTAATCGATCGCCACCATTACATCTGATGACTTAATCACCACGTAAGCTTCTTTCCCTTCTTCTAATTCTAGATTCTCTGCCGAAGACCTTGTGATCACTGCTGTTATTACGATCCCAGCCACAATCTCCACAGATACTTCGGCGCTGACATGACCAATTTTGACCTTCTTCACCACACCTTTTAAAGAATTATGAGCGCTGATTTTCATGTTTTTCGTTTTAAATATTTCAAACTAAATCTATTTATCTTGCATGAATTATATTTCCATTTGGTGACAATAGGGACTTGTCTTCATCTCTTGCAAGCTACAACATGAAAAATATGCCAGTACTTCTGTTCGCCAATAGCAGTTTCGCCATGATGTTCTTCTTCTTCAAAATATTCCACATTGAAAGATTTCAGTAGCTTCTCAACTTTTTTCTTGGAATAATGGGTCATATTCGGATAAGTTGTTGCCCAAGTGTCGCGATCGCCAAATAAGTGACCGCAAAATCTGCCCTTTTACCTAGTCCATTTTACCACTACCCCACACAGACAGAATCTCATCCACAATATTCGGTTAAAAATTGTTGCGAGGATCTTGACAATCATTCATCCAAGATATGCTGGTTGAGAATGTGGAAGTCCAAATCATTAAAATGTGGAGACACAAAACCATGACTAAGAAAAACCTCAAACCCCAACAAGCCGCACCCGTACAACGGGAAATCAATACCACTTCCTCTGAGTGTGGTACTGCGGGGATTACACCCCTGATGGTCATTCCAGGAATCATGCCTTTTGCTGGCGACGACGCGGAGTAATCCCTTTCGTCCTAACACTTACCTCAAAAAGTGTCAAAAGTCTTTTTCTACTTGCCAAGGCGCACGGTTCGCATCAACGAATTGACTCACAACCCTCTTATTAAATGTGGAGACACAAAAGCATGACTAAGAAAAACCTCAAACCCCAACAAGCCGCACCTGTACAACGGGAAATTAATACCACCTCCTCCGAGGATAGTACAGGGCTGATGCCCCTCTTTAGCGTGCTGGGAAACCAAAGCAATCCTTTTGCGGGCGACGATGCGGAGTAATCCTGTTTTCGTAGGGGCGTATGGCATACGCCCTTCCCTTGTATAGGCTGAGACAAATACCTTTGGGTGCAATCCTTACACCCCTACCATTGCAAATTCTTTAATTTAACTTTTGTGGAGAAACAAACCATGACCAAGAAAAACCTCAAACCCCAACAAGCCGCACCCGTACAACGGGAAATCAATACCACTTCCTCTGAGGGTGGTACAGGGATGACACCCCTAACGGCCCATCGATCCTTGGGGCAACAATCTCCTTTTGCGGGCGACGATGCGGAGTAATCCCGTTTTCGCAGGGGCGTATGCCATACGCCCTTCCCTTGTATAGGCTGAGACAAAGACCTTGGGGTGCAAGCAGTTCGATAAACTCACTGAACACCTTGCACCCCTACCATTGCAAATTCTTTAATCTAACTTTTGTGGAGAAACAAACCATGACTAAGAAAAACCTCAAACCCCAACAAGCTGCTCCCGTACAACGGGAAATCAATACTACTTCCTCATCAGAGGGTGGTACAGGGCTGACACCCCATTTCATTTGGGAGCAACACGGTGTGTTTCCTTTTGCGGGCGACGATGCGGAGTAATCCTGTTTTCGTAGGGGCGTATGGCATACGCCCTTCCCTTGTATAGGCTGAGACAAAGACCTTTGGGTGCAAGCAGTTCGATAAACTCACTGAACGCCTTGCACCCCTACCATTGCAAGTTCTTTAATTTAACTTTTGTGGAGAAACAAAACCATGACTAAGAAAAACCTCAAACCCCAACAATCTGCTCCCGTACAACGGGAAATTAATACCACCTCCTCCGAGGATAGTACAGGGCTGATGCCCCTCTTTAGCGTGCTGGGAAACCAAAGCAATCCTTTTGCGGGCGACGACGCGGAGTAGTCCCCTTAATCTTAACGTTAACTTTAAAAAATCTCAAAAGTTTTTTAGTTTTGGAGGTGAGTATTTTGTCGTTAATTTTAGACAGAATCTCACCAGAAAACATATTTGGTTAAGAATTGTTACGAAACTCTTGACAATGAGTAATGCAGTGTAGGGTTGGCTCAGTCCAACTAAGTTAAATGTGGAGAAACAAACCATGACCAAGAAAAACCTCAAACCCCAACAAGCCGCACCCGTACAACGTGAAATCAACACCACTTCCTCTGAGGGTGGTACAGGTCTGACACCCGCACATTATGGTATTGACAATCGCGGCATAATGATTCCTTTTGCGGGCGACGATGCGGAGTAATCCCCGTGATTCTAACACTTACCTCAAAAAACCTCAAAAATCTTTTTCTAACTGCCAGGGCGCACGGTTTTCGGATACCAGGCAAGGGGTTTGAACAAGACGAGACTTAGATTTTTGGGGATGAGTGTTAGAACCTCTAGGCTAAATAAATAAGATATAATAAAATCCATGATTGATAATCATAAAAAATTAGATTACATTGGCGCACATAAAAATGCGTTTGAAATCGAATATTTTTATCCTTTGGATATTTTTGAACAATTTGTGGAAACAACAAGAGATTGTCTGATTGAATGTTCCTGTAAAATCAAGAAAGACATCATTTATCCTGCTCGTTTTGATCTTCAGTTTTCAGATAAGCAATATGTTCATAATCTGAACGCCGTACTCAATTTTTTTAACCAAGTCGAAGCAAGAGTTGAAGTCCATCTTAACTATGAACTTCTTCAGCAATTTTTAGGCAATGATTTTGACTTTAGTAAAGTCCAAACAATTTTAACTGGAGTTGATTTACGCAGTGAACTTAGTGAGTCACGGTTAAAACTATTTATCCGCATTGGAGATTATCCTGAAAAGGTGGCAATAGCTAAACAATTACAGGGGGATAATCCAGTATTAGAGAGAATATTACGTTACGATACCTTACATATTGGGTTTGATTTTTATTTAGATGGTCGCAGTGCCATAGAGCTTTATCCTGAAGTTAAAAGAGAGGAGTTTAAGCAAATAAAAGTCCGCAAGTTGCTAGAGGAAATACTTTCACCTGCGGCTCTTAAACCTTTGGCTATCTCTACAATGATGGGACTTGGTATCAGTCAAACTAATGAAACAAATGTCTTGTATTATCATTTAGAAAATTGCCAAGAGTTTCTCAATTATTTTCCCGTCAATGATGCTGCTCGTCGAGTACATGATTTTTATTTACAACAACAGGGAGGGGAAAAAATGTGGGTAGCATTATCTGAATCTGAATTGATAGCAGGAAGGATTGAAAATATTAATCTTTATTATAGTAAAGCTTTCATTAATTGATAATAGGAGTTATACTTTTTATAATGACTAACATTCCTGGACTAAAAAAACTATGGACAGAAACTAGAGGTGATCCTAAAATTTGTGTTGCTGTACTCGATGGTATCGTTGACCAAAATCACCCCTGTTTCGACGGTGCAGACCTCACCCGACTCCCTAGCTTAGTCTCAGGAGAAGCCAACCAAAATGGCTCTATGTCAGCACATGGGACTCATGTGGCTAGTATTATATTCGGTCAACATGATTCACCAGTAACAGGAATTGCGCCCCAATGTCGAGGCTTAATTATTCCCGTTTTTGCCGATGAAAGCTTGAAATTATCGCAATTGGACTTATCCCGTGCGATCGAACAAGCTGTTAATAACGGTGCTAATATTATTAATGTTAGTGCGGGACAATTAACAGATGAAGGGGAAGCAGATACTTGGCTAGAAAAAGCCATTCAATTATGCCAAGAAAACAACGTATTGCTAATAGCGGCAACGGGAAATGATGGCTGTGAATGTTTGCACGTCCCCGCATCTTTGCCCACCGTTTTAGCAGTGGGAGCAATGGATGATCAGGGTAAACCCGTTGATTTTAGTAACTGGGGCGAAGCATACCAAAAGCAAGGTATTCTTGCTCCTGGAAAAGATATTTTAGGAGCTAAATCAGGCGGTGGTACAACTCGCTTAAGTGGTACAAGTTTTGCGACTCCTATTGTGAGTGGAGTGGCGGCTTTATTACTGAGTTTGCAAATTAAAAGAGGAGAAAAACCTGATCCTCAAAAAGTTAGAAATGCTCTTTTACAAAGTGCTACACCCTGTAATCCTAAAGACACCGATGATCAAAGTCGATGTTTAATGGGCAAATTAAACATCCTTGATGCGATAGAATACTTAATAGGAGAAACAATGTCCGAAGAATTAGAATTAGAAAGCGTAGAAGCTTCTGGTTGTGGTTGCCAAGATACTCAAACTAACGAGTCTGAATTGGATAATCAACTAGAAACAGCATCAGAAATCAAACCTGATGAAGTCGTTGCATCTGTAACTACCCAAACTCCAATTAATCTTCTCTCATTCCCTCAACAAACTACAAACCAACCCACCATGCCAAACCGTACCTCAAATTTTGTTACCGCCAGCGAAGCTCCCAGTGAACTTGAAGGCAAAAATTTAGCTTATGCCCTTGGTGTTTTAGGCTATGATTTTGGTTCAGAAGCTCGTAGAGATTCCTTTAAACAGTTAATGCCAGGGATTACTGTTGAAGGAACAATGATTCCTGCTAACCCCTACGATGCTCGTCAGATGGTGGATTATTTAGCAGAAAATTTACCCGAAGCTAAGGCTTTAATTTGGACATTAAATTTAGAATTGACTCCTATCTATGCGATCGAACCCGTTGGCGGTTTTTCCCGTGATGTTTATGAAGTTTTACAGGGACTTTTAGACGGTCAAATTCAAGCGGAAACCGATCCCAATTTTGTTCAGCGTGTGAGTATTCCTGGGGTTTTGACGGGTCGCAGTGTTAAGCTTTTCTCTGGTCAAGTCGTTCCCGTGATTGAGATTAATAATACACGCGGTTTGTACGGTTGGAAAGTTAACACTCTCGTTACTGCGGCGATCGCTTCTGTACAGGAACAATCTAACGATACCAATGAAGATGCCATCCGTCGTACTTTAAGCAGCTTCTTGAATCGTATTTATTATGATTTACGCAATTTAGGCACAACTTCCCAAGATCGCGCCTTAAACTTTGCTTCTACCAATGCGTTCCAGGCAGCTTCTACCTTTGCTCAAGCGGTGGGTGCAGGTTATGAGCTAGATAGTATCAATGTAGAGAAAAGTCCTTTCTGTCGTTTAGATAGCGATTGTTGGGATGTTAAACTAAAATTCTTTGATCCCGAAAATAGCCGTCGTGCGAAAAAGATTTATCGCTTTACGATTGATGTAAGTGACACAATTCCTGTTACTTTGGGTGAAGTTCGTTCTTGGTCTAGTGCTTACTAATTAAAACTATGAGATTACCTAATTTGTCTCCGCCTGTTAAAAGACCTGATGTAATTTATCCCCATCGTTCAGTTGATGTGGTTCACGGTACTGTTGATGAATTGCTCAGTATTCGCATGAAGTTATTACATGGTGCGAATTACAATGATCCTGCGGCTTTTGCTAATCGTAGTTATCAGCAACTTAAGTCTTCTGGTTGCCGATGTGCTTTTTAGGGTTTGATTCCACCTGACTCCCCTTAAAAAACGACTGTTTACACACAAGTCTTGGGTTTTCTGTTTAACCTTAACTAGCTCTCTAAATCCCCCAATACTGGGGGACTTTAAGCCTCGTAAATGCCTCGTAAATAAATGAATAGGAATTATTTTGATTATGGCTACAGAAAAAACACCAGAGACTACACCCAAAGCGAGTGGCGATCGCATAACGACACCGAGTAATCGCTCTCAAAAGAAAAAACTTGCTAAGTATAAATTCTGTCAGGATACTTTAACTACGGGTTTGTCTGATTATGGCTTTTGGGCGCACCAAGTAGTCCAAGAACGAGCAGCACTTCCAGAAGTTGATCCCCCGTTCCGTCGTGGTAGAATTTGGTGATCATCGATCAACGTACTGGTGAGTTGGTGAAAATCGGCAAACGAGGTAATCCTTTTTCGGGTGATGATGCGGAGTGATCTTATTTGCTACGCTTAAATCTTAGAGGAGATCGCTTTTTTGTTTGTAGAAGGCGATCTCTTCTGGATTAAAGAGCAATCATCTTGAATACTTTCCTTAACAACATTAGGACAACAATCGTGCATTATGCCTGATCTCATTGACATACCTGGAATCCCTGAACTTTGGCACATTACCCAAGGCGATCGTCGAATTAAAATCGCCATTCTGGACGGAGCCGCCGACTTAGAACGTGCTTGCTTTCGAGGGGCGAATATTAGTCAATTTAAACCCTATTGGGCTGTAGATATTGAACTCAATGACGAATATTATCATTACTTAAAATTATCTACTGATTTTAATCAAGCACAAAAAGCTAAAAAAGAGCAAGACCCAGACCAAGACAAAGAAGAAGCAAAAAAAGAACGTGAAGCTTTTTTTAAAGATTTCCCTGAAGACATTAAAAAGCGTATTGATTTATCTGGTCATGCCACCCATATTGCCAGTACAATTTTAGGACAACATGGCTCCCCTGTCCCTGGCATCGCTCCTAATTGCACAGCGATTAATATCCCGATTTCCTTTGCTGACAACAATTTTATTTCCTTTGTTAACCTTACCCATGCCATTAACGAGGCTTTAAAAGCAGAGGTAAATATTATTCATATTGCGGCTTGTCATCCCACGCAATCGGGCATGGCTCAAGACATCTTTGCCCGTGCGGTTAAACAATGCCAGGATAGTAACATTTTAATTGTCGCGCCTGGCGGTAATGATAAAGGTGAATGTTGGTGTATTCCTGCGATTTTGCCCGATGTTTTAACAGTAGGAGCAATGCGTGATGATGGTCAGCCCTTTAAATTTAGTAATTATGGTGGTGACTATCAACATAAAGGAGTGATGGCTAATGGGGAAAATATTCTTGGGGCAACCCCAGGAACCGATGAGCCAATTCGAGAAAAAGGAACCAGTTGTGCGGCTCCGATTGTGACAGGAATTTCAGCTTTATTAATGAGTTTGCAATTGCAACGAGGCGAAAAACCGAATGCGGAAAAAGTCCGTCAAGCGATTTTAAAGAGTGCGATTCCCTGTGATCCCAAAGAAGTTGAAGAACCCGAACGTTGTTTATTAGGTAAGTTGAATATTCCAGGAGCCTATCAATTACTGACAGGTAAAAGTTTGGCGACTATTGAAAGCCCTAGAATTATTTCTTCAATAATTAATGTTCCTAATAACAGCATTAGTCCTCTTAAAAGAACAGAAAATTCTATTAATAAGTCATTAGCAACTGTAGATGATGTAATTCCTAGTAATCATTCTATTAATGTTTCTGTCGCTCCTGTTAATGCTAGTCAAGCTGTTCAAGGAATTACCACTAGTGCGGCTTCTAAACGGGTTTATGTGTTAGGAAGTATCGGCTATGATTTTGGTAGTGAGACTCGACGGGACAGTTTTAAACAGTTAATGCCAGCGATCGAAATTGACGGTACAACAACACCAGCCAATCCCTATGATGCTCGTCAATTGGTGAATTATTTAGCCGCAAATCCTTCAGAACATAAATCCTTAATCTGGACAATTAACCAAGAACTGAATCCCATTTATGCGATCGAAGTTAAGGGAGGATTTGCCGCCGATGTTTATGAGATGTTGCAATTAATGTTAGCAGGTCAAATAGAACCTGAAGACAGTGATAATTTCATTGAACGGGTAAGTATTCCAGGACAATTAACGGATAAAAAGATCGAACTTTTTTCAGGTCAAGAGATCCCTGTTATTACCGTCAATAATGTACGAGGAATGTACGGTTGGAAAGTTAACGGCTTAGTAGATGCGGCGTTACAAATCCTTTCGGAAGAACTGGCTGATGCAGACGAGATTGAAATGCGTCGATCGCTGAGTAGTTTTCTGAAACGAGTTTACTTTGATCTGCAAAACGTAGGACAAACGGCTAAGGATCGCGCTCTGAATTTTGCGGCGACTAATGCTTTTCAAGCGGCTTCTAGTTTTGCCCAAGCAATTTCTACGGGCATGGAATTAGACACCATCGAAGTCGAAAAAAGTCCTTTTTGCCGTATTAACAGTGATTGTTGGGATATCAAACTAAAATTCTTTGATCCCGATCGCGGACTAAGAGCTAAAAAAGTATATCTGTTCACCATTGACGTGAGTTATCTGATTCCCGTTACCTTGGGAGAAGTGAGATCCTGGTCTGTCCGCAAATAGTCTCGGATTGAATGGTTTTTAGTCGTTAAATGTCGGTTCCGTTGCCCGTGTTATGAAAAATATGGGATTACATCATCTGGTTTTATTTAATCCCCCAATGCGATCGCTAACACATCCTACAACTGAAGCTTTATCTATCTGCATTGATTACTTCTTACTAGCTACAATATGAAAAATATGCCAGTACTTCTGTTCGCCAATAGCAGTTTCCCCCTGATGTTCTTCTTCTTCAAAATATTCCACATTGAAAGATTTCAGTAACTTCTCAACTTTTTCCTTGGAATAATGGGTCATATTCGGATAAGTTGTTGCCCAAGTGTCGCGATCGCCAAATAAGTGACCGCAAAACCTGCCCCCGATTTGCAATGATGCAATAATTTTATGCCACAACTTAGGAAAATCTTCTGGATGGCAAAAGGGTAATGCGAAGCTAGAATTAATTAAGTTGATAGAATTTGGCAGGATCAGGGATTCAAAGCGCATCACCTGAGTTTCTAACCATGTTGAATCAACATCCTTGTGATCGTATAGTTTAGCGATCGCCTCTTCATTACCATCAATCGCCAATACTTGCCATCCGCGATGGAGCAGTTCCACCGTATCGCGCCCATCACCACAACCAAGATCGACAGCAAATCGAGATGATTTGGTCGATTTCTCTAAATCAAAGAGATCAAGTGCCTTTAATAAAGTATCGCGAGGTGGACGACCTGCCACAGCTTGATAATATGCCGACCAATCACGGTCAACTGTACTTTTTTCAGAAGAATCAATCATTGATTTATCCTAGGATAATAACTACACCACTTTTTTCTGAATATGAATACCTTAAAGCCAGCACTAGCATACTTCATCATGGTCTTCGGCACAGGATTTATGCTGGGAACTATCCGCGTACTTTGGATTGTTCCTAAAATAGGTGTGAGAACTGCCGAACTAATAGAAATGCTACCGATGTTTATCGCAATTCTTCTATCCGCCCATTGGATCAATCAACATTTTGCAAACGCAGACAATATTTTCACAAAATTGAAAATTGGATTCCTGGCGCTGATTTTTTTGCTAACTGCGGAAATAGCCCTTGGAGTTGGGCTACGCGGAGTATCGATTCCTGAAGTACTTATAAGTCGTGATCCCATCTCTGGCACTGTATATTATGCCATACTGATTCTGTTTGCCCTAATGCCTTGGTTACTTGCGCGTCAAAAATCTTAAAAATAGAGAGAGCCAGTCAACTAGATGTTTAGCTCTCTCTAAGTTAATCTTAAACAGTCATACAGACTAACGCGCAGCCCCGCTACCAACTAGCTGTCCAGTGCCAAGAACTTGGAAAATTTTAGGATGCTCATCGCAGTAAATCTGGAATGCCGTTTTGTCAGGTACATCAGCACCACTTTGGTAAATCATTTCCGCTTCAATCTCTTCAACCAAAGCCCAAGCTGCCGCACATTCCTTGGAGGTAATTCCAGGACCAGCACAGATAGATTTCGCTTCCTCGATCGCACGGGACAACTCCTTCCGAGCTATAACCACTTTGGGCTTCTCTAGGAAATCTCCCTTATTCAGGATATCAGTCAGAGAAATTGTTCCCAACACACCTTCCCGAATTACAGGCGCAATGCGGATACCAGTATTAGCGAACAAACGCGCCACATACTCCACCCCTAGATCAGGATTGACGGAAATACAGGGCTTAGTCATGATCTCGTAAACCCGCATGGCGGCTGGATCTTTTCCATAGGCAACCACCTTATAAACGATGTCAGTTTGCGTCACAATTCCATAGGCATCCTCATAAGAACGGATATCTACAATCAATGTCCGAACACCCTTCAGCCTCATCAACTTGATCGCCTCAGCAACGGTTGCAGAACCATGAACGAGGACGACCTCTTGAGTCATGATATCAGATGCTTTTAACATAAAAGCTGACCCTTATTAACGACATCATTTAGTTTAATTCTTCTGAAGAGAATTTTGCATTTTTTACTACATTTCTTAACTATATTCTGTATTGAAAATAGCAATAAATATAATTATCAAAAACCTTAAATATCCACCAAAAACAAGGGGCATAAGCTCCTTAAATAATCAATTACGAATTACGAATTAAACTCTACAATTCGTAATTCGTAATTCGTAATTATCAATTCGTAATTTGCAATTGTTTCGACAACTCTCTTGCTACATGGATTAAAAATTTTGCCGCGTCCTGATTGTCGTGATGAGCATAATAAGTAGCCACTTTAGCCAGCATTTTGACCAATCCTGCATCTAGAAGATCGCTATGGGCATCAAGTATTTCAGGCTCTTCTCCAGATGGACATTGACATAATTTGTCAATCAAAGCGGCATACAAGTTTTCACGATCCGACTGCTCTTGAGTTTGTGCTGTAGTTGTAGTCATTTAATCCTCATCCCTAGCGGGAAAGTATTCTTCTAATTTCCAGAGATTGCGTTTGTTCTCCATCATCCAATTACGAGATTCAGGAGTTAACTGCTCCCAAACCACATCAATAGGAATATAGGGAGTAGTGTATTGATATTTTTTGCCAAGCTTCCAGAGATTATTGGCAACACCTTTAGAAATACCAAGCATTTTCCAATCCACATCAACGGTTTTGTGCGGCAGTCCTCCAGTTGGATCGAAGATTAATTGGGTGAGACGAATTAAATCCGCAAAATGTCCCGCACTTAATCCAGTTAAGTCTTGAATTTCGATTGCTCTATTATTACCTGACATTTTCACATCACTCTAATCAATTACGAATTACCAATTAATAGTTTGTAATGGTTCGCTTACTGTCTCAATGCGACAACAAGCGAACTTAGAAGGGTTTTGCAGTGTGTTTGGTCGTGTCAAAAATGAAACGCGATCGCGGTAGCAGATCGCCATACATAGTGAAGCTAAAGGCGGGTTCATTGCCAATGGCGGTGACTTGATGAATCGCAAGGGGCGTAAAACTAATGATTTCGCCCGCCTTGAGAATCTTCTCGCCCACCATCTCGATTTTGTCTGGAAACTGCGGATCGTCAACACGCTTCCAGAAGGTATGTTTCTCCTGTCCCTTGAGAACCGCGATCACTCCCCATGTACCGTGATTATGGATATTTGAGGAGATGTTGGGTGCAAAGGTTGCGGTCTGTACGGTGAGCGGATAACCAATCTCATTGTATAAAGTCCGCGTTGCCATGCCAGTTTTTGGAGAAGGTTCTGGATATTGAGTGTGCAACCAGTAGGAATTGATCGCCAACTGCCTAACACGCATCCGAATTTGCGGCAAATAATCCCATTCGTCTTCCTCATTGGAAATGTTCCGCAGCAAATTGATAATCTCAGTTAGGAACTCATGGAAATAATATTTGTCCCTAATTAAGTCCCACTCCCTAGAAGCAGGGCGAGATTCGCAATGTCCGTCATCGGTGACAATCCAATCTTTGCTATTCATGCGGTGGAAAGAAAGACTAATCATAATCGAGCATGGTAATTGAGGATGGTTTTAGGCAGACAAGGGGCTGAAGCCCCTTGTCTAGTTATCAGGCGATCGCCATTGCTAAAGGTGCGTGGGTGTAGCAGTTTTTTGGACAAACTCGCGAACAAGCTTCACAGCCAATGCAGTTAGCAGCATTAGCGATCGTCATTACCTTCTTCTCGATTTCATCATCATCTTCATCATCCACAAATTCGCCTTCGTCATTCATGCCCATTAGTCCGAGAACGCCGCGCCCGCAGACTTTGAAGCATCGAGCGCAACCAATACATTTATGGGGATCGATCGCTTGTACAAATTTTGGGAGCCATTCATTGCCACCAAAGGTTAAGCCAGTTAAAGTTGCCATGATTGAGATTTCTCCAAATTCTAAATGATTTCTAAACTAGATAAGCTTCTTGATGTGTCCGAATCGTGCAGTCAGAACGGGGATAAGCCACGCAAAGAAGAACAAATCCTTTCTCTACTTGCTCGTCATCAAGAAAATTCTGATCGGATTGGTCGATAGTGCCTGAGTCCAGTTTGCCGACACAACTAGAACAAGATCCTGCATTACAGGATGATGGCAGTTCGATATCAGCATCTTCTGCGGCGCGTAGGATAGTTGTCTCTTCGTCAACGGGAATGGTTACGTCGATCTGTCTCTTCTTGTTGTACAGTCGCACATTGTATGTAGCCATATTTAATACCTCCGTAATGATTGCAATAATTTAGATTTATGTAGGGGTAGCGCCCCCGTGCCTACCCCGTAGTGCCTACCCCGTAGTGCCTACCCCGTAGTGCCTACCCCGTAGGGATTTGGGCAACCACGGGGGGATTGCCCCTACAGGGGGAATTGCTAGATGCAAGGTACAGCCGCAGGGGTGCAGTTGCCAGCTTGAAAAGATTGACCACAGCCGCAGGAACCTGTGGCATTGGGGTTCTCAAACTTGAAGCCACTCTCTAGCAAGCCGTCAACATAATCGACTACTACCCCATTGAGTAAAGGGGCGCTTTGAGAATCAATGTAAACGCGAACCTTGCCGAGTTGTTCCACAATGTCATCAGGCTTTTGCTTGTTGGTGATGTCGAGCGTATATTGATACCCGTTACAGCCACCATCTTTGACACCCAGACGGATGCCCTTGTCAGGCACGGCGCGATCGCTGGAACCTCTGAGGAAAGTGCGTAATCTTAATTCAGCTTTTTCCGTAAGAATAATGGACATAGGAATCTCCTTGAAACTTTGTTGAGTTTTAGGGAGTGCGATGTAAAGCACCGCACGTCCTAATAATGAGAAGAAGTTCGGGATAGCAGTTTTGTGAAAGAACGAATACGCTGGCTGGTTACTTTCTTAGTCGATGCAACTGGCGATCGCTTGTTGCGCTGCTGTCCGCATACGGGGCAATCGGGATCAAGATAGGTATGTCGTTTGGCAAATTCCAAGCGTCCTAGATCCATCGTCAAAAGCTGCGATAGCAATGGTGAACTAAATCCTGTTAAGAATTTAATTGCTTCTAAAGCCGTTAAACAGGCTAAAGTCCCTGACACCGCACCGAGAACCCCAAAACCGCGCCGATCCCAATCGGGCTTTTCGGGAAATAAACAAGATAGGCATCCTGTTTCATGGGGAACGATCGTGGTGAGATAGGCTTCCATATCGTTCATCGCGGCTTCGACCATCGGACATCGCCAACGCACACAAGCAGCATTGAGCAGATCGCGTTCCGTGAAGTTGTGGGCGCAATCGAGAGCAATATCTGCTGACTGGACAAGCGCATCAACATTATCGACAGTTACATAGTCGTTCACCGCTTCAATTTCCACATCAGGATTGATGCTAAGCAGGGTTTCCTGCGCCTTGAAAACGCGAGGACTCCCAACCCAATCATCGGTCATCAGGACTTGACGATTCATGTCATCGAGGCGCAACTCGCCGCCACGCACGAGAATGAGTTTGCCAATACCCGCAACGGCAAGGTAGAGAGCAGCCGTGCCACCCAATCCGCCCACACCCGTTACCAAAACTGTGGCAGATTTGAGCTTTTGCTGTGCTTCTTCGCCAAAGTTAGACAACATCATTTGGCGGCGATAACGTTCTATTTCTGTAGGTGTTAAAGAGATCATGACTATTCATCCTCCTCATCGTCGTTACCGATATCGCTTAACATGACAATGTTCTGGGGCTTTTGGTGAAAGACTTTGAACAGTTTCTGCTCGATCGCGCTGGATGATTCTAAAGTAGCGTAGGAATTCTCTAGCGCTTCTCGATAGAAACCAAGCCTTTCATCTTCAGCAGCTTCGACATATTTAGTTTCAATTTCTTGCAACGACTGCGAGAATTTTTTGAGAATATGCAAGCGATTGATATTAACAACCTGCGGATCGTAGGCAAGATCGAAGAACTCAAAATACTGTTCCGCATCGGTCAATTTCTGAAATTCGCTAAGTGTACCAACCATGTCAGTCGCTCCTATGTTGTTTAAGGAAGATTTTGTTCGAGAATGGTTAATTGTTTCTTCAATCCATCAATTTGATGGAAGATGTCATAGGTTTTGGCTGCTACGTCCATTAGTTGTTCGTAGTCGGTGGGTAGCCCTTCCGCGAGATCGTGCAGATCCATTTTCATTTGACCTGCCTTGCTATTCAGCCGCTTGATTTTAGTTTTGAGTTCGTCAATACTAAGCCCCGCGATCGCTGTATCTATCACTTGCACCATCATCTTCTCTCCGTACCATGATTCAGGATTTAGGCTTGGGCAACTTCAGGGAAGTTGGTGGCATATTCCACACCCTTTTGGGCAAGTTTTTCTCCTTCTTCGCCTAACTTCTCTAGGGAATCAAAACCAAAGCGCTGAGCGTCGCGCAAAGTGCGAGTTGTCACCAACAAGCGACCAGAGAAAATCAATGCCCAACCAAATCCTTCATGACTGAGATCGACCACTACTTGGCAGAGAAGTCCCGATTGCTGCTCAATGCGAAGGGCGATCGCTCGGTAAAAGGCAAAAACTCGACTTTTGGTAATCGGATCGACCTCGCCTTCAACGGAAATTTTGCGCTTTTGTTGTTTGGTGAGAATGAAGGGCTTGAGCAGCAGTTCATCTGACCAATTGCGATAGGTTCCATAACCATCGTTAACGCGGATTTGCTGAACTAGTGCTTGCAAGAATGGGCTTTGTTTAATTACTTCTGTACCATTTACAGGATTAGTAATTTCTGTAGTAGAAGTTAAAGTAATTGTTGCGGTCATAGGGTTCTCCTTAATATTAAAGTGTTCATTTGTGGTAGGGGCAATTCATGAATTGCCCCTACCACTATTGTCTGTTAGAGTTCTCAACCAGTCGCTAGATCGTCAAAATTTTGAGGTTGTGGTTGTAGAGCCTTCCTCAACCAAGGGGGAGGATTGCCTTGCAGAGTTAGCACCAATTTTCCCAAGACTTCAGCGATTTCTTCTTCTTCCGATCGCGCCTTGATGGGGGT
>Ga0316612_1000149_pt1 | contig 26734 bp, 24 predicted proteins | sample MIS2016226_MG_FD_207676 | JGI IMG/M metagenome (GOLD analysis project Ga0316612, IMG submission 207676) | Microbial mat bacterial communities from Middle Island sinkhole, Lake Huron, Michigan, United States - MIS.2016.226 | ecosystem: Environmental > Aquatic > Freshwater > Lake > Sediment... | reverse complement strand
CCAAAGCCAATTCTACAAAAACATAAATGTATGCCCATGCTGGAATTCGTTTTGCCAACACATCGTACATTACATAACTTTCGGCAAATCCTTTGAGGTTGAGTAATTTGAAAAAGGAAAAAACTAGAAAGAAACCAGCCATAAAGTGTTGCATCCATTGCATCGCGTCAAAATGATGGTTAGTAAACTGAGCCAATAATGTTATCAAAATAATGTAAAAGAAAATGAGCAAAATAGGTCTGTAGGTTACAAACCAAGATTTGGTTTGTTCTGCTATTTCGCTGTGTTGTGTTGGCGAAATTTGATATTTTTCGGGCAATGCTTTTTGCAATAAACCTAATGGAATATGCTTATCCATCGTTATGATTGCTGTATTTTCTTCTTTTGAAACTGTTACAGATGTTACATTTTCTAGCATTTGCAAAGCCGATTTTACTTTGGCTTCGCAACTGGTGCAAGTCATTCCTGTAAGTTGATAAGTATGTACCATTTTTTATTTTTTTAAATTTAAGATACAAATTTCAGCACAAAAGAAGCTTTGTTGTTTGCACAATTTTGTGGTTGATTTGCAAGTTTTATAAATCTTCTATTTGTCTTCTTTTTTTGTCTTTGAGTTGCTTGAAATAAGTAGGCGAAAAACCTGTAACTTTTTTGAACTGATTGCTCAAATGGGCTATACTGCTGTAATTGAGCATAAAAGCAATTTCGCTCAAATTCATTTCATCGTACATCAATAGTTCTTTTACTTTTTCAATTTTTTGATTGATGAAAAACTTCTCAATGGTGGTGCTTTCTACTTCCGAAAACAAATTGCTCAAAGTGTTGTAATCTTGGTGTAAATAGCTTACCAAATAATGGGAAAGATTGGTATTGATTTCGTTGTTTTTGTTGTGAACCAAATCAATGATGAGCGTTTTTATTTTGTCAATAATTCTACTTTTTTTATCATCAATGAGTTCAAAACCGAACAATTTTAAATGTTCTGAAATTTCCTTTTTCTGATTATCAGTAATGATTTCTGATGTTTCTACTTCGCCTAACTCAACAGAAAATAGGTTAAGTCCGAGCTTTTCCAACTCGGACTTCACCACCATTTTACAACGGCTACACACCATATTTTTGATGTAGAGTTTCATTATTTTATCGTTTCTACGACGCTTCCACAATTTAACATTTTATTACCGTAGTAAGGATTTCTTACTACATTTTCTTTGCTTAACCAATTGGCACCTTTGCCATCATTTGCCATCGGGCAATGTTGATAATAAGTTGGTGTTTCGGTTTTTGAAACTTTAATTACATCATACATATTTTTTGAAAGGTTAATAAAATGATTTCTTTGTACCGAAATATCTTTGGTATTGGAAATGCTTTGAACATCTGCTTTCAAATTTTTTAAAACCTTCATCCAAACGGTATGTTCTTCGGTGGTCAATTGTTCCATTTTTACAGTATTGATAGCGGATAGTAATTCTTTTGCTTTTGTTGATGTTGCAATGGCATCTGTTTTTACCAAAGCATCTTTTACCGTAAAATAATTGTCAAAAACTGCTTTCAGCTGTGGAATATCTTGCTTTGCTTCGGTCATAACCGAATGGTTATGTGCCGAATGGTCTTCTTTCATTTCCATTTTTGGAGTTTCGGTTTTTGGTTCTTCTACTTTGGCTACAGTTTGTGCTTTTCTTTCGTATTGGCAACATTCAGGCAGTTTTGCATATATATCATTTGGTGCAAGAAATTTTTCGCTGTCGTAACCGCTCAATGCAATTCGCTTCAAGATTTCGTCTTGGTTAGTTTTTTTTGTATCGTAGGTAATGGTTGCTATTTTGGTGTCTTTGTTCCAATCTACTTTGGCAATTTTTTTAAGATTTCCTGCTTTTTCTATAGTGGTTTCGCACATTTCACAATTACCGAATATTTTTACGGTTTCGGTTTTAGCGTTTTTAATTTGTGCTTCGCAAGATGTAAAATGATAGCAGACATAACATTGCCATCAAGATTTTTGATATTTTTTTCATTTTGTTTAAATTTTAAATTATATATTACTGCAAATTTACCTAAAAATCACAGAAAACTGATTGCACAATTTTGTGTGTAATTTGTAAGATTTATGTTGGATAAAATTAGAAAAATTTTTGAATTTCACGTTAAGAAATTAGCCAGTATTAGGCGGTATCCAAATGGAGTAATAACCCGAAGATAGGTAGGTTTCGTTGTAACAAAATTTTAAAATATCAGTGATGAAATTAACATTTTTGTTCGTTAGTTCTATTCTAAAAGTGGGAATTAAAGACTTAATAGAGGAATAAAATTATATTGATGTGCTGGGAAATATTTTTCAACCCTGCTATTCAAAGAATAGTACGCTCTGCAATGGTCTCCTGAGCTTTGCGGTTAGTAGATTTTATCAACTACATGCGTTTATTTTATTTTTTTTCTTTCAGCAAAACCGTATAAACAGGAAAATGATCAGAATAACCGTCTTCTATAAATAAATCTCCATTCCAAGAACGTTTGGGGTAGCCTTTCCATTGTCCTTCGGTAGCAATTAATTCAGCGGGTGAATATATTTCCGTTTTAAATACTTTAAAGGTTGGAAATTTTTTATCTGTTTGCACCAAGTTGGCAGAATAAAAAAATTGATCAAACAAATTCCAAGCATCTGCATAAGCCAGTGTACCAAATCCTTTTTTAAATTTTTCTTCCATCGGAGAATAGATGTCCAAGGTTGATAGATTATTTTTATCTCCTTTTGCTTTTAGATATTTTTTGATAGAAGGGCTAACAGGATCATCATTAAAATCGCCCATTGAAATTACTTTAATGTCAGGATTTTTTTTCAACTGTTCTTCGTATATTCCTTTTAATACTTCTGCAGCCTTAGCTCTTAAAGGTAAACTTCTTGCTTCCCCGCCTCTTCTACTTGGCCAGTGGTTAATAGTAAAACCAAACTCTTCACCATCTAATGTGCCTTTCATAAACACAATATCTCTTGTTTTTTGCTTATAACCTGAATCATCTGCTGGCAAATCAATAAAATATTTTTTTGCTTCTGTTACCGTAAATCTATTTTTTTGATATATAAAGCAGACATCAATCCCTCTACTGTCTGTTGAATTAAAATGTACAATACCAAAGTTATACGGTTTTAATAATGGAGTGTTTATTAAATCTTCTACTACTTGTTGGTTTTCAATTTCACTCAATCCAATAATCACAGGTAAAGTTTTCGCCTCGGTTTGTTTGCCTAAATTTGAAAGTACTTCTGAAATTCGTATCAACTTTTTATTGTATTTCTCTAAATCCCAATTTTTTGCACTTTCAGGTGTAAATTCTTCGCTTAATGTCTGGTAATCAATATACAATTTCAAACCTAAAGAATCAGCTTCTTTTTGATGGGTTTTAATATAAGCTTCTGCTTTTGTTTTTTCCATACTTACACGATAATTTGGGTCATTGAATTTATATTTTTCATAAATCACATCACAGCTATTATACGTATCCCAAAGATTTTCAACATTGGTAAACATTACAACAGCCGATTGATATTTTTTTGCTTGCCCACAACTTATGCTGGTAACAATTAAAAATAACCCCATAAAAAATTGAAATCGGAAGGTTAACTTTTTATTAATATTTAGTAACATTTTATATAGTTATTTAAATTAAAGTATATTTGTACCCTTACTATTAAGGACGTGCAAAGTACAAATTAATTTACTAAATATGAATAAATTTAAGTTAATAATTATTTTTCTTTTTGTTATTATGGGATATTCTCAGGCACAAAATACTGTGTTTGGATATGTAAAAGATGCTCAAGGAAAACCTATTGAAGAGGTAGAAGTAAGTATAAATTCTGCTATGAAAACATCAAAAAGTGATAAGGTGGGGTATTTTCAATTCAAAGATATTCCTGAAGGAAATTATGAAATTACATTTTACAAACCTAATTTTTATCAAATTACACAGAAAACTACTGTTACTTCAGACAAAAAAATAGACTTGGGAACAGTCAGTTTAGAACTCAATCCACTTTCAAATAATGATGGTGTAATTACTTTAACCGATGAGGAAGTAGATGATGACGACAGTAATGCACAATCTAGTTTAGGCTTATTATCCGCATCAAGAGATGCGTTTGGACGAGTAGCAGCTTTTGAATTGGGTGGTTATTTCTTCCGTGAAAGAGGCGTTGATAATAGATATGTTGATGTTTTATTTAATGGAACACCCATGAGTAAACAAGATAATGGTAGATTAGACTTTAGCAATTGGGGCGGTTTGAATGATGTAACGCGTTATCCTGCTGAAATTGCACAAAATATTACACCCTCTGAATATACTTTTGGTAATTTAGGCGGAACAACATACTATAATACAAGAGCTTCTTCTTTCAGAAAAGGAACTTCTTTGGCATATTCATACACAAACCGAAGTTATTTTCATCGTTTGATGCTTACTCATTCTACTGGATTAATGAAAAGTGGTTGGGCTATTACTGCTTCTGGAAGTAGAAGATGGGCAGAAGAAGGAGTAATTGATGGTGTTTATCAAGATGCGTATGCGTATTTTCTTTCCGTTGAAAAAAGATTAGGTAAAAACCATGCATTGAATTTTGTTGCTTTTGGATCGCCAACACGAAGAGCTTCTAATGCTCCAAATACCCAAGAAGTGTATGATTTAATGGGAAAAAATTACAATTCTTACTGGGGTTGGCAAAATGGAGAAAAAAGAAATGCAAGAGTGAGAAATGTTTTTGAACCGATGTTTCAATTTTCTCATTATTGGACTATTGGAAAGAAAAGCAATTTAAACACTACTGTTTCTTATCAAATAGGAAGCGATGCAAGAAGCCGAATTGATTGGTTGCAAACAAACGACCCAAACCCAACGTATTATAGAAAATTACCGAGTTATGTAATCCAAGATTATTCTCAAGGAGAAGATTTTTCAGCTGTTTCGGACCTCTATACTAATTTACAAAATGCTTGGAGAACTGACCAAAATGTAAGCCAAATAAATTGGAAAAGTTTATACAATGACAATTACAATTCCATAGCAGATTTTTATAGCGGAAAAACAGGAAATGTATATGGAAAAGCAGCCTTATACACAGTAGTGGAAGATGTAAATGAAGACAAAACTTTGAATGTAAACTCGCATTTCAATACACATTTACAAGACAATTGGAAATTAAATATAAACTTCAATTATCAAAAATTAAAATCGGATAATTTCAGAAGGATTGATGATTTATTAGGGGCAGATTTTGCCAGAAAATTAGACGGTTTTGGTGGTTTAGAAAAATACGATGTGGATGATGCTTCTGAAATTGCTTATGAAGGAGATAGAACCCAATATTCTTACGATCTATTTCGTGATCAATACAATCTAAATATTTCAACAGAGGTGGATTTAGCCAAATGGAATTTTGGTTTATCCATATTTACAAACTATTCTGAATCACAAAGAGATGGATATTACAGACATCATTTCTACCTGAATGATTCAAAAGGGAAAAGCGATGTTTGGAATAATTGGGATATGGGGATGAAAGCTGAAATTACCTATAAACTGAATGGTAAAAACTTTTTAGTTTATAACGGCGCTTATTTTTCAGTAACGCCTACTTTAAATGAAATTTTCATCAACCCAAGAGTAAATAATTTTATTACACCTGATCTTCAAAATGAAATCATTAATTCAAATCAATTAAGCTATATTCACAGAGGCCAAGTACTAAAAATTCGTGCAACTGGATATTATACCAAAATACAAAATGCAACAGAAATTTCAAGATATTTTATTGAAGGATTAGCTTCAGGTGATGTTTTTATTGCAGAAATCATAAACAATGCAAACAAAGTTTATAAAGGGGCAGAATTAGGTGTAGAATGGAAAATAATTCCTACATTAACTGCAACTGGATTAGTAAGTTATGGCGATTTTAAATTCGATAACAATCCTGATACCTATTATGCAGCCGACGATCAAAATGTGGCACAAGGTGCTATTTCAAACGGAAAAGCAAATATTGATGGTTATAAAGTGGGCGGAACTCCACAAAAAGCCTATTCATTCGGTTTAAGATATAGCTCGCCAAAATTCTGGTGGGTGGGTGCTTCGGTAAATTATATTCAAGATAATTATTTAGATTTTTCTTATTTAACCAGAACTTCTAGTTTTTATACCGTTCCTGGAACTTATGACACTAGATATGCTGGAGCAACGGATGAAGCTGTTGCAAACTTATTAAAACAACAAAAATTTGAAGACCAATTTATGGTGAATGCAAGTATTGGAAAATCATTTATTTTTGGAAAATACCGAATGGGAATCAGTATCAATGTAAATAATGTGTTAAACAACAAAGATTATGTTACAGGTGGCTTTGAACAAGGTCGAAGAGCAAACTTCCCTGAAGCAACAGAAGAAGCAAACAGATATACCCCATTATTCGGACCGAAATTATGGTACGACAGAGGAATTTCTTTCTTTGGAAATGTTTATTTAAGATTTTAAAAAAATATATTTAATTAATAAAATTTAATAATATGAAATTAATAACAAAATACATCAGTTTATTTGTACTTACGATGTTTGTTTTCAATGCCTGTGTGCACGATGATGAATACCAAACACCTGGTGATACTGAAACCTATCAATGTGCTGATTTAACACCAAGCCTTACATTGGCACAAGTAAAAGCTCTTTTACCTTCTTCACTTACTGAATATACCTTTACAACTGATGAGGTTGTACAGGCTTATGTTTCGTCATCCGATAGAACGGGAAATATCTACAAAACATTGTATATTCAAGATGCAAGACTAAACCCAACGCAAGGTTTAACTGTAAGTGTTGATGCAGTAAGTTTATACAAAAATTATCCACAAGGCTCTAAGATTTATATCAAATTAAAAGGATTGAAATTAGGAAGATACGGAGGTTTAATTCAATTAGGAAAAGATTATTACAATACAGAAGATAAAATTACCGAATTTGGTAGAATTCCTGAAAGAGATGTAGCTTCTCATATTTTTAAAGCGTGTACCGATGTTCCTCAAATAGAACAAGTAATTACACCTAAAATTATGACAATCAGTCAACTTACTTCTGCAAATGATCAATATATTGGTTGTTTGATACAAGTGGACAATGCACAATTTGGAAAAAATGTATTATGCCAAACCTTTGCACCCGATGCAGAATCTGTGGACAGACCAATAAACGATCCAACCTACCCAACCGCAACCGCAAGAGTAGTAAGAAACAGTGGCTATTCCAGTTTCGCAACACAAACCTTACCTTCTGGCAATGGAAAATTTTTAGGTATTTTAAGCAAATACAATTCTACCTATCAATTTTATATAAATTCCAATACAGATTTGGATATGAAAGGAGCTAGATTTGATGGTGTTGTAGCTCCATGTGCCTTAGACAGCAATATAAATTATGAATACATAACTGTAAGTAAAGCCAAACAAATACTTACTTCAGGAACTTTAAGTCCACAAATTACACAAAATTATGTATTGAAATTGAAAGTAACTGCCAATGATATTACAGGAAATCATTTCAAATATTTCTATGGGCAAGATGAAACAGGCGGAATACGTATAAATGTAGATATGAATGATATGTACGGCGATCCAAGATTTAAAATTGGAGCAACTGTTACTGTCTCTTTAAAAGATTTATATGTAGGAACCATAGGAGGCGAACACCAAATAGGAGAACTTTTTGGAACATCTGTTGGAAGAATTACTGCCGGAAATATTTATAAATATTTTTTCAGAAATGAAAATCCAATTTCTATTGTAACACCAGCTGAAAGAACTATCAATCAAATAACAACTGCTGATGTTGGCAAATGGATAAAAATAAAAAATGTACAATTTGACGATAGTGAATTAGGAAAAAAATATGCAACTACATCCGGAACAACGAACAGAACCTTAAAAGATTGCTCGGGAAGCAGCATAATTTTAAGAACCAGCAATTTTGCAGTTTTTGGAGATGGAAATTATAACCCTTATGGAATTTCCTTACCTGCAACTTCAGAAACTGTAAGTGCAAAAAGAGGAGATTTAGTTGGAATTTTAGGCTATTTTAATGGAACCTACCAGATGTTTATTAATAATTTAGATGGTGTACAATTTAGCAATGCTACACGATGCGATGGAAGTATTTATGTTCCACCAACGATACTATTTAACGATGATTTTAGTACTGCTCTCACCAATAAATGGGAAGCTGTAAGTGTTACAGGAGCTCAAGTTTGGGGAACAACTACTTTTGGAAATCCAGCGCCATGTGCTATAATGAATGGATTTTCAGGAGGTTCAAATGCAAATGAAGATTGGTTGGTATCAAAAGCAATTAATTTATCGGGCTACACCAACTATACATTATCCTTTGATACAGATGTAAGATATGTTGGAAATTTATTGCAAATATTTGCAACGAAAAATTACACGGGAACACCATCTACCACTACTTGGACACAATTAAGCGGTGCTTTAGATACTGATAATACCAAATTTTCCCCTTTTGTAAATTCTGGAAATATTGATTTAGCAGCATTTGCAGGTGGAAATGTTTATATTGCTTTTAAATATACCTCTACATCATCAGCATCCTCAACTTGGGAACTTGATAATGTAACAGTTTTAGGGAAATAATTTCTCAAAATATACTTTAAAAAAAGCCTTTCAAAATAAAACGAGAGGCTTTTTTGTTGAAATAATGTTTTTAGATAACGACATACTTTATACCAAAAGGCTATATTAAATAGTCTAAAGATGGGCAGTTATTTTTTTAGATAAATTTTTTGCTAAAAATTGTATTGTTCTAATGTCATCTATAAAGTATAAATTACATTACAAATATATTTTCTTGTTTACGAAGATTAAAAAATGAATTTATTTAGATTTTTACTTCTTCAATTCATAGAATAATGCTGCATGTTCTTCACAGGTTCCTTGTTTGTATTCTTTGAATTTTAGTTTTTTCAATACTTGAATTGAGGCTGTATTTTCGGGTATTACTCGGGCGATAATTTTTGTTAGTTTCAATTCATTAAAGCCAAAATCTATACACGCTTTTGCAGCTTCTGTAGCAAAACCTTTGTTCCAAAATCTTTTCTGAAATCGGAAACCTAAATCTGCTTCATTTTCGGATTCTAAAAATTCTAATCCGCACCAACCTATAAAAAGACCGTTGGCTTTTAAATGTACTGCCCATCTTCCATAGCCATATTTTTTATAGGCATTTTCAAGTATTTTTTCTTGAAGGGTTTTGGTGGTAGTTTCAATATCTATATACCCTTTTGAATCAATATACTTTGTTACTTCTTTGTCTTCATGTAAACGGCGAAGATTTTCAGCATCTTCTAGTATAAATTCTCGTATTATTAGTTTTTCAGTTTCTGTTATTAGTTTCATTTTTTTTTGTTAAGGAATTAGATTTTTTGCTACTTGCTTCTTTTCTCTTTATTCTTGCTTCTAAATCAAGGAATATTCAAATATTTATGTGTTTGTAGGGATATATTCCACTGTGGGTTTTCCATTACATAATCTACAATTTTGGGTATCATTATATTTCTTTTGCTCCATTCTGGTTGGAGATAGAGAATGCAATTTTTGTTCACTTTTTGGGCTTGTTCTTGGGCAAATTTAAAATCATTTTGGTTGTAGATTATTATTTTAAGTTCATTTGCTTTCGTGTAAATTTCATCTAAAGGTAATGCAGTTTTTTTGGGAGAAAGGCATATCCAATCGAGATGTCCTGAAAGGGGATAGGCGCCAGAGGTTTCAATATGAATCTGAGCGTTTTCATTTTTGAAAATTTCGGTTAGGGGAAATAAGTTCCACATTAAGGGTTCGCCACCAGTTAAAACAATGGTTTTGGAATGTTGGAGTGCATTGTTAGCTATTGTTTTTATATCGGAAACAGGATGTAAATTTGGGTTCCAGCTTTCTTTTACATCGCACCAATGGCAACCTACATCGCAGCCTCCAATTCTAATAAAATAGGCAGCTTTGCCAGAATGAAATCCTTCCCCTTGTATGGTATAAAAATGTTCCATAATGGGAAGTTTCAAACCTAATTCAAGATCCGTTTGCATGTAATTTTTTTTGCAAATATCGTGATTTTAATTTTCTCTTTCTAGAATGTCTTCCATTCTATATTTTCTGAAAATATTAATTAAAGTAACTACATCTTTTTCACAATAGTTTTGTATTCTTTGTATATTTTTTTCTTTATAAAATACTTTTGCTACTTCTGAGCCCTCTATGTCAGATTTAGGGGTCTCTAAATCAAAAATATAGGCTAAAAGATCAAGCGAAGTGTAATGTTTGTAATCGCCAAATTTCCATAATTCTAATGTATCTAAATGATTTATTTCCCATGGTTTTTTACCATGAAGATTCAGTATATTTGGTATCTCAATTTGGTTTATTGTCATTCTTCTAGCCAGATAAGGAAAATCGAATTCTTTTCCATTGTGTGCACATAAAATTACATTCCCATCAAAATAATCCGCTTGAAGCATTTGATTGAATTCATTTAAAATTGTTTTTTCATTTGTTCCTGAAAAACTTTTAATTCTTATTTTATTATTTACTATAATTCCTACTGAAATACATACTATTTTACCAAATTCAGCTAAAATGGCAGCTCTTTCATAAAAATATTCTTCGGCTGTTTTTTCCGCTCTTTGGTTGATGGTTTTTTTATCCCATAGTATTTTACCTCTTTCAGACAATTCATCCCAAAACTCGTGTTGAGGAACTGTTTCTGTGTCTAAAAATAGTATTTTATTTAATGGAATGGTTTTTAGCATTTCATTTTAATTATTTAGGTAAATTTTTAATCGTTTCATCTAGAAAAATTGAAACTTCCAAAGGTCTGTATCTATCGCCTGAAATATAACTAGCTCTGTTTCTTTGTTCACCTAATCTCACAATTACTAAATTAAATTTTGGAACACAGATAATGTATTGTCCTAAATGTCCTTTAAACATATAATGTGGATATTTATAATTCATGTCTATCCAAATGGTTTGTCCGTAGTGAAAATCAGAAATTTTGGTTGGGGTTTTCATCCATTTTATATAAGTAGAATCTATGAGTTGTTTGCCATTCCAATTTCCATTTTGAAGCATTAATTGACCTAGTTTTGCAAAATCTTTTGCATTGCTATGAATACAACAATAGGATTTTTCCATTCCATTTTTATGATCCAGCGACCATAAAGATGGGTTTTCCATTCCCAAAGGTTTCCAAAATTTTTCCGATAAATAGGTAGCCAAAGGTTTTTTAATAGCTCTTTGTAAAACAAAACCTTCTATTTGTGTAGTTCCGCTTTGATATTTCCATAAGGTTCCAGGTTTATGAATAAATTTTCGATTGAATATTACTTCCTCAATATCATCATTATAATAGGCTTTAGCCATGTGATGAATAGGAAAATAATAATCCTCGTTCCAGTCGTAACCAGATGTCATGCCTGTAAGGTCTGAGATTTTACAGTATTTAGCTAATGAATCATTTTTAAATTCTGGAAGATATTTTATAATAGGTTCGTTTGTGTTTTTAATAAAACCCTCTTCAATGGCTTTTCCAATGAGCAAAGTAGTGATGCTTTTAGCCATTGAAAATGAATTGGTTTGAGAATGTTCATTATACTCATTAAAATATTTTTCTTGGAATAATTTTCCTTTGTAGATAACTACCCATGCGGCAGTTTTGTATTGTTTTAATTCATGTAAAAGTGTATTTGAAAGGCGTATTTTATTGTATTCTTGCGCTTTTTGCCAGGGCTGAAAAGTAGAATCTACAATGCTATTATTTGAAAAATCTGTTGCATCAGTTATGCTTGCAGTGGTTCTTCCTTTAAAATAAACATCTTTAATTCCTTTTAATACATATTGATTATCAGTTATATAAAGAATAATTACACCAATAAGAAGTAAGGAAATAATCACTATGAAAAGCCATTTTAAGAATTTTACAATAAAGTGAATAAATTTTCGCATAGTTTTTAATATAGAAACAAATGTATTAAATTAAATGAAGAATTAAAAATCATATAGTAACAATTATTTTCATGCCATGTAGTTTACATAGGATCTACATCAATACTTATTTTTACCTGCTTAAAAGTACTTATTTCTTCAGAATGTTTTACCAATTTTTTAATCCAATTTTTTAATTTTTGAATATGAAAATCGGGTGGAATTTTCACTAAAATTTTATAAATATATTGATTATTTATTCTAGGAATTAAGGCGGGCTCAGCTCCTAAAGTATAGGGTTCTGGTAACATTTTTTTTATTCCTTCCGCCATAAATTGGGCAAATTTTTCAGTTTTGGATATATCTTTATGTTTAAAGCTTATTTCAATTAAACGGACAAACGGCGGATATAAAAAATTTTTTCTCTCCTCTAAAACTTTTTCTGCAAAAACATCAAAATCATTTTGTAAAACACTTTGAAAAACAAAATGTTGGGGATTAAATGTTTGGATTATCACTTTCCCTAATTCTCTACGTCCTGCTCTTCCACTAACTTGGGTCAACAATTGAAATGCTCTTTCAAGACATCTAAAATCAGGCTGATTTAATAAAGAATCTCCACGAATTACACCCACCAATTGTACATCTTTGAAATCTAATCCTTTGGTAACCATCTGTGTTCCTAATAAAATATCAATTTCTTTGGCTTCAAATTTTTCAAATAATTTTTCATAAGCATGTTTTTGTCGCATGGTATCAGCATCCATTCTGAAAATATTTGCAGTGGGAAAAAGCACTTGTAATTCTTCTTCTATTTGTTGTGTACCAATTCCAATATAATTAAAATCTGTGGAATGACAAGCAACACAATGTGTGGGAGCTGCAATTTTATACCCACAATAATGGCATTTTAATTCACGGCCAGATTTATGAAAGGTAAGATTTACATCGCAATTCGGGCAATTTATACTATATCCACAAGTATTACATTCCAATGATGGAGAATATCCCCGACGATTTTGAAACAAAATTACTTGCTTTTTTTCATTAAGCTGTAGTTGTATTTCTGTTATTAATTCTTCAGAAAAATTGGCTTTCATTTTATGTTGATGATAAGCGTCTTTTAAATTAATCATTCCCGTTTTGGGCAATTGTACATTACCAAATCTTTCAGACATTTTAGTCCAACCGTATTTCTTTATTTTGGCGTTGTAATAACTTTCTAATGAAGGTGTTGCAGATCCTAATATTACCTTTGCATTGCTGAACTTCCCTAAAACAATAGCACTTTCTTTTGCATTATACAATGGTTTTATATCATTTTGTTTGAAAGAAGAATCATGCTCTTCATCAATAATTATCAATCCCAAATGTTGAAATGGTAAAAACAATGCAGAACGGGCACCAATAAGAATTTTAAACTTGTTTTCAAGGCATTTTTTATATATTTCTACTCGTTCTTGTGTACTCATTTTGGAATGATAAATACCTACAACGTCTCCAAATTTCTTTTGAATTCTTGTTATTAATTGTGTGGTAATGGCAATTTCTGGTAATAAATATAGTGATGTTTTATGTAGAAGAATTTGCTTTTCAATTAAATGAAAATAGACTTCAGTTTTTCCAGACGATGTAATTCCTTGTAACAAAACCACCTCTTTTTCTTGAAATTGTTTTTGAATACTTTCAAGAGCCTCTTGTTGTATGGGCGAAAGATTTTTGGTTTGTTCAATTTCATCTTCGTATTTAGAAATTCGATCTTCTTGTAATTCATACATTTCTAAAATATTTTTATCACATAAAGTTTTCAAAATTGATGCACTGAGTTTTGAAACTTCCAATAATTTTTTTTTAGAAATGGGTTTTTTTTCATTATTTTCAATCGAAATAAATGCCATAAGCATTTGAAGTTGCTTTTCGGCTTTTTTTAGTTTTTCAATTTCATTTGAGAATTGAATTTCATTTTTCTTCAAAACAGTGTTCAAACGAATATATGTTGCTTTTTTGGGAGTGTATTTTTCTATTAATAATTCGTCTAATTCTACAAAACCTTCTTCATACATTTGTTTTACGGTAGAAATTATTTTATTTGATGGTAAAAAAGCTTCTAATTCCTTTAAACTAATATTGGTTTTGGCTTCCAATGATTGCATAATGAGTATTTCATACTCATCTAAAATATCCCATTGTATCTCCCAGTCTTTTTTCTTTTTTATAAAGGTTTCACTTTCCAGTTTTAAAGCTGTAGGAAAGGCATTGCGATATACTTCACCTAAGCTGCACATATAATATTTTGCAATCCAATCCCATAATTTCAGCTGAGTTTGGGTTACCAAAGCATTATCTTCCAAAATATCTAAAACATCTTTTGTTTTGTATAGTTCGGGCTTTATGTGATGTAATTCATAAACAATAGCGGTATATAATTTTTTTCCTCCAAATGGTACTACAACTCTTTGTCCTATTTGTAATTTTCCTTGTAACGAAATTGGAATGGAATAGGTGAAAACCCCTTCTACTGAAAGCGGAAGTATAACATTAGCAAAAGAAAATGGTGATTGCATCAATATAAATTGATTTCAAAAATACATATTTTTTCCTGACTTCCGCACTGGGACACCCAAAATCAAAAACCGAACAATGATTTTACCATAAAATGTTCATTTGATGTTAAAATAATTTGTTTTAAGACTTCCTTATTTTGTGGATTTTTAATTTCAATTTGGTAAATATTCTGTAGTATTTCAATAATTTTTTCTGGAGATAAATCTGATTTTTTCTCTTTAAGCTGTCTTTCTAATTCTTTGTAAACTTTGTATGCTACAAACGTTAAACAAATATGTGCTTCAATTCTTTCTTTTTTTCGATGGTAAATGGGTCTTATTTTTAAATCAGTTTTAGCTATTCTAAAGGCTTTTTCAATATTCCATAAATGAGCGTAGTTTTCTAAAATTTCATCTTTAGTTAGTTGAGCATTAGTGATATATCCTTTTAATCCATCCCATTTTGCATCTTGGTCAAATTTTGTTTGATCTATTTCAACTTTTATTTCTCCTTCTAATTTCAGGTATTTATTGTAACCTCTATTATTGATATTTGTTTTGGTTAATTTCCCTGTTTTTATTCGTTTTTCGAGCTTTTTTAATCCTTTTTCTCTGTTGCTTTTATCTTTTTTGGCTCTGCTGTCAGAATAGGTTATAATGATTTTTAAATTGCCTTTTTCAATCACTTCACTTTCGCCATTTTTTAGGTTTAACGATAGTATTTTATCTTTAATTTCTTTACTTTCATTTTTGATTCTTGCCCCTAAAATAAATTCATAATTCTTGGTTTGAAGCTCTTCTATATTTTGAGCAGAAAGTAAGCCTGAATCAGCAATAATAACTAATTGATTGAGTTTGTATTTTGTCTTAAAATCATCAATTATGGGTAGCATTGTATGTCCTTCAAACTTGTTGCCTTCAAAAATATCATAAGCCAAAGGATACCCATTTTTACTCACCAATAAGCCTAAAACAATTTGTGGATTTTGATGCTTACCTTCCTTTGAAAAGCCTGTTTTTCTAAGTTCATCTTCATTATCAATCTCAAAATAAACAGTCGTTACGTCATAAAAAACAACACTTATTTCTTGTCCTAAAATTGACTGTGTATGCTTAAAACTAATTTGTTGAACCAGTTCTTTTTGCTTGCTATGAAGTTTGTCCATGTAGCGATAAATATCGTCTTCGGAGTAATCTTTTTGCGAAAAACGATACAAGTATTCAGTAGTTTTTAATTTACTTTTAGGATAAACCAATCGATATAAAACCAGATCTTTAAAAAGTTCATCTTTAATTTGATTAAACCCAATTTCATTGAATATTTTGCCTAAAACTAATTCAATTCCTATAAGTTTGTGTGCTGTAATATTTTGTAAAATCGAATGAATAATTTGATTAGAATTTAAAAAATCAAATTCCTGAATCCCTGTAGTTTGCCTTAAAAAATTATTTGCTTTTATAACAAAATCGTCTATTTCATCTTGAATATTACTGCTTCCAATTGTTTTATATAATTTATATCTTCCAGAACTCTTGTCAATAATCTGAACACTAACAACCCCACTTTTATTTTTCTTTTGTCTAATAAACATTATACAAAGGTAAAAATAACGGCTGGGACACCCAAAATCTAATAAATAAAAATACTAAAACATTGATTTATATGTGTTTACAAATAAAATACTAACGTTCTTAAAAAAAGTGCGGAAGTCAGGAAAAAGTGCGGAAGTCAGGAAAAAGTGCGGAAGTCAGGAAAAATAATACGCCAATATTTTAAAATATAAAAAAAGCAGTGAAATTTCACTGCTTTTTTTCTTGACAACAATCTTTTTTACCGCAACCTGTACCAAGGTTTTTAAGCTCTTCTTCGGTTGGTGGTCTTTTGTGTTTTTTGGTAAAAGCATCTATACGTAATTCTTTTTGTCTTTTCGCATAAAAAATCTCTTTATCTTTTAACATTTGTGGGTTTGTTCTAAAAGAAAGATTCAAAAAATCATAATTATTCATAGTATTTGCCTTTTCATCTTTACTGGTTTCAAATACTTTCTTTCGTAAATCAGACAAGAATTTTTTCATCACCTCATCTTGCTTGTTATCATCATTTAAATATTCTTGAAAACGATAAGGGTGTTGAAAACCATATTTCATTCCCATTTCTTCAGATTCTTTTTCATTGAGCCATAATGTATAAGCAATCCGTTGCCAACTGTATGTAATTCTTAATTTCGCAATTCTTTCAGTATCCCAATCACTAAATTCAGCCATTAATGCAATGCCTAAACTATCAGAATATTTTTTAATTCTTTCAGGATAGAATTTGTGTTTTACAATTGTATTTTGAAAAGTATCGCTGGGAATTATTATTTTATAGTTTTTGTCTAAATATTTATAGTTGTAAGATAAAAAATCAATTTTAGTTAAAGAATCAATTTTTATTCTAAATTCTTCTTTGCTTAATCTTTTATTTTGTGAATAAAAATTAGTAAAAATTAAAATAAAGATTATGAATAAAATTTGATTGTTTTTTAACATGATAATGTTTTAAATTAGGTTGTTTATAACCAAGCATTTAATTAATATTTTATACTTGATTTCTGTTTTTCAATATAAATATACAGGGATAAATTAACGGAATAAAAAAAATCAATAAAATTAGTATTAGCGGACTGTTATATTTATTCCAATTTTTGGTTAATAGATATAAACTATAGGTTACTAAAATGATATTTAAAATTATTAGTATTTGTGAAAATATAAATTCAAAAGTGTTTAACGGCGTTTGATAATCAGTGTAATTCATTTTCAACATTTATTTTTATTGTTATATCACTCGTAGGATAAGCTACACAAGTTAAAATAAAACCTTCATTCATTTGTGTATCATCTAAAAAACTCTGATCAGATTGATCAACAGTCCCATCTATTAATTTTGCTGCACATGTAGAACAACCACCTGCACGACATGAATATGGTAAATCAATGTTAGCCATTTCAGCAGTTGATAAAATATCCATTTGCCATGGATCTTCAATAATTTTATCATCATATCTCCCATATGGATCTCTAATTTTTATTTTATATGAAAAATCACCATCTGGGTTTGTATCACTACTGCAGCTACCCCCAATATAAGGGTATTGAGTAATATCTGAACATTTATTATTATCTAGATAATAGCTTAAAAATATAGGTATGTCATACCAATAAACTAATTCAACACCACCTACGATAGCTCCAAATCCTAACTTAAGCTTAATATTTACTAACAACTGTCTTTCACTAAAATATCTAACATTACTCCCTAAATCATCTAAAACGTATGGTGTACCCAATCCTGTAAAACCAAAATCTATTGTATTTTCATATTTACTACTAAAAAACCAATTACTTGTACAAAAACGATACTTTATTGTACTAGTAATTTCAGAAACATACCAATTCCATGGTTGTTCTTCGTATTCAGTACCATTTTGCCATGTCCCTCCATAAAAAGAACTATTAATAGTTTCTTTTTTACTTTGTTTTTTATTTATTATAGTAGTTGTTTTTCCTTCATATAAATTAATAACTGTTTTTATCTGCTTTTTATTTTTCTTTGTAATTTGGTTTAACTTACTTTTTTTAAAAGCTTCACAAATATTATAAAAAACTATATCAATTGAGTCTTTAAACTTTATTAATTCTTCATAATTGTCAATTTTTTTTGAAAAATTAAATTTCTTCATACTTTTGTGTTTTTTGAAATCAATAATTTCAAAATTTTTGTTTACTTTGATAAAATTCATAATTTTAGTTGAATCAGATTCAATAGAATTTAAATTAACGGTATTTATTTTTTTAAAATTTTGTAATTCTTCGTTATTATTACAACCAATAAATGCTAACACTAATATAAAAATAATAATTTGAAAATAATTTTTTTTCATGATTTTTAGTTTTTAAATTTATAAATTATTTTATTATAATGCAAATTTTTATAATAATTCTGTTAAAAACTATTCCATTTACATTAAATTTATTCCATATTAGAAAAAAATTATTACTTATACGTCAAATAATACATATTTATGCTAATTAATTCAGAAGAAAAATTGGAAAAATTATATGACAATATCAAAGATATTAGAATTAAAAAAGGCTATTCTCATGAAAATATGGCAATTGATTTAGATATAAGTCAAGGAGCATATTCGAAACTAGAAAATCGAAAAACTAAATTATCGGTAGATTCATTGTTTAAAATTGCAGAAATTTTAAATACTTCCATTTCGAATTTAATCGATGAAGAACAATCGTTCAGTCAAACTAATCACAATGAAAATAATGAAACAGTTTATAACCAACAACATATTGAAAATTTAGTAATAGATGAAAGCAAAGAACATATAAAAAGTTTAAAAGAAGAAATAAAATTTTTAAGAGAACAATTGAAAAAATAAAATTAAATTATATATTTGGGTTTATTTAAAATGAAATAATGAAAAGAATAATTTCCTTGCTTTCTATCTCAGTTTTCTTGTTTTCTTGCATTGATAAAGGTGTAGCGATATCAAAACCTAAAATATCTGAACAATACGATATTGCTAAATTACGGGAGATGTACAGCAGCGGAAAGTTTGAAAATTGGCCAAAACCAACTGTAGATTCTATAGTTTTAGCCAATGGATTTGAAGATATTGGTGCTTTACCAAAAGTTCCATTTCCAGCAGATAATCCTTTTTCAGAAGAAAAAAAGATGTTAGGAAAAATGCTTTTTGAAGATCCCAGATTGTCTTCTTCCGGTCAAATAGCTTGTGCTTCTTGCCACGATTCGCAAACAGGTTGGGGCGATGGAAAACGGGTAGCTTTTGGCCACAACAGACAAAATGGAAAACGTAATGCAATGACCATTTTAAATACAGCTTATTACAAAACCTTATTTTGGGATGGAAGAGCCAAAAGTTTGGAACATCAAGCAACAATGCCAGTTCAAGATATGGTAGAAATGCATGAAACTTTAGAAAATGCTGTAACTAAGATTCAGAAAATTGAAGGCTATAAACCCTACTTTCAAAAAGCATTTGGAAATGAAGAGATTTCACAAGACAAAATAATGAAAGCCATTGCAACTTTTGAAAGAACTATTACCAGTGCAAGCAGTCGTTTTGATTTGTTTATTAAAGGAAATCCAACTAAATTATCTAACGACGAAGTTTTAGGGTTGCATTTATTTAGAACCAAAGCAAGATGCGTTAATTGTCACAATACTGGTTTGTTTTCTGATAATCAATTTCATAATGATGGACAAACCTTATTTGGCAGTAATAATGAAGATTTAGGAAGATATAATGTTACAAAACAAAAAGAAGATATCGGAAAATTTAGAACACCTTCATTGAGAGAAATTGCACAAACAGGCCCTTGGATGCATCATGGTAATTTTCCTACTTTGAAAGATGTAATACAATTTTACAATTTAGGAAATCCTACTCCTGTTGACAAAAAATACAAAGGCAAAAACATCGATTTATTGCCCAAGAGTTCTTCATTGTTAAAGAAATTGAGTCTTACAAAAAAAGAAGAAAATGCATTAGTTGCATTTTTAAGCTCCATTACCACAACTCCACGAAGATTAAACCCATCTGAATTACCAAAATAGAATATTTATTTAATTGTTTGATTTGTATTGCATTATATGAAATTTAAAATAAACCATTGTAATTATTTATTTTTCATTTTCTTTTGTCTTGACACACAAACGAGAAAAAGCATTGTTTTTTAGAAGATTGCTAACGTAGTTAGAAACCAAAATAGTCAAGACACTATTAAATTGTATTTCTTAAACCCAGATTACGCATTATAACTTCGTAATGAGAGTTAAATATCAAAAAATCAGTTTCTTACTTTTTAAAAAACATAGCCTTAGCTATGATTAAGAAAAGAAAGAAATAACTGATTTAAAGATATTTAGGTCGTAATAGATTTTCTAATACGTAATTTGGGTTAAATCGAACTCATGTTAAGTTAATAAAAATTAACCCGTTGGGGGGAAATATTTAAATCAATAAAATTGAATAAATATTATCAATATGCTGATTTTCATTTTTTAGCATTTTTTTCTTGAAATGCAGTGTAAAATTCAGTGAGTATGTGATTCATTTTAATTTATTTAAACGGTTGTATATCAATTTAAAAGCGGTTTCTTTCAAGATAATTTTATTTTCAGGTAAATTGTTTTCAGTTAAAAGAATTTCTTCTCTAAATACATTTGTTGTGCCAGGGAATCCTTTAAAATGGTCGAATGGAAATTGTTCTTTTATTCCTACAAAAGTATATACAACAATGGGAATATTTGCTTCGATTCCAATAGAAAAAGCACCGTCTTTAAATTTATCTAAAACTAAAGACGTATCATCTGGAACGCCGCCTTCAGGAAAAATAACCAAATTTCTGCCTTCCCGAATTTTTTTAATTGAAAGTGCATACACTTTGGCTTTGCTTTTGATACTTTCCCGATCTACCATTACGCATAATTTTTTATAAACTGCACCAAAAATTGGTATTTTTACTAATTCTTTTTTTCCAACAAAAGCAATAGGATGGTTCGGATGTAAAATAAACATCAACAAAATATCTATCATCGAAGTATGATTAGAAATTAATATATATTGTTGATTGGTATTTAATTGAATTTCTGATTGTAATGTATAGCTAAACCCTGAAAGATAAAAATTGAGGTAAGCCCAAATTCTAATTAATTTATACGTTTTAGAAAAAGGTAAAATAAAAATTGATACATAAACTACCGGCCCAATTAATAGTAACCAAATAATAAAATTAAAATACACCCATAAACGCCAGAGGAATGAGATCAATTTAAATAGAAATATTTAATTTTTTTATAATTGAATTAGCCCTTTCAATATACGCTTCACTATTTGTGCTTTGTAATTTTGAAAAATATTCCTTTACTTTTTCGTTTTCATTTCTATCTAAGTAAGCTCGGAATAGAACAAAATAACCTAAGGGTTTATTAGAATCATCTAACTTGGATTCATCGATACTTTTAATGGCTTTTCTTGAGTTTCCAGCCAAAACATTATTATGCTGTCTTATTAATTCAATTAATAATAGTTTGCTTTCATCTAATGAAGAAAATTTTTTTCCAATTTTTTTTCCACTTTCTATAAACTCATTACTTTTGTCTAGTAAACTTTCTTTTCCTTGAGCTGTACAAGTTTCAGAATCATTTTGTAAAGCTATAGCAGCTTTAATATAGCTTATATAATTATCTTTGTTTTCCTCTATTTTATTTAATGCTGTATAATAATTTGATACATTTGGAGGAAATCCTTCAAATTCTTTTGCTGTTCTTTCTGCATTATCATAGCCTAAAAATTCATGGAAAAGATATTCATTTGCATCTATTATTTTTACATTTGGAATTGATGTTACGCCGAATTTTCCTGCAATTCCTTTTTCCAAATCAATATCCACTTTAACTAAGATGAAGTTATTTAATGTGGTTTTAGATGTTGGATTGCTCCAATATTCTCTATCCATCATTTTACAAGGCTGGCACCAATTAGCAACAAAATCAATAATAATTAACTTACCTGTTTCTTTAGAAACTTTTTTGGCATCAGCAAGATTGTTCACTATTATTTGAGAGAAGGTTTGGCTACAAATAAATATAAAAATACTTGTAATAATTATTCTGTTTTTCATAAATACTTAAAATTTGAATCAATATTATACATAAATTTCTAAAATTTCAATATTTTCATCAATTTTAACATTTAATTTTGATAAACTGGCAGGTATCAAAACTACTTCTCCTTTTTGGATTAAAACTTCTTCATTACTTTCAGACACTATTTTTCCCTTGCCTTCTGTTATCATTAAAATTCTAAAGGTATTGGTTGAAAATTTAACTGAAAAATCTTCCCTTTTATTCCATTTATTTATTGAAAAATAGGAACATTTTATAATTTCTATATTTGAATTTTCTGGTTCTTTATAGTCGGTTTTTGTGTTTTTAATAAAAGTGAAATCTGAAACATTCATTGCATCTTCAATATGTAAATCTCGCTTTTTCCCGTTTATATCAATCCTATTAAAATCATAAATTCTGTATGTTATATCGGAAGTTTGCTGTATTTCCGCTATCGTAATTCCTTTGCCAATAGCATGGATTCTTCCTGCGGGTATAAAAAACACATCTCCCTTTTTTACTGGAACATAGTTTAAAATTTCTTCTAAACTTCCATTTTCTATTCTTTTTTTGAATTCTTCTTTGCTTATATTTTCTTTAATTCCTATTATTAATTCTGAATTTTCTTCACAATCTACTACATACCATATTTCCGTTTTCCCAAAAGAATTATGTTTCTCTTTCGCATACGAATCATTCGGGTGCACTTGTACAGACAAGGGTTCGGCTGCATCTAAAAATTTTATCAACAAAGGAAATTCATTTCCAAACTTTTCCCAAACCGATTTTCCTACTAATTCTTCTTTGTAAATTTCGATAATTTCTTTTAAATTCTTTCCTTTCAAAAAGCCATTTTCTACTTCACTTACAAAGTTTGGAACAGTAGAAATTTCCCAACTTTCTCCAATTTTTTCTTCAGAATATTTTTTATGTAATTCAGTTTTTAATTTTTCGCCTGCCCAAATTCTATAATGAAAGGTGGGTTTGAATTTTATTGGATACAACATAAATTGAGAATTAAAAATTTAAAATTAAGAATATTGAATATTGCAAATTTAGATTATTATTTCGTTAATTCGCAACAATTCAAAACTTCAAAAATTAAACTTGCTGCTAATTTTGCAGTACGATTATCAATATCAAAATCAGGATTTACTTCTGCAATATCAAATGCCAATAATTTTTCACTTGAAATGGCTTTTTTAAAGATTTCTTTGAAAATAGCATCTGGAAAAATTCCATTATATGCAGTTGAACTTACTCCTGGAGCAAACGCTGATGAAAAAATATCCATACAAACTGTAACATACAGTACATCAACTTTTGAAATAAAATCTACAATTTTATGTAGAATTTTTTCAATATTTTTTGTTTGAATATCATCAGCTAAAATATAATTCATCCCTTTGTTATCCGCATAATCGAACAAGGCATTTGTATTACTATTTCTTTGAATACCAATAGTTAGGGAATGGATTTTTTCTAACTCAGCCATTTGATAAAAACCTGTTCCACTGGTTGCGCCTATTCCTTTTTCAATGGTTCTATTATCAAAATGGGCATCAAAATTTATGATTCCTATTTTCTTAGTGGGAAAAGCTTTTCGAATTCCTGAAAAATGGGCAAATGCAACTTCATGTCCGCCTCCTAAAACTAAAGATTTCCCATTATTGATCAATACAAATTTTACTTTTTCAGCTAATTCTTGTTGTGCTTTTTCCAAATCTGAATCTTCACAATACACATTTCCATTGTCATAAATTTTAAAATCTTCATCTAAAATTGGAAAATTGCTGCAACAATTCCTAATGAAATTTGGAGCATTTTTTGCCCCTATTCTGCCTTTGTTTCGCCTCACGCCTTCATCACAACAAAATCCTGTAAAGACAAAATTATGTTGAAAATCAACAACAGAATGGGCGTTTTTTACTACTTGGTGCCATCGTAAAAATTTTAGATTTTCACCGTCAATTCTGCCTTTCCATATTTCTTTTAACTCCATTTATTTGTCTATAAAAATATCAGAAATATTGAAATGTAAATTTGGAAATAAAGGACTTTGTATGATTTCATCTTCCGTTTGAGGCTTCAATCCAATATATTTACCATTTTGTAAAGTGTATATAAAAATTGCCTTTTCATAGGGTTCAACTAACCAATATTCTAACACTTCGTTTTCTTCATATAGATTGAATTTTATGTTTAATTCTTTTTTGGAATTGCCTGGTGATAAAATTTCAATTACTAAATCTGGTACACCAATACATCCTTTTTCATCTAATTTATTTTCATCGCAAATCACACACAAATCTGGTTGTACTACTGTTGTAATATCTTCATTTTTGTTGCTTTTTTTAACCAATCGAACATCGAAAGGTGCAATGAATAATTGGCATGGTTTAGTGTCAAAATAGTTGAAAAATTGTTTTATCAATCTTTGATTTACTCTTTGGTGTACTAAATTTGGAGCAGGACTCATTTTTAAAATCTTGCCTTTTATTAGCTCTACTCTTTCGTTAAATTTCCATAATAAATAGTCTGCATAAGTATAATTTGCATTCAAATCTAAGTCTTGTAAACTTGTAATTATTTTCATTTTTATAATGAATTATTATTCAAAAATACTAAAATTATTTCATTTCTATTTTCATCATCAAGTCTGTTTGTACTTCCGTTCCCATCTTAAATTTATGCGAATCAAATACCACAAAACCTGCTTTTTTGTAAAATTGTAACGCTTTTTCATTGAATTCCCAAACGCCCAACCAAACAAAATCTACTGTTTCATTTTTTGCTATTTCCATTGCTTTTTCAAACAATATTTTGCCTATTTTTTTACCTTGAAATTTACTTTTTACATAAATTCGTTCAATTTCCATTGCATTTTTGTCTTTCAATTCCGTTTGTGCATTGTTGAAATTAATTTTTAAATAGCCCGCTATTTCATTACATAATTTTGCCAAGAAAAACAATGAATTTGGGTTTGATAATTCGGATTCATATTTTTCAAATGCGAAAGATTCTACAACATAATTTTCTAAATTTTCTTTTGTATTATGTTTTTCAAATGTTTCTATAAAAGTTTGTTTTCCAATGCTTAATAATTCAACTAAATCTGATAAAGTTGCTTGTTTTAGCTTTAATTCTTCCATAAAATAAGTAAATTTCAATGATAAGTTGCAAAAATTTCATTTGCCATATCTATAGATTTCTGAAATTCAATTTCATTTATATTTGAATGAATTTCTTTCTCTTTCATAAATGAAATTAAATGTTCTGTTGGCATATTCCCCACCAATTCATCTTTCGCCATAGGGCAACCGCCAAATCCTTTTATAGCGCCATCAAATCTTCTACAACCTAAATTATAAGCCCATTCTACTTTTTCTTTCCAGTCGAAATATTGGGTATGAAAATGGGCTCCAAATTCAATTTTTGGAAAATCATTCAACAAATTCCCAAATAAAGATTGAATATTTTCTTCATTTGCCATTCCTACTGTATCACTTAAAATAAGGGTTGATATGCCTAAATTTGCAAATCGTTCGGTCCAATTTTCAATTTCTTTTATAGTCCAATTATCATGGTATGGATTTCCAAATGCCATAGAAAAATAAATAACTAATTCTTTATTTGAACCTTTTAAATCATTATATATTTGTTCTATATTTTCAAATGCATCTTCACGGCTTTTGTTGGTATTTCTTTGCTGAAAAGTTTCGGATAGTGAAAAAGGGAAGCCTAAAATAGCTACTTTTTCATTTGAAATAGCTTTTTTTGCTCCACTCATATTGGCTACAATCACTGATATTTTTGTTTCCGTTTTATCTAAATTTTGCAAAACCATTTCTGTGTCTTGCATTTGTGGTATCATTTTGGGCGACACAAAACTTCCACAATCTAACACCTCAAAACCTACTTTCAACAATTGGTTATGGTATTCAATTTTAGTTTCAGTCGGAATAAATTCTTTTATTCCTTGCATCGCATCGCGTGGACATTCAATTATTTTCATTTCAAAATTAATGTATAAATTAAACAATTTAGAAATTTGAAAATTCTCATAAGTTATTTTGCATTTGAAAGTATAAAGATATAGATTTGTTTTCAAATTTATATTTTATGCACTTTTTATTAAACACAGAATGGCGGGAAAAATTATTACATCGCTTTATAAAATATACCCAATTTTATTCCACTTCTGAAGCAGGAATCGAGCAAATACCAAGCACCGAAAGGCAATGGAATATTGCTAAATATCTTTTTGAAGAATTAAAATCTATCGGTTTATCTGATGTTTCATTGAATGAAAATTGCTACATTATGGCAACTTTGCCTTCTAATATTTCAGATAAAAAACCTATTGTGGGTTTTATTTCGCATTTTGATACCTCGCCAGATTTTTCTGGAGAAAATGTAAAAGCCAAAGTGTGGGAAAATTATTCAGGTGAAGATTTGGTGCTGAATGAAAA
>Ga0316612_1000148_pt1 | contig 26772 bp, 27 predicted proteins | sample MIS2016226_MG_FD_207676 | JGI IMG/M metagenome (GOLD analysis project Ga0316612, IMG submission 207676) | Microbial mat bacterial communities from Middle Island sinkhole, Lake Huron, Michigan, United States - MIS.2016.226 | ecosystem: Environmental > Aquatic > Freshwater > Lake > Sediment... | reverse complement strand
CGGCCCAAACGGTCAGAGGCTCGGCCGGTGAAGATGCGGACGGAAAAGCTGGAGAGGGCGATCGCCGTATAAAACAGCCCCACATTCAACCCCGCCCCACTATCACGAATATAGGCGGGGATAAACGTCGTCAACGCCCCAAACGCCATGCCCACCAACAGCAACACCAAAGCCGGAATCCGTAATCGCGGCCCTTGGGCTAAGATCCAAAGGCGGTCTAAGCCGAGCCAATCCCACAGGGAAAGCGGTGGGGCAGATGCTGTTAAGCTTTGGGGTTTCGTTGTGCCATCCTCCACTTGGCTGGCAAAAAGAAATGCCAAGAAGCCTAAAATGCCCGATAGGATGAACACCATCCCAAAACCATATGTTTCTCCCAAAAATCCCCCCAACGCTGGCCCCATCGCCATGCCCATGGGAACCGCCAGTGTCATATAACCAAGAATTTCCCCTCGTTTATCAGGGGGAGCTAGATCAATCACCAATGTGCTGTAACCCGTTGTTAGGCCGGCAATACTTAAACCATGGATCGCCCGAATCGCCACCAGCATCGGCAAGGCCGTGAGGAATAAATAACCAAAGGGGGCTAACCCCGCAACGACCGTACCAATCTGGACAACAAGCTTACGACTCCGCTCATCCGACCATCGCCCCAACACGCCCCGCGTCAAGAGCAGGCCAATGGCAAAGCTGCCCATCACTAAACCCACTTGTCCCGATGTGGCTCCGGTGGCTTCGATGTAGAGGGGTAACACCGGCAGGAGTGACGTTAGGCTCAACCAAAAGCATAACGCTGTACAGAACAAGAATAGGAGGTTACGACGCACGGCCGGTTCAAGGCGAAAGAGGATGATCACGGGCAAAGGAATGAAGGGGAGACCTCCTTTCAACTTAACACTTCTTAATTTGAATGCTGTTCTCTGAAGCCATCCGCCATTAAAGATGCTAGATTGGAGTCCATTCGTGGCCCCTTGGGGCCGTCCTGGATGGTGTGCATCTCAAGTCAGAAATTGTAATTGGAGCGATCGCCCATGGAAATGCTTGGCTATAGTCACATGGCGATGGTGTATGAGGAAACCGTTAGTCCCCTGAACTTGCAGCCAGTTTCCTGGCAATGGCAGTTTAATCTCAAACGGGTTTCCAGCACCGCCGCAATTATCGGTGTTTTGATTGTGGGAGGGTTCAGCGCCTTGATGACCTCCGCCATTTCCCGCCCTGCCGGAATTCCCATGCACCACCAAGGTGCTGGCTTTTAGAAAATCTGCTGCGGTTTGATCCTTTGCCCCTCAGCCCTTGAGGGGTTTTTCGTGGCAAAATTTAACCCAGGTAGTCACAACTTTGGTTTGCTATTCACCATTTCTTCCCCAACGCTTTTGTCTACGGCCTATTTATTGATTGCACATGGTAGCCGAGATGTCCGTTCTCAAAGGGCATTCACGGATTTAGCTCAACGGGTGACAGCGGCTTTAGCCCCGCAGTCTCAGGCTCCGGTCTGGGTGGCCACGGCTTGCTTAGAGGCGGAACCGGAACCCCTCCATCAACAAATTATGACGGTGATGCTCCAGGGGCGATCGCAGGGTTTTACGCAACTCAAACTCCTCCCCCTGTTTTTACTTCCCGGTGTCCATGTGCGGGAGGATATTCCCCATGAGGTGGAATTAGCTCAGGTGATGGGGGATAAGGCTCTGCCTTTGACGATCGCCCCCTATTTGGGCAGCCATCTGGGGATGACGGCGTTGCTACGGCGACAATTTGCGGCCTATCCGGAGGCGGGGCGGCTGTTGCTAGCCCACGGGAGCCGTCGCTTGGGGGGCAATCAGCCGGTGGAAGCCATGGCCCATCGCTTAAATGCGATCGCCGCCTATTGGTCAGTGATGCCGGATTTAGCCCAGCAATTGCGGCGATTCGTTACCCCTGAACAGACCCATTGGTTCATTCAGCCCTATTTTTTATTTACCGGCGGGATTACCGAGGCGATCGCCCAACAACTGCAAACCCTTCAGCCCAAATTTACCCCCGTTCAGTTCCATCTGGGCCAGCCCCTCAGCGACATCCCAGAATTTATGCCCTTACTCCTGGATTGGATTCTGCATCAATAATTTCTATGGTTAAAACGGTTAAAACCACGACGTTGGGGAAAGTTTATCTATTGGGAGCCGGCCCCGGTGATCCCGGATTAATGACGCTCAAGGGCAAAGCCCTCTTAGAATCCGCTGATGTGGTGATTTATGATGCCCTGGTTAGCCCGCCGATTTTGGCCATGATCAACCCCCAAGCGGAGCAGATCAACGCCGGGAAACGGCGGGGGCGACATTCCAAAGCCCAAGATGAAACCACCGCATTGCTGATTGAAAAAGCCCAAGATCACGCGATTATTGTCCGCTTAAAAGGGGGCGATCCCTTTGTGTTTGGTCGGGGCGGGGAAGAAATGGCCGATTTACGCCGGGCCGGTGTGCCGGTGGAAGTGATCCCCGGCATTACCGCCGGGATTGCTGCCCCTGCCTATGCCGGTATTCCCGTCACCCATCGCGGTTATAGCTGCTCCGTGACGTTTGTTACGGGCCATGAAGCGGCGGGGAAATATTGCCCTCAAGTAGATTGGGGGGCGATCGCCCAAGGTTCCGAAACCATCGTTATTTATATGGGCCTCCACAACCTCCCCCACATCACCACCGCCCTCCAGGCCGGCGGCCTCAGTGCTGATACGGCGATCGCCCTGATCCGCTGGGGAACTCGCCCCGAACAGTCCGAATTGATCGGCACATTAGGAACCATCGTCGCCCAAGTGGAAGCAGCACAGTTTGAAGCACCAGCCGTGGCGGTGGTGGGTCGGGTGGTGGAGTTACAGGAAATTTTAGGGGTAGGGGAATAGGGAACAGGCAATAGGAAAAAATGGGGTGTGGGGGCGAAAAATTTTTCGCCCCTACATTGCTCCCTTCCCTACAGGCGGCAGAGCCGCCGAAAGCCCATGCCATGGCATGAGCCATGGCGCGAGTAGGGAGTACAAAAAAAGGAGGGGCAAAAGCCCCTCCCTGATCCAGATTTAGGAGAACCGATGGAAACTTGTTAAACGTTGGTGAAAGCCTGCGTGGCGTAGGCATCCATTTCGTAGGCGGGACGGCGATCGCCGTAGTCCGTGGCTTGACCCGTTACCGAAGTGGCCAATTGGTCAAATTCTGCGGAGTTCCAGTTACGTTCGTGGATCGGCTTCGACTGTTCCCCCCGAAAATAAGCCTGTGACCCAATCAGGGCAGCAGCAGCCCAACCAGCGATCATGAGTGCAAAGAGAATAGCGAGGTAGCTCATAGGAAGCCTCCGATGTCTTTTGTTTAGGTTTGTAACGCCTTATGTAAACTAATGTAACGATAATTTGCGAGATTGTCAAGTCAATGGTAAAAATCACAAATTTATAGCGGTAGCCAAGGGGGTTGATGCGATCGCTACCACCAAGCCGGAGCGGCCTGAAGTCCCTACTCCAAACCGATTGCCTAGGGGCGAAAAGTTTTTGTGCCTCCGGCAGGCTTACGCCAACGCCCCTACATCCATTGATTCCCCACTTCCCACTTCTTACTTCCTACTTCCCACTTCCCACTCCCTACTCCCCCAATGGATCACCTCCTCACCCTCACCACCACCCTCTTCATCCTGATCATCGGCTCCGCCATCGGCAGCTTCCTGAATGTGATCATCTACCGCATCCCCGCTGGCAAATCGATCCTCTTCCCCCCTTCCCACTGCCCCCACTGCCAAACCCACATTCATTGGTACGACAACATCCCCGTTTTGGCCTGGTTTTGGTTACGGGGAAAATGTCGCCACTGTGGCGGCGGGATTTCCTGGCGGTATCCCTTCATTGAGGCGATCGCCGCCCTCCTTTTCCTCGCCACCTTCTGGCAATTCGGCCCCACCCTCACCACCCTCGGCTATTGCCTGCTCCTCAGTTGGCTCCTCACCCTCGCCCTCATCGATTGCGATACCCTCACCCTCCCCAACCCCCTCACCCAATCCGGTTTAGTCGTGGGCCTGGTATTTCTCGCGGTACAGGGTTGGGTAGAAACCACCGCGATTGAAGCTAGCGCCAGCCGGGTTGTAACGGGAATTTTTGGGGCCGTCCTGGCCCTGTGGGGGTTAGAATTAATCGCCCTGATCGGCTCCATCTTCTACGGCCGCACCGCCATGGGGGCCGGTGATGCCAAACTTTTAGCGATGATTGGGGCGTGGCTCGGTTGGCAGGGGGCAGCCTTGGCGGCCTTTTTAGGCTGTGTGGGAGGGGCATTTTTAGGGGGAGGGGCGATCGCCCTCGGCCTCCTCAACCGCCAGCAACCCATCCCCTTTGGCCCCTTTCTCGCCTTGGGGGCTGTGCTTACCATTTTCTGGGGTGAGATAATGATCACCAGCTACCAACGCCTCATTTTCGGGGCAGGATGAAACGAGATTAACCCCCCATTGATACAATGAACCCTGTGTCCTGGATCACGATTAAAGTTGTTAGCTCACGGTGGGAAGCGGAACTGATGGAGCAAATTCTTGCCGGCCATGACATTCCCAGCCGCATCATTCAAGTTGGGGCCAGTGGTTGTTTTTTAGCCGGAGAAACCGCATTACAGGTGCTTTCCCCCGATCGCTGGACAGCCCTGCTCCTGCTCAGTCCCAAAGAAGAAGAGCTAGAACCAGACGATGAACCCTAGGGCCGGTTGTTAACGTCCCGCTCAATAACATCTACTTTTTTAGTCCACGGAGTGCTTAAAATCTCACAATGTCTTTATTTGACTGGTTTGCCAATCGCGAAAAAGATCAACCCCCCGTCCCCCCAGCTAACCAGGAGCGAGAAATTGCCGATGGCCTCTGGACAAAATGCCCCAACTGCGGCGTACTGGCCTATACAAAAGACCTCCAGGCTAACGCGATGGTGTGCCATGAATGCCATCACCATTTCCGCGTTGGCAGTCAGGAGCGCATCAACCAACTGATTGATCCCCAAACTTGGAAACCCCTCAATACGGAAATTCGCCCCGTTGATCCCCTAGGATTCCGCGATCGCAAACCCTATAAAGACCGCCTCCGGGATTACCAAACCAAAACCGGCCTCAGCGATGCCGTTCAAACCGGCACGGGCCTTTTAGATGGCCTCCCCGTCGCCTTGGGGGTGATGGATTTTGCCTTTATGGGGGGGAGTATGGGGTCAGTGGTGGGGGAAAAGCTCACCCGCCTGATTGAATACGGCACAGAGGAGGGCCTAACGGTGCTGATCATCTGTGCATCGGGGGGGGCGCGAATGCAGGAGGGAATGCTGAGTTTAATGCAGATGGCGAAAATCTCCGGAGCTTTAGAACGCCACCGCCAAGCCAAACTGCTTTATATTCCTGTCCTCACCAACCCCACGATGGGCGGCGTAACCGCCAGTTTTGCGATGTTGGGGGATGTGATTATCTCGGAACCCAAGGCCGCCATTGGTTTTGCGGGCCGTCGGGTAATTGAGCAGACAATCCGGGAAAAACTCCCCGATGATTTCCAAACGGCGGAATATTTGCTCAACTGTGGGTTTGTAGATGCGATCATCCCCCGCACCCAACTGAAACGGACTTTGGCCCAACTGATCAGCCTCCATCAGCCCTTTTTCCCCGTCAAAACCCCCCCGCCGGCCCCAGAACACCATGCTGTTCTAAACCATGCCCTCCATCCCCACACCCCCGCCTAAGGACGCATCTTGAAGCAGCCCTCTCACTATTCCCAATTACTCCCCTACATCCGCGCCCAAGGTGGAACGATCGCCATCGCCCTGATTTCCACAGTCGTGTTTACTGCCTGTTGGCCGGCGTTGATTAAACTAGCGGAAGCCATGGCGCAATCCGTGGGAACGGGGAATGTGGCGGGGAGTACGCGGGCGGCGGGGATTGCGGCGGCGCTCTTTTTTGTACGGGCGATCGCCCAATACAATCAAGATACGTTCATGGCCAAGGCGGCCCTCCAAATCACGCTCAAACTCCGCACCGCCGTCTATAAACATCTCCAACAATTAAGCCTCAGCTACTTTGAAACCACCAAAACCGGGGACTTATCCTATCGCCTCACGGAAGATGTAGACCGGGTGGGGGAATTGGTTAATAAGCTCTTTCAGCAGTTTATTCCCTGCGTTTTACAGTTGATTGTCGTGTTGGGAATGATGATTTATCTCAACTGGCAACTCACCGCCAGCGCCGTCATTCTTGGCCCCCTGATGGCAATTTTAGTGGGCTTTTTCGGGGAACAATTATTGCAATATTCCCGCCGCAGTCAGAACCGGATCGCCGATCTCTCTTCTTTATTAATTGAATATCTCAGCGGTATTCGTTTGGTGAAAGCCTTTGCCGCCGAAGATTACACCCTCAAGCAATTTACCCAATTTGCCGAAGATAATCGCCGCGCCCGCTATATGACGGAGCGGATTAAAGCCTTTCAAATTGTTTTTGTCGGCTTCCTCTATGCCATGAGCGTTGTTTTAATTTTCTGCTTGGGAACTTGGCAAATTTCCCAAGGCAATTTAACCGGTAGCTCCTTTGTCGGCTATCTCGCGGCGGTGGGGATGCTCATTGATCCGATTAGTATTACCACTTCTAATTACAATGAATTTAAGCAAGCCCAAGCCTCTGTAGATCGGGTATTTGAATTATTAAATTTAGAGCCAACGGTAGTGGAAAAGGTAGGAGCTTTAGACCTGCCGCCGGTTTCTGGGAAAGTTGAATATCAACAGATTTGTTTTGAATATCTTCCCGGTGAGCCGGTGTTAAAAAATCTCAGTTTTTTGGTCAAACCGGGGGAAATGATTGCTTTGGTGGGCCATTCCGGGGCGGGAAAAACCACGTTAGTCAACCTATTGCCCCGATTTTATCAACCCCAACAGGGGCAAATTTTCATCGATGGCGTGGATGTGGCCACAGTGACGCTGAAGAGTTTACGGCAACAGATTGGCCTTGTCCCTCAAGAAACGGTGCTATTTTCGGGAACGATCGCCGCTAACATTGCCTTTGGCCAAGTAGATTATGATTTGGCCAAAGTAGAGGCGGCGGCCAAAATTGCCAATGCCCATGATTTCATCACCGAATTGAGTCAGGGTTACTTTACCTATGTGGGGGAGCGGGGCGTGAACTTGTCCGGGGGGCAACGGCAACGGATTGCGATCGCCCGTGCCATGTACCTCAATCCCCAAATCCTGATTCTCGATGAAGCCACCTCGGCCCTCGATTCAGAATCAGAAGCCTTGGTACAGGAAGCGTTAGAGCGGATCATGCGCGATCGCACCGTGTTTGTGATTGCCCATCGCCTCGCCACCGTCCGCCGTGCCGATCGCCTTTTTGTCCTCGAACAGGGGGAACTGATCGAAGCCGGAACCCACGCCGAACTGTTAGCCCAAAATGGCCGCTACGCCCAATTTTATGCCCAACAATTTGCCCCCCAACAGGCTTAATCCGCAAAGAGCCAGCGATCGCGCCCCGCTGCTTTCGCGGCATACAACGCCTGATCCGCCGCTGCAATTAAATCCTGAGGTGCGCGATGGGCTTGGGGAATCACCGCCGCCCCCCCAATGCTTAAGGTAATGCCATCCCCCACAGGAGAATCAGGAAAACTAAGCTTTAAACTGTGGATCTGGTCTTGAACCTTTTGGGCAAAGCCTTCCCCTTGGGAGCGATCGCACCCCGGCAACAACATCGCAAACTCCTCCCCCCCATAGCGAGCCACCACCCCCAAGGGCAAATTCATCGCAGCTTGCAACCCCTGAGCCACCTTCCGCAGGGCATCATCCCCCGCTAAATGGCCGTAATGGTCGTTATACCGTTTGAAAAAATCCACATCCAGCATTAACAGCGTCATCGGCTTGCCCGTTTGAGACCCTTGAAACCAGAGGGAGAGCAGGGATTCATCAAATTGGCGGCGGTTACTAATCCCCGTTAAGCCGTCTAGCGTCGCCAAGCGTTGCAGTTGTTGATTGGCCGTAGCCAACTGTTGGGACGACTCCCGCAGCAGTCGAATGGTTAACTGGTGAATTTGGGAATCCGCCATCAAGAGATAATGACTATCAAGCAAGCCATAGCAATGGGGGGAGAGATCAACAATAATCGGCTCATAGAGCAATTCTGGCCGCCGTTGCAGCGCCAACCAAGCCGCCCGCACAATGGGGATATAGCCCGGCAACCGGAGGCCATCCTGTTGAATAAACCCATAGAGGTGCAGAATCGATCGCTTAGAAAACAATTCCAAGCTATAGGGGCGGCCCATCTGCTCCCAAAACCGACGACGAGAAATCATGCCAAAAAATTCCCCATTGTCTGTGAGGATCACACCCACCCGGGCCGGGTTCTGCTTTAATTCCTCCGCTACATCTTGGCTCAAGGCGGTGATGGGAACGGAGAAGTTATCAAGGGGTAACTGTTCAATCGTTGCATCGAGGGTTAGGGATTTAATGGCAGTAGGGAAAAGGCTGCCGGATTGATCAGAAAAGGCAAGAGACACAATGTTAATCGCTTCCCTTGTCAGGGGTTGGGTGATGTCTTGATCCGAGAGAAGGGTGGGTATTGCCCTCCATGCAAGCCAGACTATCAATTTTCCCTGAATTCGGTTCAGCGTTCATGATCGAGATACCTGATCATTTCAGAGGGTTCAATGCCATTCTAGCGGGCCTGTTGGGTTTGGCGATGTAGTTCAGCAAACACTGATTTATCGCCAATATCCGGAGGAATCGGTTGAATGATTTTGCGCCCGATGAAGATTAAAAACAGCACTGCCCAAATTCCGAGGAGGATTTGCTCTAGGGTGGGGGTGAGGAGGGTGAGGAGATGACCGAGGAGGAGGATGGGGATCAGGGGGGTGAGGAGTTTGGTTTCCGGGCGATTAAAGCAAAAAGCTTCTTTGAAGAAAATCCCCGTTAAGGCGGCGAAGCTGAAGCCAATGCCGATCAGCAGGGGGGGATGGTGGGCGATCGCCACCGGCAACGGTTCACTCCCCCGCACCATGATCCCCAACGCCGCCAGAGAACCCACCGCCCAGAACAGTTGTAAAACCCGGTGCAGGAGTTTTACATAAATATGAATGAACCAAAGGCTCACCCCTAAGCCGAGGGAAAAAAGGGCAAAGAGGAGGGTTAAACCCTGCCAAAGGAGGGGACTGGGGGCTTGGGTGAGGAAGAGGAGAGTTCCCAGGGCGAAGCTGAAACCAGCAACCACAAGGCCGGCACGATAAAAGATCACCTCACGGCGATCGCCCTCCGTAATCGTAAATTCCCCAAACTGCCCTTGATAACTGGGGCTGATCGCGTCATTCATCATCAACATCCTCTAACTAATTTTTGCCAAACGATGGACTTGGGATTCCACTTCTGCCCAAAGTTCGCGGTTATGGGGGTCGCTGCGGAGGGCTTTGCGGAGATAAACTTTCGCTTTTTCGCCATGGCCTTGATCGATCAGAGCTTTGCCCCATTGATAGTAGGCGATCGCCTGCCATTGCCGCACCTCCGGATCTGCGGGTAAGCGAATCACTAACCCCTCCACCAGAGCCACAGCCCGAGCAAACCGCCGTCGCCGCAGCAGGGTTTGTAAATTCTCATAGGTTTGCGCTTTGAGGGGGTGGGGTGTGCTGCTATGGGGGGGCGAGGCAACAGCCGTATTTTGGGGGTAGTCCGGAGGCCCATGGTCATGGGGGGCTTGGAGCAGATATTCATAGGCTTGGGTTAGCTCAATAAACTTGGCTTCCGCTGCCTTGACGTTTTGGGGGTGTAAATCGGGGTGATAACACCGGGCCAAGCGACGATAGGCCGCTTTAATCTCCGGGACGGATGCGCCCCAATGGAGGCCGAGGGTCTGATAGCAGGTTGCAAGATCCACCGCGTTTGCTCAAGATGATGGTAATCATCCCCCTATCTTAATGGGATTGAGGGCGATCGCGGCTGATTGAGGAGCAGTGAGTTGAGCGACGGGCGAACTGAGATTTTTGAAGATTGGGGACAATCGACCGAGTGTAAAAGTGAAAACTGTGTCAAAATAAACCATAGTCGTTTCTTGAGCGATGGGATTTAATGCCGCTCAATCCCCCTGAAAAAGGAGGACATAAAGTTTTAATGGCAACTCAAAAAGCAAGATCAAAAACAGGGGAGTATGGGTCAAAATTGATGACTCCGGTATTTGGTCAATTCGCATAACGTAGATCTTGAAAATTACCATGCTTAATTTAGTCTCTCGCTCCTCAAATTTCTTCCTCTGTCTTCTTTATGATTTTAAACAATGCTGCTGAACCCCCAGAGCCAACCCCTGAAGATCTTCAAGATCGGATCAGTTGGTTAAGTTTTCATCGTATTTGGGGAAGGTTAGGGTCAAAATTGATCGCCAAAATTGCCGAATCTCTCTCCTTGCTATCCGTAGCAGCCAACACCGCTATTTTTGACCAAAATACTACCCCCGCAGGTTTATATCTCCTTAAATGGGGCAGCGTCGAAATCTATCGCACTTCCCCAGTGGGTAAAACCCATATTACCTACCGCAATGCCGGGGAACTTTTCGGTCATATTTCCCTCGGCATGGTGGAAGAAAACCCCACCTACCGAACCGGGGCGATGGCGATCGCCAAAAGTGAAATTTGGTTTTTATCGAGAGAGCGGTTTGAACAACTTAAAACTGCATATCCTGAAATTAACAGCGCCATCAATACCCTCTTAGTTCAGGATTTAGCCAAATTTCAAGACCGCATCGCCAAAGAACAAACCCGCATTCAAGGATTACAACCCTACATTCGCCCCGTTCCCACCGATGCCACCCTGATCACTGAGAGCAAATCGAGTCAAAAACTCGCCCAACAGGTTGCCCAAGCCGCCCAAGATTTAAAACCCATTTTGCTCCAAGCCTTACCCGGTAGCGGCAAAACCTTTATTGCGGGGATGATTCACGCTCAATCTGGCCTTAAAAATCGCCCCTTTGCGGAAATTGATTGTGGGCAACTGCCCAAAACTCCAGAGGGGGATATCAATACTGATATTCTTTTCGGACGCATGGACGGGTTAACAGGGGCGATCGCCTTATTAGAACGGGGAACCCTCGCCATTGATAACTGGCAAATGCTCAGTCAAAGCGATCGCGATCGACTGATTCACTATCTCAAAACCGGCAACCTACTCCCCAACGCCCCCATTACCGCCCAGCCCCAAATTCCCCAGCAACCCCCTCAACATCTTTGGGTGCGCTTGATTTTGATCAGCCCTACTAAACTCCCCATTTCAGGGGTAGATGCCCATCATTTTAAACTCTTTAGCTTTGCCCAACGCAAATCAGATATTCCCGCTTTTGCTGAGTATTTTCTGGAAAAATTTTCTCGCGAAAAGGGGCGATCGACCTTACAACTGGATCAAGCAGATCTCCGGCGGCTCCTCAGTTACGACTATCCCGGCAATGTTGCCGAATTAGAAAATATTCTCAAGCGGGCAGTGCTCATGACCCCCGCCGAACAATCCGTCATTCCTGAGCAAGTTTTGTGGTCTGTTGAATCTAAAAAAAATGCCTTTCGGGTTGATCTCCTCAATCAAATTCCAGGGTTACGTCCCTTCCTCCTAAGCCATTGGTGGCCAGAACGGTTTTGGTGGCCCATGATGGCGATTTTTGTCCCCGTCACGATCATGGGATTGATTGGCCCCCAAACCCGAGAAACGAACATGATCCTTAACTTCTTTTGGGCTTGGTGGTGGCCATTTTATTTATTGCTCTTTGTCTTCATCGGTCGCCTCTGGTGTGCGGTTTGTCCATTTATGATTACTGCGGAATGGCTCAGAAAACTGTCTCTCTGGATTTGGCCCCGTCAGCTTTTGCCCTGGCCGACAAAATGGCTGAATCAATGGGGGGCTTGGGCCTTGTGGGCCGGATTCGTCGCCATTTATTTATGGGAAAAACTTTGGGATTTGCCCCATCATGCCAATCTTTCCGCTGCCCTCCTGATCATCATTACCGGAGGAGCAGTGATTTGCAGCATCATCTATGAACGCCGCCTTTGGTGTCGTTATTTATGCCCCATTGGAGGCATGAATGGGATGTTTGCTAAGTTGGCGGTTGTGGAGTTGCGATCGACTCAGCAGGTTTGTGGCACGCAATGCAGTACCTTCGGATGCTATCAAGGCAGTGATGCCACGCCGGTTAATTTTGCCGATGCCCTGCCAACGGAGGGCCAAGCTACAGAAGGATGCCCGTTGTATTCCCACCCCGCCCAATTGCTCGATAACCGAGATTGTGTGCTGTGCATGACCTGTCTCAAAGCCTGTCCCAACCGTTCGGTGCAGTTAAATCTTCGGGTTCCAGCAGCGGATCTCTTAGAAACTCACAAGGGTTTCCCCGGTGAAATTGCCCTGCTGCTGTTACTGTTTGGCGGCATATTTATGCATTACTCTCAGCGAATTTTAGCCGGGTTCGGTTGGGGAGAGGTGGCGATCGATTCTGGCCATCTGGCGATCGCCCTTCCCATCGTCCTCTTCTTACTCTCAATCCCCTTCATGCTCACCTACATTACCCATCAAATTGCTCGACTTTTCGATCCAGCAATGCCCGATTATCAAACAGTTATCTATGCCTATTTGCCCCTTGTTTTAGCAGGAAATCTAGCCTACTATGTACCCGCAGCCATGACCGAAGCCGGGCAAATTTTACCCGTGATCGCCCGCACCTTTGGTTTCACGGGAGCGGGTTTAATGACTCTAACTTGGAGTTTAGATGTGGCCCAGTTTATTCAAGGGTTTACCTTACTATTAGCCTTGGGCTTTACTGTCTTTCCGCTCCTAAAAATTAGCCGCCGTCCCTTGACGAAAAATCTCCCCCATCTGCTCCTCATGGGAGCTTTCGTCGCCGTCTGGTTTCAGCTTATGGTTATTTAACCCGCCCATCCTTTTAAACTGCCCTTAAACCCATGAAAATTTACCAAAATATTACCCAAATTATCGGCAATACTCCCTTAGTCAAATTGCGCCATCTTCCTCAGCTTTATGATTGTTCCGCTAAAATTCTCCTCAAACTGGAAAGCTTGAATCCAGCCCATTCTGTTAAAGATAGAATTGCGGTGAGTATGATTGAAGAAGCCGAAAAAGCCGGTTTAATTCAACCGGGAGTTTCAACGGTGATTGAAGCAACATCCGGGAATACAGGGATTGGTTTAGCGATGGTTTGCGCGGCTAAGGGCTATCGCTTAATTTTAACGATGCCAGAAAACATGAGTTTAGAACGGCAAAAACTGGTGAAAGCCTATGGTGCAGAAGTGGTCAAAACGCCAGCCGAAGGGGATATGTCCGGTGCGATCGAGCGGGCTAATGAACTGTTAGCCAGTATTCCTGGCTCTTTTTCTCCCCAACAGTTTAGCAACCCCGCTAACCCGAAAATTCACTATCAAACCACCGGGCCAGAAATTTGGCAGGATACCGCCGGGAATATTGATGTTTTCGTGGTGGGGGTGGGAACGGGTGGAACCTTGACCGGAGCCGGTTTCTATTTAAAACAGCAAAACCCCGATTTAAAAATCGTTGCCGTCGAGCCAGCCGCCAGTGCTGTTTTAAGCGGCGATGGTCGCAATGTTCACGATATTCAAGGCATTGGCGCAGGGTTTATTCCTGATATTTTGCGGGTTGATTTAATTGATGAAATCCTCAAGGTGACTGAAGCGGAATCCTACCATATTGGGCGATTGTTGGCCAGTCAAGAAGGGATTATTAGTGGGATATCGACGGGGGCTGTTGTTGAAGCGGCGTTGAGGATTGGGGCGCGTCCAGAATATGGCGATCGCACCATTGTCGCCATTCAAGCCAGTGGCGGAGAGCGCTATTTAAGCACCGCCATGTTTCAGGATCAACCCGAACCCCAAAAAAGGAACTGAGTTAGGACATCGCGTAGAGTGGGCAATGCCCACCAGGAGAGAGTTTCGGATTTCTGAAACGTCCTAACAATACTGACTACTGCTATACTTGGATTTTATTCAGTTCTTGATTCAGTTGAGCGATTAAAACATTATAATACATTGCCCTCACTCTAAATTCCTCTCCCAGAGCGGGAGAGGGACTTTCAGAACTAATCAGGACGTTTTTCGAGTGCTGCGCTATGTTTCTGTTGCCATTGCTGGGCAGAAACAAGGTATTGCTGCATCTGTTGGCTTGAGATGTTCATGGAATGTTTCTTGATTTAGTCGCCTATTTTTTGATCAGATCACTCATTGAGATAGTCCATACGGATGAAGGGTAAATAACGGGGGCGATCGCGCTCCGGATTGACTGTAACGGTTAAAGCATATTTTGCTTCCTCTTGGTCTTCATCAACGACAGAAAAACACAATTTAACACCACTAAGTTTGATTCAATACACCCCAAGTTTCAGCAACTTTTTGAAGCTCTTCTATAACTTGTTGTAATGTTTTCTTGATCTGCTCAACACTTTTCGGATCTTTCCGAAAGCCAGAGTGAAGGACATCATTTCGCAAATTAGCCAACATAAAAGGTTGATCATTCCATAACTTATTAACTATTGTTCGTTTATTTTTTTCAAGCTTTTTGTACTGATCTCGATAAAGCGATTCACGCTTTCCCACTTTCCCTCCACAACAAAGAATTTCCATTTCTTCTCGTGATTTTTTATCCATTGGGTCGAGTTGAAAATGGTAACAGAGGAGAGAAGGTAGCCATTCACGAGCTAGTGAGAGTGCTTGTACATCTAACCCTTTGCTTGCATACCACTCAATTTCAAAAAGCTGCTTTTGCAATGCGGATTTACCGTTAACTTGATAATTTTGTGGATCAGATAATGCAAACTTACCATATTCTTGCTCAATACGATCTAACAGCATTTTAAACGGCGGAACAACTCGCTCCAAGTCTGGTTCAGCCTGCTCAATACTCTCTGGTAAAGCTGCGGCTGCGGTCATTACATCCATGGGACGCAATAGCTGTAGCCCTTGAGAAATTTCTAAGATATGATTTCCTAATTTCTCCGTATGTCCCCCGGCTTCTTTTAGCAATTCAGCTAAATCTTTACCATTACCAGTTTTTAAAAATTGATCTGTTGCAGTGAGCCAGTCAAATAAACGTACCACTGGCAAAAGATCAAACGTAGGTGTAATTCCATTTTCTTGAGCTTCAAACGCACCATATAAAAGACCCTTAATCACAATATTTCGCACGACACGAAAATAGCTAACAGCTAATAATGCAACAATGGGAACAGATCGAAACGAGTGAGTAATATCAAAAATCACTTCATCATTCTCCTCCAAGCATTCGTTAACTTTACTAAAAATCACCCATATATCTTCTGGAGTATTTTTCTCCGGTATATTTTTAACTGGAATAACATCAACTTCAGAAAACCTATTTTTCATTTTCTCTTCAAGCTGATGCCAATTCGATTTTTCTTCTTTGTTATCACCATGCCCGGGACATTTAGTTTCAACAGTTGGAGTTAAGAAAATATACATTTTCTTCGGTTTATAAAATTCAGCCAATGCTTCTTGGTAGTATTTTGTTTCACAAAATATTGATTCTTTGGGATGCCGATATCTTGCAACTTGATAAGAGTTAAATCCAAGAAAAGAAATTATTTTCATGTTAATCCCTTCATTTTCGATTATTTTTTGGGTTTTTGTGGGGTTTAATGGTCAAAAGTTAGGATTAACCCCAAAAAACTTAACTCCAGCAGTATAACCCCTACTTGGAAATACCCCCTTCCAGAAAAAGACATAAAAAAGGAACTGAGTTAACTCAGTTCCTGAAAAAATAAAAATGATGGTTAAGAACCTAGAAGCGGCTCACACCGGGCTTGTAAACGATGAAGCTCACCGTTTGGCACTGTTTGATATTGTCAAAACCCACAACGCGGATATAAGAATCAGAATACTCTTGACGGCATTCCCGCACTTCATTCAGCACATCCTGGGGGCTATTGGCGCTGAACAGGGGCAGCTTCCACATCGTCCAATGGTGATCCGTGGGTTTGGGATCTTTTTCAAATTCAACAGCAGGAATATAACCTTGATCCAGCATATATTGAATCTGCAAGGCAATTTGCTGATCCGTCAGGGGGGGCAGGTAGGAGAGAGTTTCGTAACGCTTCTCTTTGGGTAACGTCTTCATTGCCATCGTCAAAATACCTCAAATAATTAGGGGTTTAAGGAGCAAAAAATACTCCAGTCAGCATTTAGGTTGAGGGGTCGGGTTCAGACCGCGTTAAGCGCTCCAGAACTTGGCGGCGATGTTCCGTGTTCGAGGTTTGAATCGCTACACGGGTCATCTCCGGTAGAAAATCCACAACTTGATCGGCAATCTCTGCCCGTACCGTCAAAATTCGCAACACTAACTCTTTATGTTCCAGCATCAGCCCATCGAGATAGGCCTCGCCATCTTGGAGTTTGCCCGCTGAATATTGCGTCAGCCAAATGGCTTGGGGAGGATTCGTTTCCGTGAGTTGATGGATAATCTCGCGCACCGCCTGGTAAGTGAGGTAACTTTGCAGTACCTTTACCGTGTTTTCGGCAACGTGTTTAGGATTCATGGGCAAAACTGGTTCCAACCCGACCGATTTTAGGTGGAAGTCTTCAAGGGAAACCGTAACGACGTTACCGTTTCCCTCAATTTTGCCAACCTAGATGGTATCCATGGCCTCGAACTCGAACTTGATTTCTTTCCAGAGTTCGCAAGCGGCAGCCAGTTCAGGACTCCAGCGGCAGGCTTCGCGGATCACGTCGTTGCCTTCGCGAGCCAAGTTGCGGCCTTCGTTCCGAGCTTGGATACAAGCTTCGAGAGCGACGCGGTTCGCGGTTGCACCGGGAGCATTACCCCAGGGGTGGCCCAGCGTACCACCACCGAACTGTAAGCAGGAATCATCACCGAAGATTTCCACCAACGCGGGCATATGCCAAACGTGGATCCCACCGGAGGCTACGGGCATCGTGCCGGGGAGGGAGGCGTAGTCTTGGGTGAAGAAGATACCGCGTGACCGATCTTCTTCCACATAGTCTTCGCGCATCAGGTCAACGAAGCCCATGGTAATGCCCCGTTCCCCTTCGAGTTTACCCACAACAGTACCGGAGTGGAGGTGATCCCCACCGGAGAGGCGGAGGCACTTGGCGAGGACGCGGAAGTGAATCCCGTGGTTACGTTGACGGTCGATGACCGCGTGCATGGCACGGTGGATGTGCAGCAACACGCCGTTACGACGACACCATTTAGAAAGGGTGGTGTTGGCGGTGAAACCACCGGTCAGGAAGTCGTGCATGATGATCGGCGTGCCGATTTCTTTGGCGAATTCGGCCCGCTCCATCATTTGCTCAACGGTGGGAGCGGTGACGTTGAGGTAATGCCCTTTGATTTCGTTGGTTTCCGCTTGGGATTTTTCGATCGCCTCTTGCACAAAGAGGAAGCGATCGCGCCAACGCATGAAGGGTTGAGAGTTGATGTTTTCGTCGTCTTTGGTGAAGTCCAAACCGCCGCGCAGACATTCATAGACCGCGCGACCGTAGTTTTTCGCCGACAGGCCGAGTTTGGGCTTAATCGTACAACCCAAGAGGGGACGACCGTATTTGTTGAGTTTGTCCCGCTCAACGGTGATCCCGTGCGGCGGGCCTTCAAAGGTTTTGATCAAAGCAACGGGGAAGCGGATATCTTCCAAACGCAGCGCCCGCAGCGCTTTAAACCCGAACACGTTACCCACAATGGAGGTCAGGACGTTGGTAACGGAGCCTTCTTCAAAGAGGTCGAGGGGATAGGCAACAAAGCAGAAATATTGGTTATCTTCACCGGGAACGGCTTCGAGATCATAGCAACGGCCTTTATACCGATCCAAATCCGTCAGGCCATCAGTCCAAACGGTCGTCCAGGTTCCAGTGGACGATTCTGCGGCTACCGCTGCCCCAGCTTCTTCAGGAGGCACACCCGGTTGGGGGGTCATCCGGAAACAAGCAAGTAAGTCGGTATCTTTCGGGGTGTAGTCGGGGGTGTAGTAGGTCAAGCGATAGTCTTTTACACCCGCCTCAAACCCCTGTTTGGTTTGTACCATATCCTCAAATTCCTCCTTAAAGTCGTGGTGAGGCTTACGTTAACAGTAATTTCTACTCAAAACGAGGGACTAGATTTTGACAACTGTCACCGGAAAAGAAAGGTTGACATTCGCGAGAGAGCCGCGCATTTCTTCGGGAGACAGTCACAACTCAGCCCAAGTTGGCGTTCAAAGAATTCTGTTTAATGTGACAAGTTTTTGATGCCACGCTTTAGCTTATCACGAAGGTTCTCCTTTTCTTTGCCAATGCAAGACAATTTTGGTAATTGGGTAATTGCGATTGCTTCTGAGACCGATTAATAAAATTAATCATTATCTGAACAGGGGCGATTTGCGGCGATCGCCCTTGACCAAAAACTGCGCTATCCCTGATTACACAAGGCATTGGCGCGATTACCCCTCGGTCTAATCTCCCTTTATTCAATGATCTCAATCAGAAACAACACCCTTAAGGGTGGGATCTTGGAAATCCTGGTTCTCAAGGATGAAAGGGGTGATTGCGAGAAGGAGAATGACAAACTTGTTTGATTAATAAATATTTACAAAACCGATAGTATTAACTCCTATTTCAAGGGGAAGAATCTTCGGATTTAGGCTCGCTCTGATGCCCATTTTCCTGAAGCCGTTCCTGAAACCGTTGATCATAGGGAAAAAGCGTGACTAATAATTGATTAATCCGCATTTTGCTGGCGGTTAAACGCTCAGAAGGGGGAGGACTGGGGGGACTAACGGGGGTTACTGCCGGTTCAGGGGCTGAAGGCTCTGGGGGTTGGGGTTCTGGTGTGGGTTCGTCTTCCCAAAAATCCGCTTCAGATTCACCATTGCGGGGATCAGCGGCTAAGGGAATGGGGTCTGGGGCGGCTAAATCCACAGGACGGCCACAATCCCCCAACACCGTCCCGGCGGCAATGACGGCCATGGCGGGAATATCCCGCTCGTAAATGGTCGTTAAACCACCAATACAACTATTGGCCCCGATCGCACAACTCCCCACCACCAAAACCCCCGGCCCCACACTGGCCCCTGCTTCAATCTGGATTGTCCCGGCGATCGCATTGAGAATCACCCCCATACCAATACAGACCCCCGGCCCAATGACCACCCGGCCTTGGGAACCCGCTAATAAAACAGCACCGGAGGCGATCGCCGCGCTGGGGTGAATCTCAACATTTCCCACCACCCGAACATCAGGGAGGAAACAAAGCTGCAAAGGTTGCAATGGCATAAGCCCAGTCAAAAGGATGGCATTACATCAAAGCCAGCCCCTCGGACTGGCTTTAACGGGGGTGGGGGGGAAATTTTCCAAATCTCCCCAGGGGGATGTACCCAGCAAGGAAACAGCATTGAGCGGTGTTGAAACCTTACGGTCGATGGCTATGGCCGTTGGATAATTTGCTCCAACACCCGGCGCTTCGCCTGGGCATCAATCCCCAGCAACCGCACATATTCCCCGGCGTGTTCCGCCAAACAGCCCTCTAAATGGCTGAAGACATCCGCTTCACGGGTGGCCTGGATGGGGGAACAGGGCTGCCAAGATTTAGCTCGAAAATGGCGTTGATCGGCGTGTTCGGTGCCAATGGTGTAGCCTTGACGCAGCAGGTTCCGCACTTGGTCTTGCACCTCCGGCGCTAAACCGCTGCGCACTGCGCCATTACTGTAGCCATTGCTGCTAGGGGCAGGAGCCGCCGCCCGGCCATTGGTGGCGGGACTGGCCGTAGAGCCATTACCGGGCCGTTGGATAATCACATCCCCAATCCGCCGTTTGGCATTGAGATCCACCCCAATCAGCCGCACATATTCCCCCGGACAATCGGCAAGCACTTGCGCCACTTGGGCCATGATTTGGCTTTCGGTAGTGGCGGAGAAGCCCTCGCAGGTCAGCCAGGATTTAGAACGGTAGCGACGGGCATCAGCGTGTTCAGCCCGGATCGCCAAACCTTGACGGAGCCAATCCCGCACCTGTTGCACCGTATCCCCGGCCACGGTTCCGGCGGAGCCATTGCCCACCGCACCATTGCTGGAGCGCGGAGCAGTCGGGAGGGAGCCATTTTCCCCCGGGCGTTGAATAATCACTTCCGTCACCCGTCGTTTAGCATTGGCATCAATGCCAATCAGGCGGACATATTCCCCCGCATGATCCGCCAAGCAGCGGTTCAACTCCGCCAGCACATCCGCTTCACGGGTGGCTTGGATCTGGGGACAGGTCTGCCAAGATTTGGAGCGGTAGCGCCGTTGATCGGCGTGTTCTGTGCCGATGCGATAGCCTTGACGCAACAGGTTGCGGACTTGATCGGCTACATCGCCATTGATGCTGCCGCTGCCGTTGGCTTGGGGAACGCTACGGCTGGCGGTTTTGGCGCGTACCACTTTGTTGTTCCGGGTACGGGTGGGGGCGGTTCCGTCGGGACGTTGGATAATTTCTTCTAAAACCCGGCGTTTGGCGTTGGCATCAATGCCGATCAGCCGGACATATTCCCCGGAGAATTCCCCTAAGCGGGATTCAAGGGCGGCCAAGACTTGATCTTCGCGGCTGCCTTGGATGGATTCTGCCGTCAGCCAAGATTTAGAGCGGTAGCGCCGTTGATCGGCGTGCTCTAAGCCAATGCTGTAGCCTTGGCGCAGGAGCGATCGCACCTGCTCTACTGTTTCGGGACTCAAACTCATAGCTCCTACCAAATCGTGATCGTCAGCATGGGAGATTGGGCCATTAGCCCTGGCCCGGGGCGTGGTTTTGTTGCGGATCGAAAGGAGGCAATCGGGGTTTTCCGCACATTGATACCCCGTTAACAGGGCCTCATTCACCTCCACCACATGACGGGCAAAGGCTTGATCCTCCGGTTGCACATTGGGCAGGCGATCGGCCTGCTGTTGGTTGGTAATAATCGCCCCGGAGGGGATATATTTACCAGCGGGAATTTCAACATCCTGAATCAGGGCGTGCATCATCACAATGCAGCCATGACCGACCCGGGCGTTGAACACTGTTGAGCGAAACCCAATAAAGCAGTTATCCCCGATATACACCGGGCCATGAATGAGGGCCATGTGGGTAATGCAAGTATCGGAGCCAATCCAAGCGGAATAGCTCTCGCCATCGTCACCGATCACCCGGCCCTTTTCTAAACCATGCACCACGACCCCATCTTGAATATTAGTGCCGGAGCCAATATAGAAGGGAAACCCTTCATCGGCTCGGATTGAGGTTCCCGGAGCCACTAATACATTAGCACCGACGCGCACATCGCCAATGACGCGGGAAGAGTCGTGAATATAGGAAGATTGATCAATGTTGGGTTCGGCTAAATCTCTAGACCAAGGAGTGGGGGGAGCCGCCCGCCGACGAACGACCATGCTGTTTTGCCTCGTATTTCAATAAAAAAGAGTAGGGATGGGGGGAAGGCCCCGCCGCTGCGATCGCCTATTTGCGATAGAGCAGGCCCTTATCGACAGAGACGGTATCAATAATGCCCACCACCATGGCATCTATGGGCCGTTGTTCCGTTGCCCCCATGGGTTGAGGGGCGATCGCCCGACGACTGACTAAAACCCATTCCCCCATGCCGGCTCCCACTTGATCAGCGGCCACCTCATAGCGCGGGAGTAAGTTGCCATCCTGGTCAATCATCTGCAATAACAGCAGCTTAACGCCGGTCATTGCGGGCAATTTCTGGGTACTGACCACCGTGCCTCTCACTTGGGCAATCTGCATCAGTTTAGCGGCGCAGCGTGGGGTTCACGCTTTCACGGAACTGCTCCACCGCCTCGGTATAGCGGATGGGCAACACATACTCAAGGTTTTCGTGGGGACGGGCAATGATGTGGGTGGAAAGCACTTGACCACCGTTCACCCGTTTGACATTTTCCGTACCGGCCAAAATGGAGGCTTGGACTTCAGAGACATCACCGCGCACAATCACCGTGACGCGACCGGTGCCAATTTTCTCATAACCCACGAGGGTAACGCGGGCGGCTTTTACCATGGCATCTGCCGCCTCAACAACAGCGGGAAACCCCAGGGTTTCAATCATTCCAACAGCGATCGACATAATGTAACTCCAAATGTAAAGGTTCTCAGTTTCGCCACCAAAACGCCAATAGCTCCAGACTTAGTACGTCCGGAACTGTTCAACTTCTTCGGTGTAGCGAATGGGTAATACATACTCTAGGTTTTCGTGGGGACGCGCAATAATATGGGTTGACAGCACTTCACCCCCATTGACCCGTTTGATGTTTTCCACACCTGCGGAAACAGAGGCCTGGACTTCAGAGACATCGCCCCGAACAATTACGGTGACACGCCCAGAGCCAATTTTTTCATAGCCCACGAGGGTGACACGGGCGGCTTTCACCATGGCATCTGCTGCTTCAACGACAGCGGGAAACCCTAGGGTTTCAATCATTCCAACAGCGATTGACATTATTCAAGCTCCTTAATACAAACAAATGGCATTGCAAACGATCAAACCTCCCACAACTCTCGAAGAATTGCGAGACTGGCTCAAAAGCTCTCTTGGCGATCAAAGGGTGGCGCGTCCGTGGAAGCTCATACTCTTGAGCGAGATTAGGGGCTAAATGAGAGCGGTGGTGTTCGATGAGGAAACCAACACTCCAGGCGACTAATCCAATCCTTGAGGCTAAATCTTTGAGTTGTGGCTGGGAACCGAGAATATTCCAGATCAAAGGTACCAAAATAAGCAGAGACGGATAACCTCAAGCCTATTTCGGGGCTGTTTTGAATGTGTTCAATTCCTGACCCACTCAAAAGCATAGGCAACCTTTGCACCTTTGACAATATAAATCTTTATGATTTTTTTAAATCCGATAGTTAATAAAAATTAATGAGTCCCTCAGGGTCATGGGCTGAAAATGACAATCGCCTAACTCCCATTCTGTGGAGGGTACAGCTTGCCCTATAATTAATTTACGGTAAATTTAATGAGATCGACGGTAGTCCTCTGGTCATTATTACCTATTTTGTTGACTTTAAACTCAACAAAAAACTGGCGAAAATTTTTAGGCTTTTTTAAGGAAAATCCCGGCAAGGTTTGCTAGGGATTTTTCCCCTTGACTCAATGCTGGCGATCGCCCCAATTTTTGAGTATGTACCACTGAATACTGTTAATTAATGTTAAAAAAACTTAAAAATCTTGCCAAATTCCGGGTCAATGGGGGCGATCCGCCTTAGCGTACCCATCCGCCTTAGCGTACCCATCCGCCTTAGCGTATCCGCTCACCGCTATCTTCCTCTCCCCACCCTTGCCCTTCCTCCCCATTCCCCTCCATGGTTGATTTCTTATTTGCCACAACCTGGTTAATCCCCATCTACGGAGTGATGGGGGCGATCCTTACCTTGCCTTGGTCTCTAGGGATTATCCGGCGCACCGGCCCCCGGCCCGCCGCCTACCTCAACATCTTGATGACGCTGTTGTCCTTTGTCCATGGCTCCATTGCCCTCGCAGCAGTATGGCATCAGGGCAACGTCCATCTGGTGTGGCCCTGGCTCCAAGTGGCAGACCTCAACCTCACCCTCACCATTGATCTCTCCCCGGTGAGTTTGGGAGCCTTGGAAATGGTGGCGGGAATTAGCCTGCTGGTGCAGATCTACGCCCTGGGCTACATGGAAAAAGATGCATCCCTGGCCCGGTTTTACGGGCTGATGGGCCTTTTTGAAGCGGCCTTAGGGGGCATTGCCATTAGTGACTCCCTGCTGTTGAGCTATATGCTCCTGGAAATTCTCACCCTCTCCACCTATCTCCTCGTCGGGTTTTGGTATGCCCAGCCCTTGGTGGTGACGGCGGCGCGGGATGCCTTTTTAACAAAACGGGTGGGGGATATTATCCTGCTGATGGGGATTGTGGCGTTATCGAGTTATGGGGAGGGGTTGGATTTTAGCCAATTGGAGACTTGGGCGCAGAGTTCAACGCTGCCCCCCTTAGCGGCGGCATTGTTGGGCCTCTCCCTGATTGCCGGGCCAACGGGGAAATGCGCCCAATTCCCCTTAAATCTCTGGCTGGATGAAGCGATGGAGGGGCCCAACCCGGCGGGGATTATGCGCAATTCCGTCGTGGTCAGTGCTGGGGCCTATGTATTGATTAAACTTCAGCCGGTGTTTACCCTTTCCCCCATTTCAGGAAATGTGCTGATTTTGTTGGGAACGATGACGGCGATCGGGGCTTCGTTGATGGCGATCGCCCAAATCGATATCAAGCGCACCATGTCCCATTCCACTAGCGCCTATCTGGGTTTAGTCTTCGTCGCGGTGGGATTGGGCCAGGTCGATATTGCCTTTCTCTTACTCTTCACCCATGCCGTCGCCAAAGCCCTGCTGTTCATGACCGTAGGCAGCATCATCCTCACCACCAGTAATCAAAATATTACGGAAATGGGCGGCCTTTGGTCGCGGATGCCCGCCACCACCACCGGCTACTTAGTGGGGGCAGCGGGGTTAATCACCCTCTTCCCCCTGGGAGAATTTTGGACAATGCGCCGCTGGTTAGATGGCACTTGGGCCGTTCCCCCCTGGCTATTAGGGGTGATTGTGATTGTCAACATCCTCAACGCCATCAACCTCACCCGCGTTTTTCGCCTCGTCTTTTTAGGGGAACCCCAGGCCAAAACCCGCCGCGCTCCGGAGGTGCAATGGCCCATGGCTCTGCCCTTGGTGATGATGACGGTGATCACGATCTTTGCTAGTATTGTGCCGATTCAATGGCCCTTCTGGCTCAGTCCTTACCCCCCCTTGGATGTGGCCAGTAATGCGATCGCCCCTTGGGCCTTGCCAATCCTGATGGCCTCCGGCGGCATCGGCATCTTGATCGGCCTCAACCTTAAACTCCAACGCACCACTGCCCGACCCACTCAGGTTTATCGTCGCTTCTTCCAAGACCTCTTTGCCTACGATTTTTATGTAGAGCGGCTTTATAAAATTACTGTGGTGAATGGGGTGGCGGCCCTTTCCCAAATTGCGGCTTGGTGCGATCGCTACATTGTTGATGGGGCGGTGAATCTCGTCGGGTTAGCGACGATCTTCGGGAGCAGTACGCTCAAATACAATGTTTCTGGTCAATCCCAGTTTTACATTTTGACAATTTTGCTCGGGGTGGGGGCATTGTTTGGGTTAATTGTCACGGGTCACTGGACGCTTGTCACCGAGTTTTGGTCTACGGTGTTCAACGGTGTTAGCGGCTTAAGCGTAATTTGATGGAGAAGACTGTGCCATGCTGAGTGCTTTAATTTGGATTCCGGTGGTGGGGGCGATCGCCATCCTCCTCTTGCCCCCCACCAGGGGGGAATGGGCCCGCCCTCTAGCCTTAGGAGTAGCGGGTTTTGTCCTACTCCTCACCCTCCTCCTCAGTTTTAAGTTCGATCCCGCCGCAGTCGCGCCCCAATTTACTGAACGACTCCCCTGGATTGCGCCCTTGGGGTTGAATTACCGCCTGGGGATGGACGGCCTTTCATTTCCCTTAATTTGGCTCAATAGTTTCCTCACCTTAGTCGCCATCTTCGCCACCCGTGGCGATATTCAACGCCCTCGGCTCTATTACCCCCTGATCCTGCTCCTCAGTACCGGGGCCGCCGGAGCCTTCCTCGCCCAAAATCTCCTCCTTTTCTTCCTCTTTTATGAAATTGAAATTGTCCCCCTCTACCTCCTGATCGCCATTTGGGGCGGGAGTCGGCGGGGCTATGCGGCGATGAAGTTCTTGATCTACACGATCGTTTCCGGCATTTTGGTGCTAGCTGCGTTCCTCGGTTTAGTTTGGGCCAGTGGCGCAAAAACCTTTGATTATCAACCCCTACTCGATCACAACCTACCCCTTGAACTGCAATCCCTGTTATTGATCGCCCTCTTAGTGGGGATATTTATTAAAATTCCCATCTTCCCCTTCCACACCTGGCTCCCCGATGCCCATGTGGAAGCCTCCACGCCGGTTTCTGTTCTTCTAGCGGGGGTGTTGCTCAAGTTGGGAACCTATGCCTTGATCAAGTTTGGCGTGGGGTTATTTTTCGACGCTTGGGTAGTGTTGGCCCCCAGTTTGGCGATTTTGGCGACGATCAGCGCCCTGTATGGGGCCTTTAGTGCGATCGCCCAACAGGACATGAAAAAAGTCGTCGCCTACTCCTCCATCGCCCACATGGCCTATATCCTCCTCGCCGCCGCCGCTAGCACTCCCCTGAGCATGACCGCCGCTATTTTCCAAATGGTCAGCCACGGCTTAATTTCCGCCCTCCTCTTCCTGCTCGTCGGGGTAGTGTATAAAAAAACCGGGACGCGGGATGTTCACCTCTTGCGAGGGCTGCTCAACCCCGAGCGGGGGCTACCAATTACCGGCAGTTTAATGATCGTCGGCGTGATGGCCAGCGCGGGCCTGCCGGGGATGGTGGGGTTCATCGCGGAATTTATGGTGTTTCGGAGTACGTTCCCAGTCTTTACCGTCGCCACATTACTCTGTTTAGTCGGCACAGGTTTAACCGCCGTCTATTTCCTGTTAATGATTAACCGCGTCTTCTTCGGTCGGCTCCCCGATACCCTCGCCACCATTCCCAAAGTTGCCTTTCGGGATCACCTACCCTCCTTTGTGTTAACCCTGCTGCTGATCCTCTTTGGCTTACAACCCAGTTGGGTCGTGCGGTGGAGCGAAACCCAAGCCACGAACTTTATCCTTAGCCCCGCCTTACGCCCCTCTTCCCCCTCCCTACTTTCTACTTCCCACTCCCCACTTCCCACTCCCTACTTCCCCCCTCCCCTCTA
>Ga0316612_1000147_pt1 | contig 26803 bp, 22 predicted proteins | sample MIS2016226_MG_FD_207676 | JGI IMG/M metagenome (GOLD analysis project Ga0316612, IMG submission 207676) | Microbial mat bacterial communities from Middle Island sinkhole, Lake Huron, Michigan, United States - MIS.2016.226 | ecosystem: Environmental > Aquatic > Freshwater > Lake > Sediment... | reverse complement strand
CGATTTACTTAATTTAGGACTTACGCAAAAGGACTTAAAACCCTGATTCTAGCCTAGGGGCGATTCATGAATTGCCCCTACTTTTGGCTATTTTGCGTAAGTCCTATTAATTCCTAAACAAGGGGCTGAAGCCGCTTGTTTGCTAAATCCGTCGAGATTAATGGAGTGAACCGATCGCATCATTGAGAGTCTGACTAGGACGCATCGCTTGACTAGCCTTATCACAATCAGCAAAATAATAGCCGCCAATATCTACAGATTGACCTTGAGCAGTGCTTAATTCTAAAAGAATTTGACTCTCTTTCTCTTTCAAGATCTGCGCCAACTCTGCAAATTTTGACTTAAGCTCTAAATTCTGATTCTGTTCTGCGAGAGCCTGCGCCCAGTAAAGCGCGATATAGAAATGACTGCCACGATTATCAATACCGCCGATCTTGCGGGAAGGCGATTTATCGTTATTCAGATAGAGGCTGTTGGCTTGGTCGAGAGCTTTAGCCAAAATCTTGGCGTTCTCATTATTAGTTTTGCGTCCGAGGTCTTCAAGTGTAACGGCGATCGCTAAAAATTCGCCGAGGGAATCCCATCGCAAATGACCTTCTTCGAGAAACTGCTGAACGTGCTTAGGAGCAGAACCACCCGCACCTGTTTCAAACAGCCCACCACCCGCCAGCAATGGCACAATCGAAAGCATTTTGGAACTAGTACCGAGTTCGAGAATGGGAAATAAATCCGTGAGATAGTCCCGCAAGACGTTACCCGTTACGGAAATCACATTTTTACCCGCTTTAATCTGTTCGCAGGTAAATTTCATCGCTGCCACAGGTGACATAATCTGAATATCTAGCCCTGCGGTGTCATGGTCTTGCAAATATGTCTTGACCTTAGCAATCAAATTCGCATCATGGGCGCGATGTTCATCGAGCCAAAAAATCGTCGGATTTCCCGTTGCTCTAGCCCGACTGACAGCGAGTTTAACCCAATCTTGGATCGGTAAGTCCTTAGCTTGACACATCCGCCAGATGTCACCCTTAGCGACATTATGCTCAATCAGCACAGTTCCCGATTCATCACTAACGCGCACTACACCATCCGCAGGGATCTCAAAGGTCTTGTCATGGGAGCCATATTCCTCAGCTTGCTGCGCCATCAAGCCCACATTGGCGACATTGCCCATCATGGTGACATCAAAGGCTCCATTTTCCTGACAAAACTCAATACAGGCTTGGTAAATCGTGGCATAACAGCGATCGGGAATCATCGCCTTAGTGTCATACGCCTTGCCATCCGCACCCCACATCTTGCCAGAGGTACGAATGGTCGCCGCCATTGATGCGTCAATAATCACATCGCTAGGAACGTGGAGATTGGTAATTCCCTTATCGGAGTTGACCATTGCTAGACGGGGTTGCTTTTCATAAACCGCTTCCAAATCTGCGGCGATCGCTTCTTTCTGCTTTGTAGGTAAAGATTCAATCTTGGCGTAAACATCCCCCAAACCATTATTCGGATTGATTCCCAATTGCTTGAAGGTGTCAGCATACTTCTCAAATACATTTTGATAATAGACCGTCACCGCATGACCAAATAGAATCGGGTCAGAGATCTTCATCATCGTTGCCTTGACATGGAGAGATAGCAAAATATCCTCTGCCTTTGCCTTAGCAATTTCCTGAGCATAAAAAGCCCGTAAAGCCTTGACACTCATCACCGAAGCATCAATTACTTCGCCTTCCAATACAGTCGTTTTTTCCTTGAGAACTTGAGTGGAACCATCGGCTGTGGTTAATTCAATCTTGACTGCACCCGCCTTGGGAATTACCACCGATCGCTCACTACCGTAGAAATCCCCCTCAGTCATATGCGCCACATGGGTTTGAGAATCCTTTGACCATGCGCCAACGGAATGGGGATGCTTTTGAGCAAATTCCTTAACGGCGGCGGCGACACGGCGATCGCTATTACCTTCACGCAACACAGGATTAACCGCACTGCCCAACACCTTAGAATATTTCGCCTTAATCGCCTTCTCTTCCTCAGTTTGCGGATCCGCAGGATAGTTGGGGATGTTGTAACCCTTGGTTTGTAACTCGGCGATCGCCGCAATTAACTGTGGCAAAGAGGCGCTAATATTTGGGAGCTTGATGATATAGGCTCTGGGTGATTTAGCTAAGGCTCCCAGTTCGGTGAGGGCATCGGGTTGACGCTGCGATTCGGTTAAATATTCAGGAAAATTTGCAATAATCCGCCCTGCTAGAGAAATATCTTTAAGTTCAACCTCGATGTCGGCGGCTCTCGTAAATGCTTGGACAATGGGCAGCAGGGAGTAGGTGGCTAGGGCTGGAGCTTCATCGGTAAAGGTGTAGGTGATTTTTGAGGTTTGATTGCTCATAGCGATTGGGCGGATTTTTTGCGGATCAATATACAGCTTAGATGATACATGGCTTAGTTAATCTGATTCGTATCGGTTTTATCCAGAAATTTACGTTATATAATTGTCAATATTTCCATCTGCGATCGCGCCAGAGTGAAAGGCAATGCAACATATGGATAACCACTTAAAAGAACTAAATAACGAGATATATCAAAAAGTCGGTAGAAATCTTGTCCTATTTCAGAGAGTTGAAGGTTTATTAAAGTATTTACTATCAAATAGTAATATTTCATGCTATGCAGGTGAATTAAGCGACACTATAAACAAACAAATGCAGGAAATTAGTAACTCCCAAAATGGAACAATGGGAAAGCTTGTGAAACAATACAAGAATCTAAATCAGACAGATAAAGCGGATTTACCCATAAGCCTAAATAAGGCTTCGATTTCTTTTAATTGTAATTTTAGTCAAGATTTAGAACGACAAGAAGAACTTACTTTACTTGTTGAACAGAGAAATAGATTAGCCCATTGTTTTTTAGAAGATTGGGATTTAGGTGATATTGACAATTGCAATTTGGCGATAGAACATCTTAGTTCCCAGCATGAAAAAGCAAAGATAGAATTTGAGCATTTGCTAGCGCAAGCTCAACTTTTAGAAGAAGCAAAAATAGAATTAGCAGAATTTTTAAAGATAGAATATTTAAAGCATAGTAGGCTGATTAAGCTTTTGATTGATATTAGTAAAACACAATCTAGGCAGGATGATTGGACTTCACTAAGTAAAGCAGAACAATTAATCAACAAAGACTTTCCCAAAGAAATTTGTGGTTTGAAAAAGATATACAAATGTAAGACATTGAGAAGATTGATGGAAATAACAGAATTATTTTCTATCCATGATGAAGCTACAGATAAAGGGGGGATAAGAACAATATACAAGTTAAAGCTAAAATATCCGTGACTAGCTATAGCAATCCGAAATCATTTGTAATTGGATAACGATCGCTGTTTGTTTTTTTGTTGAGGCGATCGTGATTTTTGGATGTTGAGAGGGCGATCGCTGTTTGATTTTTGATTGAGGCGATCTTTTACCTCATGTTAAAATTTAACAAAGTAAACATACTTGTACTCACAAATTAATTCTCTTATGAATACCCTAGTAGAGATTAAAACAGCGATCGCTAGATTGTCTGATGACGAAACATCAGCATTACTATCATGGCTACAAGAACGCTCAGAAGATGACTGGGATAGGCAAATCAAAAAAGACGCTGAGCAAGGTAAATTAAACAAAGTCATTCAACGAGCAAAAGCCCATATCGCCGCTAATCGCGTAAAGAAACTGGATGAAGTCATTAACAACTCCTGATTTTTGGGAAGCTTACGCAGCTTTGCCACCAGCCATCAAATTACAAGCCAAAAGAACTTATCAAATCTGGATAAGCGATCGCTTCTATCCATCCCTACACTTTAAAAAAGTCAGTCAAAATCTATGGTCTATCCGCATCAATAGAGAATACCGAGCTTTAGCCATAAAAGAAGGAGATGATTATTATTGGTTTTGGATTGGGTTACATGACGAATACGAGAGATTAATTGATGAAAGTTGATTGTGAAAGGGCGATCGCTGTTTGATTTTTTTGGAATGGCGATCGTGACACCTTGCAAGTTTTAAAAATATGCTAATTTAACAAATATGATGAGATCAAGTTAAATGCCAACAGTTCTGTATTTAAAAGGCTGGCGATTTTTCTTTTATTCAGATGAAGGAAACGAGCCAATTCATATTCACGTTCAAAAAGGAGATAGCGAATGTAAATATTGGCTAGACATCGATCTATACGAAATTCGTGAGGCTTACTCCTATGGAATGTCATCACGAGATACAAGGGAAGTCAAGAAGATAATCTTACAAAACTTTGATGAAATAGTAGATGAATGGCAAACATTCAGGAGTCAACAAAATGGATAAGCAATTCAAAGTATCGAATATAGATTTTAATGGCGAGTGGATAATTCTATCGGTTAACGAAGACACCTATGAAATTCCAATTGCTCAAGCTTCTAAAAAACTCGCTCAAGCAACAGATATCGAGCGTAAAATGTACCGTATTTCGCCATCAGGTTATGGAATTCATTGGTATGCGATCGATGAAGATCTAACAACTAAAGGACTTATCAAGTTAGCGACAGTTGCCCAAATAGCTTAAACAATGTGCGATCGCTGGTTGATTTTTTGTGAAGGGGCGATCGTGATTTTGAGGTGGTGAGGGGGCGATCGCTGTTCACAAAATCTATATTGCTATAACCCTTTACGTTTAACGTGTCACGTTATATAATACGAATATAACCTTACTATCCCTTAGTCGTGATCCGAAGCTTTAAGGATAAAGAAACTCAAAAAATCTTTGAGAGGCAGCGATCGGGTAAATTGCCATCAGAAATCCAACAAGTGGCCCTGCGAAAATTGCGTATGCTAAATCAGTCGCCCACCCTTCAAGAGCTTCGTATTCCACCAGCAAATCGATTAGAACGACTAAGTGGCGATCGCGAAGGTCAATATAGCATTCGGATTAACAATCAATGGCGTATTTGCTTTGAATGGAAAAATGATGACGCTTTCAATGTGGAAATCGTTGATTATCATTGAGGAATCAAAATGAACGAAGATAAACTTAATCCAATCCACCCAGGGGAAGTTCTTTTAGAAGAATTTCTTAAGCCGATGAACTTAAGCCAAAATCAACTAGCATTAGCTCTTCGAGTTCCCGCCCGACGTATTAATGAAATTATTCACGGTAAGCGCCGAATTACCACAGATACGGCAATTCGCTTAGCATTCTATTTCAATATGTCCCCCAGATTTTGGCTCGGATTACAAATGGATTATGATTTAGATATAGCTGAAGATGAGGTTGGCGAAAAGTTAAAAATGGAAGTAGCTAGGGCGATCGCTAGTTAATTTTTTTGGAGAGGCGATTTTAATGTTATGCTTGACGTAATACATAACAATTGCCTATGCCTCAAAAATATAAAGACAAGCATACAAACGTCTAGAGATTCTAGAAGCCGCACCTAATAGAGAATCCTTAATGGCTTTGCCAAGTAACCGTTTTGAGGCATTAGGCGGAGATCGAAAAGGGTAGTACAGCATCCGCATAAATGACAAATGGCGTATTTGTTTTGAGTGGACAGAAACAGAAAATCGCCCATTTAACATCGAAATTGTCGATTATCACTAAAGGAGAAAACAACTATGGTAAGACCTGCAATTCACGCTGGTGAAATTTTAGCAGATGAACTAGAAGAACTAGGAATTAGTGCATCAGAACTAGCACGATCGCTCCATATCCCCACAAATCGGATTACGCAAATTCTCAAAGGGCAAAGGGGGATCACCGCTGATACTGCATTACGTTTAGGACGATGGTTTGGCACTGGTGCAGAACTATGGCTCAATTTGCAAAAAGCCTATGAGTTACGTCTAGCCGAAGAGTTGGCGGGAGAAGAAATTCAAAAAACGATTCAACCTCGTCAATCTATTAACAATCAGCAGTTAATTCAAGTTTAGATTGATAACTTTGGGAATTGGGAATGCGATCGCTGTTTAATTTTTTGAAGGGGCGATCGTGACATCTTACAGGTTTTGAAAATATGCTAATTTAACAAATGTGATGAGATTACAGCAAAACTCGATCAAACCCACCACAAGAAGGGTCGCAGGGCGAAGCCCCGCAACGGGTTTTATATTTTAATTTGTGGCGGGTTTGAAAACAAATTGCTGTAATCGACTAGCAAAAGTAAATCCAAATCAAATCTCAGCAACCATCATCAGCTACGAAGAACAGACCAGAGGATGGTTGAGCCACATTTCCAAAGCACGCAACCTTGCAGCACAAGTTGAAATTTACAAACAACTTAAAGGGGTAGATACAGGATAACGTATCCTGTATCTACCCCAACAATATAACGCACCATGCCGAGCCAACCTCTGAAACCCTGAAAACGCATTAAAACCAATAAGTATAAATACTTATTGGTTTTAATTTAATGACAAATAATTCACGATTATTTGTTCTAAGATGTTTCTGTGGCAAGTTGATGCTTGCTGACAAATTTAGATTAAAAATTTCTACAACAGAGATGAATTTTTAGTTCTGACACGAACATAGAGTTCTTCCATAGTTTCCATAAACGAATTATCTTTATGCCAGAATGCAGGATTATCGCCCTGTTTTTTAATCACGATCGCCGATACACTCGCGGGAGCAGCAAAGGGAATTGACTGTGGCAAGCGCTTTTGTCCTTGCCAAAATTGTTTTAAGGTAGGAATTTCCTTGATCGTTTCGGTTTGCGGTTTCGTGAAGTATGCGGTTGCTACTTCTGGCTCAAGAGTGCGATCACCTAATTCTGATGCGAGGGCTTTGCCAAGGGGCGATTTGATTAATTCTGCTTGCAGATCTTCTTTGGATATGCCGCGCATCTCGAACAGCAGAAATGGATCTTGATCGAGTTCCCCTGAGAGTCGGTAACATAACCCTGCGATATGTTTGCAAGGATTGGAATAGTCGGGACAAGAACATTCAGTTTGAAAGTCTTTGCTGCTATAGGGAAGTAGATGTTTGCCAACGGCGGTAAAGCTATCTTCAATATTTTCAGGAACTTCATTGAGCAATAATCTGGCGACTACGCTTGCCTTGGAGGACATATTGGCAATGATTTTTGTCCAGTCTTTAGCAGCGATCGCCGTCATTTTTACTTCCGTCTCATATTTGGGTTCTTTATAGACTCCAAAATAAGGATTGACGTTACCGCGAATAGTTGCCGTGGCAAGTCCTTTGGTGATATCAAAACGGAGAATGCGACCATCGCCAGAGTAGGCGCGACCGCGCTGGAGTCTACCTGAATCGGTGAAAGATTCAAGGGCGCTAATGAATTTTTGACCCCACCATGTCCGACTATGTTGTGCCATTGTTTTACTCCTATTTTATTCCTGCATTTTTAAGGAATTGCCACGTTTTGGCAATCTTGTTTAATCCATAATGGCGTTTTTATTTAAAGCAATAAGCTGTTTAAATTTGTCGTTGTCTAGCTCCGTGAGCCAAGACTCATCCGCGCCAACGATCGCACCTGCGAGTTTCTTTTTATCCTCAATCATTTGATCGATACGCTCCTCTAGGGAGCCGATCGTGATGAATTTGTGGACAAAGACATTTTTCTTTTGACCGATCCGAAAGGCGCGATCGGTGGCTTGGTCTTCAACGGCGGGATTCCACCAGCGATCGAAGTGGAAAACATGGTTAGCTTTGGTGAGGGTGATGCCGACACCGCCAGCCTTGAGCGAGAGAACGAATACCGATGGCTCGGTTTCAGGATCTTGAAACTCCGTAATCATGCGTTCGCGTTTATCGCGATTCGTGCCGCCGTGAATGTAGTAAGTGTTGTAATGCAGCTTTTGACGGATGTATTTTTCCAGAGCATCACCAATCTCGGTAAACTGTGTAAAGATTAACAGGCTTTCTCCTTCGGAAATTACTTCCTCCATCATTTCCGATAGACGACTCAGCTTATGCGATCGCTCGATAGTGAAGTCGCTACCATCTTGCAAAAACTGACGCGGATGATTGCAAATTTGCTTGAGCTTCAGCAATGTGGAGAGAATTAATCCTTTACGCTGAATTCCTTCTACTTCATTGAGTTGTTTTTCTACATCTCTTACCACCACTTCGTAAAGCGAGGCTTGTTCCTTGGTGAGGTTGGTATACAGCTTTTGTTCAATTTTATCGGGCAGGTCTTTGATAATCGATTGATCGGTTTTGACGCGGCGTAGAATGAATGGCTCGACTAATTTTTTGAGAACACCTGCTTGAATTTGATCGTTATTCTTTTGAATTGGTGTTTCAAAGGATTTTTTAAATTGGGCTTCTTTACCTAAATAACCAGGGTTCAGGAAGTTGAAGATTGACCAGAGATCTAAGAGGCGATTCTCCACGGGTGTACCTGTGAGGGCAAGGCGGTGTTTAGCTTCGAGTTTCAGGATGGCTTTAGTCTGGGCGGCTTTAGGATTTTTGATGTTTTGGGCTTCATCAATTACGATTCGATGCCAATTAACGGAACTAAATAGAGCTTCATCTTTGCGAATCAGCGTAAAGGAAGTAATAATCAAATCATGGGTTTCATAGATATCTTGAAACGCAGCCGCATCTTGCAGGCGATCGCTGCCATGATGGACGATCGCTTTTAAATGTGGCGCAAACTTCTCGATTTCCTTTTGCCAGTTACCGACCACGGAAGTGGGGGCAATCAGTAATGTGGCTGGGATCTCATTTATTGATACAACGGCTGGGAGAACTTTCTTGGTTTTCGTAGTTTTTGTTGACTTCTTGGCTGTAGTCGGTTCGGCAACTTCTCCAACGGCGGCTCTCTCATTCACTAATCTCGCAATAATCTGCACCGTCTTACCCAAGCCCATATCATCGGCTAGACAACCATTTAAGCCCAGATTTTCCAAATATTGCAACCAGGCGACACCGCGTTTTTGATATTCGCGCAGCGTTCCCTTAAGTTGTAGCGGATTTTCAATGGGTTCAAATTGCTGTTTGTCCTGCAACTTTGAGAGCATCTCCGCAAGGGTGCTTTCGCGATCGACTTCCCAATCTGGATCGGTGGCAGTTAACTTCATCAGGTCAATCAAACTCATTGCCGAAGTGCCTTGTCCCTGCTGTTGCCAAAAGGTGAGCATTTCTTGCATTTTGTCGCGATCGAGTTCAATCCATTCGCCACGAAACTTGACTAACGGTGATTTGGCATTGACTAGCTGTTCCCATTCTTTAACAGAAATAGTTTCATCACCGATCGCTAATTCGTACTGATATTCCACTAATTGATCGAAACCAAAGTAGCTCTTGGCTTGAGTTTTAGAACTGGTGGCACTTTTGCTAGATCCTTTGAGCTTGATTTTTGCCTTGCGTCTGCCCGCAGGAGTCCACCAAGCAGGGACAATGACTTTATAGCCCGCATCTTCTAAAATCCAAGCAGATTCTTTCAGGAATTCAAAAGCTTGATCGAGATCGAGACTTAAACCGATGGGGCGATCGGTTTCTAGCCCTTGCCAAACTGGATTATAGATTCTGGCGGCATAACCAAGATTTAACAAGAGATTCTGCTCAAACTCGTTGCCAAATTGCTTTTCAAACGTTTTCTTTTTAGCAGCCGTCATTGTCCAATAATCAGCTAATGGCAATTTCAGCGATGGGTCTTGTTTGGGCGCAACTTGAAATTGTAATTGCCAAGTTTCTTCTTCTTTAAGTGGAGCTTGAAGTTGAAAACAGAGATAAAAAGCGGAATCCGATTGGGTGCGAACAATTTTTTGTCGCCACGCTTGCCATTGTTGATATGCTCCTAGGGCAGAATTTCCAGAAATTATTGCATCGGTGAAATGATTGTCGGAAAAATTAAGACATTGCTGTAATAACGAATCTGATACTTGTTTCTCAAATTGAGCCGTCGATGGGGTATTGGTAAGAATGTTATGCAGAACTGATTCGGAGAAGTGCTGTAATAGTGTCAGGCGATCGCTAAACAATGGATGTCCCGCGACTTCACTAAATCCTGCCACACAAGCTAAGGGCATATACTCGACATATTGCTGTAATTCTTCGGCATATTGCTCAGAAACGATTTCCCAAGCTGGATAAATCTCAAATTTTGGTACTTGACTAGCTGCTTTTTTGGACTTTGCAGATGTTTTAGCAGGAGTTTTAGTTGCTTTAGGTGCTTTAACTTCAAGTTCTCGATACTTAAGTGCAGGAATATATTGATCCTTGAGAATAATCTGTTTGAAGGCTTGGGTGTAGTGATACCAAAACAGTAAATCGGAGCCTAGTTGAACTTCCGCAAGATTATTGATGGCAATGAAATGTAAGTCATTCAGTAATTTGACAACATTCATCGCTCGGCGAAACTGATAAGTACCCGTTTTAATAGAGGTAGTTACCTGATAGCAGTCAATTTGCCAATACTGTAGCTCAAAATTTTCAGGGCTTTCAATTTCCAAATATCTTGCCGATTCGAGGGAGGGTAAGGGCTTATTTTCGCTTGTGGGTAATAAAAAATATTTTGGAAGAACTGCTTTGTTAGCAATGTATTTCTGAGGATTGTTTTCTTGCAAAAGCTCATCTTTGATTGCTAAATCATTGTATAGAAATGGTTTTAAATCTGATTCCGCTAAACTTGCAGGATGCTTTGGCAATAGCTCTTCAGATACTTTTGCGGATTTGGATGACTTGCGTTTGGTTGTGGCGATCGCGGCCGTTTCCGTAGTCTCTACCCAAATATAAAAATTGCCAGTTTGGATAAAACCATCATTACAATCAGGAATCCAAGTACCATGCAAAATTTTCATAGTTTTTCACGAATGGTTTGAGGCAAGAGATTTAAAATTAATAAAATCTGCAATAAAATATATAACAAAATTTAACGCTTTACCGCAACACTAAAGATTTGACGGTCACAATCTAAATCGAAGGACTTCCAACCATTTTTATCAATGGACAGATCAGCAGAGAGTTCATTAATTTTGATAAGTGACATGCCCGACACTCATTTTTTTTGTAAACGGATAGAGTGCGGGACTTCCCGTTCGCGTTAGTTAAATCAATTGTTCAGGAAATTGATAAGCAAACTTTGATACAAACTTTAGAGTAGGAAAGTTTGCTTAGTTTTGACGAGGATTTTGAACAAGCAATTAGTACTGCTCATGCTGAGGATGTGCCAGAAATTAAAGATTCAATCTGCTGCATTAACTTTTCTAGACGTTTTTGTTTTTTAGGGTCACTCCACACATTAGATTTTTTCAAGGCGCGTAATGTTGTATCCACTTGAATTTTTAATTTGTTTTGATCATGCTTAGCTGACTGGGATTGAGGCAATGCCGCAATTAGTTCACGGATCTGTACTAGAGATAATCCTTGCTCGATCGCTTGATCGAGCAACTCTTGACGGGCGATCGCATTTTTGACTTTAGCGATCGCTTGAGCCTTGGTATATTCGATTCTGCCCTGCCGTAAAACATCTAGGATTTCTGGCGGCAGTTTTAATAATGGCAAGCGAGATGTAATAAACGACTCCCATTTAAAGCCTAGTGAGCTAAACACAGAGACAATTGCTTCATCATATTCAGGACTGGTCAAAACGTTTTGACCAACTTCCCCACGAGTAATATGACGCATCCGATATAGCTGTGCAGTAACTTCATCGACTGACAAATTTAACTTAAAAACTAACAGTTGCAAAATCGCTTCAGTCTCTTCAACGGGGTTGATATCTTCGCGTTGAAGATTCTCAACAAGAGCAATTTGCAAAGCTTCATCTGGAGTCATTTGACGTACAACTGCGGGAATTGTATCTAGACCAACTTCTTGAGCAGCTCGATATCGACGTTCACCAGCTACCAACTCATAGGTATCATTATCAAGCGATCGCAGAAGAATCGGCTCAAGAATGCCATGTTGGCGGACAGACTCAACCAGTGCGATCATTTTTTCAGGGTTGAAATAGCGGCGTGGCTGCTGGTTAGGTAATACGATCTTGGAGAGGGGAATCGTATTGGGAGTGGTAGAATTTGGCGCTGAGTCATTTTCATCAAATAGGACGACATTTCTCAGTTTGAGTCGCTCTGGATTAGGTTGAAGTTTCATAATTTTTCTAGGGCAGTAGTAATCTCATCAAAAATCTCGATAATTGCCGAATTCTTCTTCGGTGATATTGCTAATGGCTTGCCATATTCTGAGGCTTCAGCTAGAGCAGTAGCACGGGGAATTGGCGAAAACACCTGAGCGATCGGCGATAACTGTTCAACAATCGTTTCCAGAGTACGTTGATCAAGGGCATTTGCTGAGGAAAACATAGTAGGGATAAAACCCGCAATTTTCAAGTCTTTGTTAAGTCGTCGTTGCACTTTTTTGACCGTACTTAATAAATAATCTGTTCCCATCAGTGATTTGAATTGGGTTTGAATCGGCACAATAATTTCTGTGGCGGCAACTAAACTAATTTGACTTAAGATGCCAAGACTGGGAGGGCAATCAATCAATACAAAGTCGTAATTATCGATCACTTGAGAGAGTGGTAACTTTAGCCTTAGTTCGCGTTGATCGGCGAGGACTAACTCTTGCTCCGCATTAGCCAAGATAATACTGGATGGGGATAGATCCATATTATGTAAGTCATGCAATATAGCGATCGGTTCATCGGTCTCAGATACAAGAGCATCATAGATTGTCTTATCTAATTGGGCTACATCTAGCCCCATAAATGTTGTCAAGGATGCTTGGGGGTCCATATCGAGGAGCAAGACACGATACCCTTTTGTGGAAAGTTGATACCCGATATTTTGAGTGACAGTTGTTTTACCAACACCACCTGATTGATTAAAAAATGCAATTACATGAGTCATGGATAGCAGTTTATGTCGTTTCTTATGAGAAGCATAATGCGTTATGTTGACACTCTCAGCGAGTAACGCGACTGAGATTCCTGATTCAGCGAGACAACTTACCAAATAGACCATTATCTAGTTGGTAGAGGTCGAACTCGACCCAGGCGTAGAAATTTAGGTATGCCCTACCCTATTTAAACCAATAGCCAAGATATTCAGTGCAGCATTATGGTCACGATCTAAAACCGTACCGCAATGACTACTTGGTTCTAAATCTTTTCTATGGTCAACATCTACGCAAAACTGAGCATAGTAACCATCAGTACGGCGAACCAGTTTGACTCGTTTTATTTGCTCTATCTGGTAGAAGTTTAAATCACGGCTACCAACTAATTTGAGTCTGCCAATCTTAAAGCGATCAGTCAAAGTTAGGTATTTCCGATCTTCAGAAAGCTTCCATCCTGTTTGTTTGTAATCTACTGAATGACCCCGTTTTTTGAATTTGGGATAGCCTTTTTTCCTGATACCTTCTTTTTGCAGTTATCAAAAAATCGGTTAATGGCTGACCACGCCCTTTCTGCGCTTGATTATCTTGCTTGAGAGTTTAGTTTTTTAGCGGGTGTGAGTGGGAAGTCCCGCACTCTATCCGTTTACAGGATGAGTGACGGGATGAAAACGAACCAGAAAATAAATTGAGCGCTAGCGAATCCATGATAAAATAACCATATCTTGACCACCAACTCCCAAAGTGAAAACCAAGCTAAAGGGACGTGTTGCAAGAAAAAATATGGGTCTTAGGAATTAGGACTCCTGCCTGTGGAGGGACGGTAAGACTCGCTATATCTCGGTATAGAAAGCTCATCCCAATGAATCAGGAAGCCAGTGTTGTATGCGTAGCATCAACGTCTGGTAGTTCACTCTGGTCAACTAACAAGAATCGATTACTTACATTTTTCTATAGTTCCATCGGGCATCGTTGCTCCACAAAAGTTTGCCCCTTGCAACACCGCCCCCCGCAAATTCGCCCCCGTGAGATTTGCCCCTGATAAATTAGCCCGTTGCAGGTTTGCGCCCACAAAATCGGCTCCGCGTAGATCAGACTGACTTAGATCTGCATCCAGCAGTCGCGCACCGCGTAAACGCGCCAAGCGTAAATTAGCACCCGCTAGATCAAATCCGCGTAGATTGCGATCTTCTCCACCACGATTGATAATTTCCCAAACAGTGCGCCACTTGCGATCGAGAACCGTCTCTTCATTGATCATACTTTCTCGCAAATTGGCAAGACGGAGATTTGCACCTTCCAAATTAGCATCGGATAACTGCGCCCCTGCAAAATCCGCTTCCGTGAGATTCGCTTTCATCAAGTCGGCGTAGCGTAAATTTGCCTCATTAAACTTGACGCGAACGAGATTACTACGCCGCAGATTAGTGATAAATAAATAGGCTTGGGTAAAGTTGACATCTTCCAAATTCATGCCCGCAAGGTTAGCTTTCTCAAAGTTACCGCCCGATAAATCTGCGGCAACGAGGGTTTGACCATCAAGACGCTGATTAACGATTTTCCAGACGAGAAACCACTTAGAATCGAAAAAAGTATCACTATCGATTTTGCTCGATCGCAAATCAGTATGGAATAAATTCGCCCCCGCAAAGGTAGTTCCCTCTAAGCTTGCTCCCTCTAGATTCGCCCTTGTGAGATTAACTTCACTCAAGTTAGCGCGGCGTAAATTTGCTTTTTTTAATCGAGAGTTGGTGAAATCAGCTTTCTCTAATTCCGCTAATCCAAGATTTACTCCTTCCAGATTAGCATTATCTATCTTTGCACCATTCAATTTTGCGAATTGAAGATCGGCATTTTTAAGGGAAACTTGACTGAGAATAGCCCGTTCTAAATTGGCATATTTGAGATTAGCTCGAAATAAATTTGCACCTTCGAGTTTTGCTTCAAGTAAGTTTGCCTTTAAAAAATCAGCTCCTGAAAGTAAGGCAAAACGCAAGTCTGCCCCCAACATATTCGATCGCATAAACTTAGCGCCATCAAGCTTTGCACCCCGCAAATCCGCTTTACGCAAGTCAGCATCTCTCAGATTTGCACCGATTAAATCTGCGCCTGCCAGTCTCGCATCAGGAAGATCGCACTCTGAACATTCCTTCGTTTTGATTAATTGCTCAACATGACTTTGATTCGCCGCCAGTGTTGAGGTCGCTGATGCGATCGCTATGATCAAAGAAATCGCGATCGCCTGTTTGCCTATACCCATCCCTTTATTTCCATATCCATCATTGGTTTCTCAAGTTTAATATATTCAATTTTGGCCGCTTGGAGAATATGTTTCATCTGCACGGGTTCATGATGATCCGCCGCAATAAAAGCAGAATTGAGGACAATATTGCGAATATTACCACCCGCGACACTAAGTTTTGCAAGTTTGAGATAGTCAAGATCGAGGATAGGGGTTTGCTTAGGAAAAGCTCTTCGCCAAATCTCGGCACGTTGCTCCGCATCGGGGAAGGGAAACTGCACCACAAATCGTAAGCGTCTTAAAAATGCTTGATCAAGGGAATTTTTTAAATTAGTGGTTAATACCGCCAGTCCTCGGTAAGCTTCCATTCTTTGTAAAAGATAGCTTACACCCACATTAGCATGGCGATCGTGGCTATCCTTGACCTCAGTACGTTTGCCAAAGAGAGCATCCGCCTCATCAAACAATAAAATTACGCCACCACCTTCGGCGGCATCAAAAATCCGTTTGAGATTTTTCTCCGTTTCACCGATGTATTTATCGATAACCGAACTTAAGTCAATGCGATAGACATCAAGCTGTAGTTCATTGCCTAAGACTTCGGCCGCCATCGTTTTACCCGTACCGCTAGAACCTGCAAAGAGAGCGCTAATCCCTAAGCCGCGCCGACTTCTCTCGGCAAAGCCCCATGTTTCATAGACGGTCAAACGCTGGCGCACATGGGCAGCGATGTCATGCAGCACAAATTTTTCTTTAGATGGCAAAATTAAATCTTCCCAAGTTGCGGTGGTTTCTACACTTTGAGCGAGTTCATCGAGGCGGGGTCGTGATTGCGAACGGCAAGCATTCCATAATGACTGTTCAAAGGAATATTCACAAGAATGTTCAGTTTGTTGTTGATGCAAACTCTTAGCCTTCAGAGCCGCATTGTAGATATGGTTTGGTGACAGATTAAAGTAGGAAACAAGTTTGTGAATAGAGCCATCGAGAGAATCAGTAATCTCATCATCAAGATCGCTCAAAGCTTCTTCCCAAAGGATTTGCTGTTCATTAACGGAAGGCGATCGCACATCAAAGGTGATTAGCGTGCGCTGGTGTTGACGGCGGCGCGATTGACTACTGATAATCATGGGACATTTGGTATTTTCGATCAGATAACTAATCGCCATATCTTGATTAGGATTGGGAGCTTCATCGCGATCGCAGTCCAGCAAAAGCGCCATATCATTGAGCATATATTCGCGATCGCACAGCAGATTAATTACCTGTAAATTGCTCAAATCATGGGGCAGAAGGTTAACAGGTATTTTATAAAGATTTAAATTCAAATCATCACAAATATGGGCGGCGATCGCCTGTTTGCTAACGACATCTTCACCGCATAGTTGCACCACAGGCAGCAGCACCAATTCTTGCTCCTCGTCACGATTAGCCGCATTGACCCAAGTGGCGATCGCCTGTTCCACAATTTGTCGCTGGGAGTCAATGGTAACGGAGCTATTAGCAACTAGAGTCAACAGGCTCAGCAACCGCTCATCTAGATGTTGTTCTCCCATTAAATAATGCAAAATTCGCTCATTAATCCTTAAAGGACTAGTGGTGAGGGCATTACCTGAACCGATTTCCACCAACTGCCATCGACGCAGATTCGCAGATGGGGATAGGGCTGACCAATCAGCAGGCTCTAACACTGACAGAGCTAAGCTAAAGGTGGGATAATCTTGGTTCAGATCATTGACTATTTCCGCACAGAGCGCTCCCCATTTCCCATCTAATTCCATACCTGAACATAGCACTAACAAATCGCGTTCAAACAGTGAAAGACCAAAAATTTCAGACAATCGATGAAGATTACTAGCCAGATCCTGTGACTGAGGAATAGAGGTAATTTGGGCGTTGAGAGTTTCTCCTTTCCGTTCTGCAATTTTCTGCTCTAGAACATGACGAATTTTGGCGATCGCCGCAAATAAATCACGCTGACTGATCTGAATTAGAGCTTTTTCAGTAAAAGAGAGTGGTGATGATATGGTCATGGAGCAATTACTGTCTTAATCAATTGCTCCAAATAATCGGCGGCTTCGTTTACTGGCAGTAAGATCACCTGTCCCTTTTGCAGAATTTCATACTTACCACCCCGAAATCCATGACCAGCAATGAGTCCCATCGATACGGCTATATTGCCAACTTCCGTAAGCTTGTTAATACCGATACTTTCCATCTCTAGGTCTAGTTGCTGTTTGAGGTCATTTTCATTCATCTTTATTCAACCTATCTTTAACACATTTTCTTTGTGATTAGGACTTAAATTTGTGATCAGCTAAAACCTTTTAGGACTTACGCAGAATTTGCTAAGACCCTCACCCCTAGCCCCTCTCCCATCAAGGGAGAGGGGAACAAGAATAATTTCTTACTCCCCTTCTCCCAGAACGGGAGAAGGGGTTGGGGGATGAGGGCGATTTAGGTTTTGCGTAAGTCCTAACCTTTTATAAAGCATTGGGTTGTAAAGTAATTAAAGTCTTGCATAAATAGCACAAAGCATTACCTATAGTAAACCCGAAATTAAGTTAAATCAAAAAAATCCTGCAACCTATGAGGAGTAACCCCAATATCCCAAGTATATTTTCTGCTAATAGCGATAATAACCGTGATATCGAGAATATTGAGCAGAATGCAGGATTAAATATGGTGGATATTTTGACGCTATCTGCACAGCAGCAACAAATTATTAATTGGATTATGCGCGATCGTGAAGCAACTCTAGAGGCGATCGCCGCAGGTATTGACGCTAATCCTGAAGAAACGCTGCTAGAAATTGAATCACTGATTAGTCAAGGATTTATTGAATTAATCACCAGTCAAGGCGTGAATTACTATGCGATCGATTTTCGCCGCCAGCAAAGCCATAGCATTAATCCCATTGATGAGGTCATCCCCTTAGCATCGGTAGCCAGCCGCCCCCTCTCCATCATTCTCAACCCATCAGGAAATATTTCGATTGCGACGGGTGAGAGTTTTGAGCTATGTGTTACTGTCACCAATCAGGGCGATCGCAGTGCCGTCGTCAGTGTAGCGATCGATCAAGACTCTAGCTCAATTTTTGGTTGGTGTCTTGTTCCTTTGGAGCGCCTAGCCCTAAGCATGGGGCAAAGTTGTGAAGTGGTTTTCCAAATTCAAGTACCACCAACTGCACTTCCCAAAGAATATAGCTACAGGATCATCATTGATGCTCCCCAACATTATCCCGAAGACACTCCCATTCAGTACAAAGGGCGTGTCTTGGTTACTCCCTCCATTCAAGAAGTAATCAGAATCAACGATCCCACTTTTGCAACCATTCCGCGCACTTCCTCGATTAATCCGCACCAAATGCGCTCAGGAGAGGTTTGGCAGATTCTGATCTCCATTAACAACCGTTCGGAACGGGTTGATCGCTTTCACATCACCGTACCAGATCTCGATCCAAAATGGATATCCATTTACTATCCTGAGAGCTTTGCTTTAGTCGGCGTAATTGAAGCTTCGGAAGGCTTACCACTTAACCCTAACAGTCAAGGACAAATCACCTTAATTTTTAAGCCGCCCATAGATGTGTGGGCAGGAATTTATTCACCAACGATCCGTGTTCATTCGGCAAATAATCCTGACTTAACTCTATTGGATATTGTCTATTTTGAAATTCTACCAATTTATCAATTAGATATCCAATTAGTAACTTTAGTCACTAGATTAAGAAATCAGCCATCTCTCTATGAAATGCGTTTTCGCAGTAATAGTAACATTGCGCGTGAGTTTACAGTCCGCGCCAGTAGCCCCGAACAGGAGGGTTTATTAACTTATCTATTTAATATTGAAGACACTAAAATCGCTCCCTATAGCAATACGAGAATTAATCTCGAAGTGGAACCAACTAAAAAATGTAAGCCCCAATTTTTTCGCGATCGCTCCCTAAGTTTCATTATCGAAGTGGAAGATAAACAAGGGTTGCCCATAGTCAGCGATCGCTACTCAGGAAATCTAATCCTTCCTGCGCGTCCTTGTTGGCAACTTGTGTTAGTGATTATCGGCATTTTAGGCATAATTGGCACAATTATCTTCTTAATTTGGTGGTTCTTCTTCCGTCCGCCCGATGTCCCTACCGTAGTCGAATTTAGTTCCGAATCACCCAACTATCGAGAAGTAAATAACGAAGCAATCCGTCTGCGTTGGCGAATTACTAATCCTGAACTAGTCAAAGAAATCAAATTAGAAGGACTATCAGAAGATCAAACTACCCTGAGCCAGCCCGTAACCTACAACTTCAGTAATGGAATTCCTTCCGAATTAAAAGAATACTGTTTCATTGATCGAGAATTACTCTGTCAAAACGTTCCCACCGATGCCCGCAAGCCCAGTCAATATATCTTTCAAATGAATTTGGCTTCTAAAAATCCTAAAACTAGAAGTTTACCCCTCGCCAAAACCAGTAAAATTATTGTCGAGCCTGTCCCCCAAGCCCAGATTTTAGAATTTGCTTCAACTAAGCCTCTCTACACTGAGTCTAAACCTGTACTGCCAACTCTAGTATCAACCACAATTGCTAAAGAAAACTTAAAGCCATCAGATAATTCTGCCAATCCTGAGACTTTACCCGCAAAAGAGAAGGAAACTCTAGTTATTTGGGAAGCTTTAGAAAACCGAGTACTTTTTACGGCTTTAGGAATTGCCGCAAGCCCCACCCAATTGCGATTAATTAAACCAAAACCCGATCTAGATAACGAAGCCCGTTTAAGTTGGCGTTTGTCCAACGTTAGCCAAATTAGGGAATTAACCCTCGTCGGGCGATCGCCTGATGGTGAGATCAAAAGTCCACCTTTAAAATATCTGCTCACGGAAGGGCTGCCGCGATCGCTACGTCCCTACTGCGCGATCGCCAATGATGAGATGGTTTGCAAAAATGTCCCCACGGAAGCAACAGCATCGGGTAGTTATATTTTTGAACTAGCAATTATTCCACGCAAGCCCCCGATCAATCCCAAAGATCCACCTGTGATCAAAAAAACTGAAATCGTCAAAATTGCCCCCTATCCTGCCAAAATTGTCGAACTTAAGGTCAATGGACAGGACGCATTACCACAATATTCCTTCAATCTCAATCCAGACATTCCCACAGTCCTCACCCTATCATGGAAAATCGAAGCCTCATCCGCCGCTAAAATCGATCTCCTCCCTGCCCCCGGAAATATTGCCGCCGTTGGGCAACTAGCATTGCCCCTTAGCCCCAAATCCGCCGAAGTAACCTATACCTTAAAAGTGACAAATCCCGATGGACAGATGGTTATGCGATCCTTCATTGTCCAAACGATCGCGCCACCCCCTGCGCCTAAACCTGAAGAAACACCACCAATTGCGTTACCGCCCGATGTCCCTGCGATCGACTCTCCCCTCATACCCACCTCGCCAAACCAGCGATCGGGCGGAGCGTTGACACCTTCCGAAGTTCCTCCTAGTCAAAAATAAAAACCCAAATTTAGCTAATCATGATTCCCATAGAGTTTCCATTCACATTACCCAAAGGATTATCTATCGATGGTGCGTTATACCAAGAAGGTAAGATCAAGCTCTTGACCGCTAAGGATGAATTAATCGTGCAGGAATTAGCCCGTCGTAATTCTAATATCGATTTAGTGTTTTTATTATTAGCTCAAGCGATCGCCAAATTAGGGAATCTCACCCAAGTTAGTCCTCAACAACTAGAGCAACTATTCCTGATTGACTTTTCCTATTTACAAGATCTATTTAGCCAACTGCAACCACAAAACTTAGCCCCATCGGGGGAATCATAGGCTACCCCTCCGAGAGGTTGTACGAGGAGGTAGCCTTCATCGCTTTTTACTTCCATTGGTCAAGGGAAGATATTCTCAACCTCACCCATGCCGAACGCCTACGTTGGGTCAATGAGATTATGCGATTACGTTAACTAGACAGGCGACAGTCGCGATTATTTAGCTTGCCGTCGGACATAATCGTACGGCAAAAGATACTTTTTTGCATATTAGAATCTTTGAGTAAAGCAGCATTAAACTTAGCTTCCCTCAAGTCTGCCCCACGAAAATCGACATTCTCTAAGTCGGCATTCGTAAAATTTGCCCAGCGCAAATTTGCATCCTGAAAATTGGCATCTTTGAGATATGCGCCAATTAAGTTAGCACCCATTAAACTGGCGCTCTGGAAATTTGCCGATCGCATTTTTGCCAAACTGATATTTGCACCATTGAGCTTAGCGCCAATGAGATTAACATTATTTAATTCACATTCTGGACAAGCCCTAGTTTCTAGTAATTGACTAACAGGATCAGCGATCGCGGTTTCGACATTTATAAACAGGAGCAACGAAAACAATGTAGCAAAGGCGATCGCGCCAGATAAAAAGCGATGACGCAACATTTAATTTCCAGTAATTTCCAGTAATTTCAAGAACATATTGCTAAGGCAGCAAGATTCGAGAATAACAAATTACGCGACGGGGGCGAAAGTCGTTCAAAAATAAACCGATGTAAATATTGAGGGATATATTGCCCGAAAAATTCCATCAATCCCGCTAAAGTCGATCGTATCGGCACAGGATCGGCGAGGAGGTTTTCCGTTTCCCCTGCCCAAAATTCAACTAGATAACGATCCGATGGGTCATTTAAGATGTTTTGGCAAGAATCCAGATTGTTATTTGGATTTTCATTTAAATTTTGGATCAAGTTGCTATATATAGTCCTTAATAGCGGATTGATCCACTTGGCATGATAAATAAACGTACCCCGTTTCAACCCTAACCAGTCCGCAAGCTTGCGCTGCGAAGCTGACCATAAATCAAAACCCTCGGCGATCGCCAGATCAACCTTTTGTAAGATTTGGAGTTCTAAAGACTCACGGCTGCTCATCGCCTCAGGGGTGACATCCTTTGCCTTAATCTGCACATGGGGTATATCACCCAAATTAAAATTGGACAAAAAGTAAATTTTGTCACCAGTACGAAAACGATTGCCAGATTTGCGCCCAAAACATTGTTGGATATTTGCGAGTATGTGGCGATTGATAAAAGCCGCAAAATTGCGATCGCCTTCCTTAGGATGCTTCCCTGTCAAGATGACATACTCGGCGCGTAGGGACGCAATATTTGAGCAAGGAGTACCAATCACAACCATCGTTTGAGCATTTTTAAAATCATTAGAGCCGCGAGAATCACGGAACCATACGCCATCCGCCGTCGCAAATTTTTTAAAATCAATAACCATAGTTGTGGGATCAACTTGTTTAAGATGCTTGACGATCACCTCGGCCTGTGCGGACTGCCCCCCACCGCGTTGCATGGACAACCGCCCAATATCCGCCACCTGATAAATAGTTGGCATCAGCAAATCCGATGACTGTTTAACCAGATGAATCTCTGAACCCAAGCGCAACTTTAGCTCTGAAGACTGCATCGTGGCATCGAGATAAAGGTTAGATGCGGCCTGATTAGCGATTTCGCGTAAACGGGGATCAGTCAAAGAAACCGTCAAAACTCCTTTATGAATATGCAGATCTCCATGTTTAATCGAGCCACCAAGAATATCTAAAAACTCAGGAAGCCATTGTTTTAAAATTTCCTGCTCAATTTTTTGTTCGATTTCCGAAGGTTTAAGGGTTGTTGCTCGCTTGAGTAAAGAATTTATCCTTACAAGTTCTTGTTTATCTTTACCCTTAGCCTTCTCAAACTCAGCATCAGCAATACCATCAATGGTATCGAGAATTGATAAATCTGGCTTAAGGATCTCTTGCAGTGAGGATGTATCGATTATTTCGGAGATTGTCGCCTTAATACTATGGAAGTCCAAGCCATACCGAGATTGATCTCCTAGCAGATGATGTAACTTGTTCAGCACATCCATAATCTGGAGCTTATGGTCGATAGGGCTACGCGAAATTTGGGCGATCATGGCATCAATATCAGTTCGGCTCACGGATATCTGGCGCATTGTTTTCAGACTTTCAGATACTTCCTCCCAAATTAGGATGGTTTTCCCATAGTTATACTCATCAGGACTAGGTAAACTGGCAGGGTGAGAACGGAGAATCTTGGATTTAAAAGCCTGAGCGCGTTCATGTTTAAATCCATAACCATCACCACTATCATGACGGCAGGTATTTAGCATGGGGCAGGTTTTACAGACAATGCTTGTGTCAGCGATCGCCTTATTTCGCAAAGCCGCGATCGCCCGCGTGCGCGAGCAATTAGCCTTGATATCTATAGCCTTGGGATACAACTCACTATCCTGTTTAGCTCGACGAAGTTTGCCGTTTTTGCTGATTAATCCACTATGCCGCGCAGGTAATAGTGGCCAATTTTCTAAGGTTTCCGTAGTGACGTTACGAGAATCATTAGACACATAGATGATCCTATGAATGTCTTCAAACATTTCAGGACGCAGTAACCCCGCATAATGACTCTTGCCCCCTCCCGTTGCTGAAGCATCTAAAACATCGTGATGGTTTTGCAAGGAATTTTGCCATGTTTCTAATCTGGTTTCAGCACTGTAATTTACGACTGGCGGCTCTATTGGCAGCGATCGCGCAAAACTTTGAGCCTTGGCGTGAGGAAATATCTTTTCTTTGAGCCATTGATAAGGAGCATACTTAGATTGGGTCTGATATTCGGCGATCGCAAAAAACTGAGCAACTGTCAGAATTTGAATCTTGGCATTGCCCGTTAATCGATCCAATTCGTCAATGTCATCATCATCTTTAGTAAACTGCCCCCACCACAACAGATCAACGCCATAGCCAAGATCAGCGATAAAATCGAGATTTTTCTCATGGCGGCGCATTACTGACGGGTTAGCAATGTCTCCCGCATCGATCGCATATTCCAGTCTAGTTAGCTCAGGGTTTGCACCAAGATTATCTAAATAGGTTTGTAAAGTTTTTTGACTAGCGACAAACTGACCACCCGAAGCACCAATTGCAGGACAGCCCCTTAACTTGGCGGCTAAATAGGGCTTAACCCCAGTACCCTCAACTAAAATAATTCGCTGACATTCAATCTGACGATCGCCATGAAAAGCGAGAGGCAGTTCGCCATTTTTTTGATGAGCGTCAATTCTCAAGGGTTTGTGCCAACGATATCGCCCTGAGTTCGTCACCCGCAAACGCATTTGAAAACCGATAATTTGTTTACTAATATTGCAAATTGGCAAAATATAGCCAGAATTAGTTGATTTTACGCCTAAGTCGATAATTTCCTGCTCTGATAAACCCCGATCCAATAAATCCTGCTTATCCGTATCATTTAAACCTATTTTCTGCAAATAGTCTTGATATAGGCGATCGCGCTGAGCAGCATCAGGTAATTTTGTAAGCCTCTCCCGTTGAGCCTTCTGTTGAGCAATAAGCTGCTTTAGATAGACTTCACGGCGACTTTCGCGATCGGCTGCTGATTCTTGGCGATTTCTCCCATATTTACCTGCATAGTAACTGCCCGTCGTTTCACCGAGATAATGCCAACCCGCGATCGCCCCATCGGTGGGATGCGTCATGCAAAGTACAAAATCATCACCAACAATTCGGCATTTTCCTTTGATGTCATCACAGATGGGGCAAGGGCTATGGGCTTTGGTTGGCGAAAACTTTCTGGAAGAATACTGATTATTTGAGGAAGTCATTATTTTTGACCTCCGATCCAATTAAAAGTGGCGATCGCCAAGCTGATCTGCTCTAGGAAAATTTTAAAATCTAAAAACATTTGAATTTCTCTGATTGTAAGGGTTGTAGCGGCTTAAATCAGAAAACGGACAGACTTTTTAGCTTCAGTTCGACTATTAGTTATCGGTTTTTGCAAAAAAAATTAAAAAATTTGTGGCAAAAACTATTGCTAAACTCATATCTTGCGTTAAGATAGAGAAGCAATGAACAAAATAGATCTGTCACGGAAGGCGTTCTCTGATTGTTCTCGTTCTCTGATTGTTTTCGTTATCTGATTATTCTCGTTTTCAGATGTTCAATTTAAAAACCTTCGGGTTTAAAGGAAAGCTGGTGAGGTTCTTAATTTTCACTGGCTTTTTTCGTTTTTGAAGGAAAAACACTGGTTAGGTAAGCTCCTGGATACAAAGATTTGTAATTTAAGCATACATTGATCTATCTAGATCTGATCCATAAATATTGGAAAATTTCTAATTAATTTTTAGTTGCCGTCATTTTTTAGCGGCGATCGCTGTCACCGCTTGTGTTAGTTAGAGCTGATCAGCGATCGCATCATGTAGTTCTTGAGCATCGACAATAAATCTTTTATACATTCCTGATACCTCTATAGTTGCAACAAGTTTGTCTTCATTCAGATCCTCCTCAACACCAATGATGCGGAGGTTTTTCCCTGCGGGGACCACTTGTTTTCTTCCTTGTGACTCAACATTTAGATCTTGCTGCAACGTAAAGATCGTCTTATCCTCAGCATTGGTTGACAATAGATTTTCTAAAGCATTTTGAGCCTGTCGCTGAGCCTGTTGTTGAGCCTGTTGTTGACTTTGTTGCTGACTTTGTTGTTGAGCCTGTTGGACTTCTTCTGGTTCATAAGCACTTAGGTTTTTTCCTAACGCCTCATACAAACCATTAGGATTAAAAGCTTTCTGTTGATTTAAGCCTGTGATCGCCGAAAAACCACCTGAAGGGATCGTCATGAATGCATTGCTCGGAAAATTTTGCTCAGCAGTCTGCACAATTTTTTTAGCAAATAGGGTGCAGTTATAGTCGATTAGTTTATATTCTGGCGGAGATTTGAGCTGACTTATTGCCATTGCTAGGGCTTGATCATATTGATCTTGCGTTAAGTCGTAATCCAGTGCAAGTTGACTAGGATCATTTTGATGAACTTTATCTGGATAAACCACCTGACCAGGTACGCTTAATTCAGGACGGTTATAGCCTCCTAATGGATAAAAGCCAAAACTATGTTCTTTAACAGCATTGTCATTAGCATCAAGTGCCGACAACTTCACCCAAGTATGTCCGACTGCTGACGAGGCATTCGCTAATTTTTGAATTGCGGCTTGCTGTTCTGTCAAAGTCATACCTTGAAATTCTTGAGTCTCTTCTTCTTCCAGTACTTGCCTAGCAGCCTCATTTTTGATTTCTGTATTTGTGAGGACTTGTTTTTCCTTCTTTTTGCTACGCAGTTTATTTTTTTTCCTGTTTTTCTCGTTTTGGATAGTTAAATCTAGCCGCTTCTGAGCAAATTTGATCAAATACGGGTTTTGAATTGCGGCAAAGAGGGTTAGTTTGTAATTGGCGGCATTGGGGTTGTTGGTTTCCTGCTGATTAATGGCATCTAAAGCATCTGTCTGCTCTTGTCGCAGGTCGTCCATAATTTCCGAAGGTGTATCGTCATCTGTATCCGTCTTTTCTCCAAGTTCAACTTGAACTTCCTCTAGTAAACGTTCAATATAGTCAGCTTTGCGAATATCTGAATTTTCTTGAACTTCGGTACCTCCATTATCTCCTTGTTCCATATGTCCATCAATCCATAGTAAACAGAGTCTCTTTATGTCATTACAGATAGCTTGCTTTTTTGCATTATCGCGGTTTGCAAGAAAGTAAGGACATGAAGTAAAATGGAAAAAGAGTTAAAGGTGAAAAAATGGGAGCAGCATATTCAGAAGATTTGAGAAGATGTATTATCAAGGCTAGTGAACAAGGCTACCAATCGGTCAGAGAACTAGCGAAGCGCTTTGAAGTAGGTAAAAC